>Ga0210124_1000703_pt1 | contig 16112 bp, 21 predicted proteins | sample Muzzi_PWC_D2_FD_185554 | JGI IMG/M metagenome (GOLD analysis project Ga0210124, IMG submission 185554) | Wetland microbial communities from San Francisco Bay, California, USA, that impact long-term carbon sequestration - Muzzi_PWC_D2 (SPAdes) | ecosystem: Environmental > Aquatic > Marine >... | reverse complement strand
AGATGTTGGATTGTTATGATAATCAATTGACCTCACTTCCAGACTGTCTGGGAAATTGTGAAGAATTGGATTGTTCCGCTAATCAATTGACCTCACTTCCAGACTGTCTGAGAAATTGTGAAAGATTGGATTGTTCCATTAATCAATTGACCTCTCTTCCAGACTGTTTGGAAAACTGTAAACGGTTGGATTGTTATGATAATCAATTAACCTCTCTTCCAGACTGTTTGGGAAATTGTGAAGAATTGGATTGTCGTTTTAATCAATTAACCTCACTTCCAGACTGTCTGGAAAAATGTAAAATGTTGAATTGTTTTAGCAACCAATTAACCTCTCTTCCAGACTGTTTGGGAAATTGTGAAGAATTGGATTGTCGTTTTAATCAAACCTCGCTTCCAGACTGTTTGGAGAATTGTATAATAATAAAATAGATAAACCTTTTTTCTCGTTCCAAGAACGAGAAAACAAATCTTGAGGATACTGAATATATATATATATATTAGATTTTTTATCATTGATGAAAAAAGAGGTTATCTGAAAAGAGTATTGGTTAGGGGGACGTGAGAAACTGCTAATCTCTTGTAATTTTCAATAGATGAATCTGGATCTGTATTTGTTCCTTGATGACCATAGCACAATTCTCTATGTTCCACATTTTTAATATGACCTGAAGGCCACTTCATTCTGGCAGCGAAATAATTTTCAGGTATGTATTTATTTGGATAAGTAGATCTTGTACATGATGTCGTGTTGGAAAAATTATCAACCACATATTGACATCTATTCATGTCTGAAAACAAAGGGTAGGGATAATTTCTATTTTGGGGTGTATAGTAATCTGTAGCTTGAATTGGAGCATAATCTCCATTTTGCCCCATGAATTTTCCCTCATAAGGTGTTTTCAACTGTCCTATATTATGATACCTGCTCTCGTACTTGTATCCGGGTAGAAATGTTGGATCAATTTGATCATAAGCTTTTACCGTTGACCTGAAAGTCATTTATTTCACCACAAGATTAATTCTTGACAGAATATCTTAATTTTAACCTCAAGAGGTTATTATCGTTTCCTATATGTTTTGTTAACAATCTTTATTCCACCCTTCTTGGCCAAGTCTTTGGCGACACTTTCCTTCACAAAAATAGATAATTTTGAACCATCATTTGCAACTCCACCAGCTCTATATCTTCTATTATAGTTTTCGATTACTTTGACAGTCATATTCTCCTTTCTGCGTTTTGAGAGATTGTAAGCTGATACCTTGACCATTTATTATAACATCTATAAAAAATATGAAATCTCTCTGATTCTTTGGAAATTATCGAGATGGTAAAGAAAAAAATGAGGTTACTAAATACCTTTTTAAAAATAAATTAATTATGAATCTTTATTCTGATCTTAATATCTACTTGTTGGAATTCTGTTCTGAAGAAAGTTTGAAGAGGTTGGTATTGGTCAATAAAGAATTTTCAGCTCTGTCCTCGCTGGAGAGTTCAAGGAACGGGCTTCTAGGAAACTGATTGTCTCTGGGAAGAGATTGACAGAATTTCCAATCTACTATCCCAAAGGGCATCTGTTTGAGGGGGAGAAGATCGATTACACAAAGATCGAGTACCTGAATTGTTCTTATAATCAATTGACCTCACTTCCAGAAGGCCCAACGGGCCTTCTGGAAAATTGTGAGATGTTGGATTGTCGTTTTAATCAATTGACCTCACTTCCAGACTGTCTGGGAAATTGTAGAAAATTGTTTTGTTCCAGGAATGAATTAACATCACTTCCAGATTGTCTGGGAAATTGTAAAAAATTATTTTGTTCTGGTAATCAATTGACCTCACTTCCAGACTGTCTGGGAAATTGTAAGAAATTAAAGTGTTCTCGGAATCAATTAACCTCACTTCCAGACTGTCTTAGAAAGTGTGAAGAATTATTTTGTTCTGGTAATCAATTGACCTCACTTCCAGACTGTCTTGGAAACTGTGAACACTTATTTTGTCATATTAATCAATTGACCTCACTTTCAGACTGTCTGGGAAAGTGTGAAGAATTATATTGTTCTGGTAATCAATTAACCTCACTTCCAGACTGTTTGGAAGATTGTGAAGTAATGTTTGATTAAACCCTTTTCTCATTATCAGATGAAAAAAATGAGACAATTTTCTTGGTTAAATGAGTTTTAAACAATGACAGAAATACACGATGAATTGTGGATGTATATATTTAATTTGTGTTCTTCATTATCAAGGTTAAAACAGGTCTGTAAAAAATTCAAATCTCTAATATGTGAACTGGAGAATCAGGACCATGTTTATCCTCATGGTGGAATTACAGTAAAACAGCTCATGATGAAGCTCAAGAATTATCCAGAAGATGCCATAGTTTATACAGAAAATTTTCACACCACCACCCTCAAGTCTACCCTTACATCAAAATACTATATGAAAAGACTCCCTTCATACCATTTTACCAAGATTACTACAGAGACTATATATGGCGTGAGTCAATGGTCAAATATGAAGCTTCCTTATATTTCTCATCAATCTGAAACTCCATCTGAAAACTTTATTCTTTTTCTGAAAGATCCCAATGATCCCGATAATGAATCTTTCATTGATTCTCAGAACTCCAGTACATACCACACGGATCATGTCCCCTTTAAAATTCTTGTGAGAGATGGGGTGTGCCTCAAATAGATTCAGTATTAATAAATACTGAATCAAACCCTTTTTAGATGCCATTTGGTCTGAACACTCCATGACGAATCATCTGGAACCAATGTGGAGCACCCCCCGTCTTGGGAATCTTGTAAGTTGAACCTCTAATCAAGGTGGATCCAAATGCTGGGAGGCTCATCGAATCTGGAATGACCAGAATAGCAGCGTATTGTCCAAGTTGAACATGAGGAACCTCCACAGTCTCCTTTAGTTTTGAAACAGACCTGAATGGACTTCCAGAAGACACATCCAGGGTTTCGACAACCACAGTGTATCTCGAGATATCAATATCCGCTCCATCGTAGTCAAAGAAAACGAAATCTTCAGCGTTTAACCTGCCTGGAACATTTCTAGGGATAGTAAACCAATCTGGACGAGTTGCCAAAATATCTAACTGTCTGTAAGCCATTTATTATTAATAGCTTTATTTCTTTGAGGAAAAATGAGATGTCCAATCTTTCAGTGATGTACAGATACAAAAAGGATGTCGTTCACAAAACATATCTCAAAAATATTGGGAGATAAGCTGGGTATATCTCCAAAACTGGTTGAAAAAAGTTTGAATGAAATATTTATCAACGATTCTCACAACTCCTCAGAAATTTCTGAAGAGGGCAAAAAGTCTACTGAACACAAGTGCGAGAGAATTCCAAAGGGAAAATCTGAACAATGCGGGAAAACTCCAACCAGGAGCATCCTTGATAATGAGAGTGGAGAATTAAGGTGGTATTGTGGTACAGAGAAGAGTGGTTGCTATAAGATAGTCTTTGCAAATATTTCAAAGGGGAAAACAAGGGCCAAGGCCAAGAAGATCTCCAAACAAGTTTCGAAACCAAGCACAAACAGGGGGAGAAAAGAAGCCGCAGATGCAAAATCTATTATTTTGGCCAAGAAAATTATACCTGCATCTGACGTCCATATTTCTAGATATGAAACCAAGAATGGAAAGTTTGTCAGGATGGAGAAGGAAACTAGAATTCTGTTTAGATTGGACACGAAGGAAGCCTATGGGGTTTTGGCGGGTGATGATAAGACTATCAAGAAATTGGGAGCGGCTGAGATTCGCTGGTTGGAAACCCATGAATTGACATTTGAAAGGGATGAGGTGGAAATTAACAATGACCCTTCCTCCACGTCAGAAGAAGGTTCTAAAATTGATTCGTCAGATGATAGTTCATCTTTCGGAAGTAGTGATTCGGATGAAAGTTGAGATGCCAGTTTTTGTTTGTGTGGCAAACAAAAACTTTTCATATTTTAATCATGATATCAACTACAACATTGGTACTTATATTGGTACTGATTGTTGGTCTTGCACTAACAATCTGGCATTTTAGTGTGAGCTACATGTTTAAACTTCATATGGACGATTACGCCTATACAAGAGGTGCAAATGTAGAAGAAGGAGATAAAGTCACATTAACGTGTGATACAGATCACAAAATTTGTGTTTATAGAGCCACAGAAATCTGCACCAAACAGGATTCGAAAAATTTTGAAACGACCAGATATGAACCAATAGATGTGTCACCTGGAAATTATGGAGATTTCGACCCCAAAACAACAAGGGATCTCACCAAGTTTCTACAATCAAGGGTTGGTGAGGATTCTTCGTCCTACTCCTTTGAATACAACAACTCTTGGAGAACAGCAAAAGATGCACCCCCTTCTCTACAATGCGATGGAAAGAAACAGATTATAGCTACATATACCTGTATTCCAAGGCACCATGATTGTAAACAATGGGCCCCAAAAAAGGAAAATTATAACGATGTAAACAGCTTCGTAACATGGTTGATTTAAAATCAATTATTTTTACCTGAATTGTCATCTTCAATTGATGATAATTCTTAATCCACATAACTTAAAGATATTGGACCATTTTTTAAATAAATGAAATCTCTGATTTCCAATTTCGCTGAAAAAATTCCTCTGCAAAATGTTAATCCGTCTTTGAAGAGACTGGAATCTAGCTTCAAACATTCATTAATACCCAATGAGAGAAATATTCCTTTATTCAGGACAAAAGTCACCTCTAGATCTGCAGATAAGACAACTATTATTAATTATTCCAATGGATCAGAACCTCTAAAATTGCTTCAAAAGAAATTAAGTGAAACAGACCCTGCGAATTGCCTGTTAATATCATTTAAGGCTTTCAACAAAAAATACAGGGACTCCGCAGCCCGAACTATGAAAATTTCGGTGATCGTCTCCGTGTCTATTAGTCATACAGCCTATATGCTCTGGAAAAACTTCATCGAGAACCAGTTTGATTCTCAAGACGACAAGTATAGTGTGATTATGCCTGATACAGAAAGATTTCATCTGGTGGAAAGTGATATAGTCTCCATCATTATCCCGGAGTGGACATCTTTTGACGAGAGGTTTGTGTTTGTAAATCCCATAGAAAGAGTAACGTGTATTGGAGGTATAGATTACTATGGAGAGATTAAGATGTCTATTCTGAGAATGGCTATGGAAATCTATAGAAAAGATTTTAGAGGGCTTGGTGTTCATGCCGGTTCCAAGATGTATTCTTCTATCGTTGGAAAATACAATCTTATATCAGGCCTTATCTTTGGCTTATCTGGTTCTGGGAAAACAACAGTATGTTTTCATAACCCCAACAGTATCATGATGTCTTCTCAGGTTGTACAGGATGATATAAATTTTCTCATGCCAGATGGATCTGTGATTGGCTCTGAGGTAGGATTCTATGTTAAATGTGATAATTGCCCTGAACACAAAGAGATATTGGAAGCTGTGACTTCAGACGATTCGTTCTGCGAAAACGTGTCTGTTGACAGCAATGGAAATTTTCTCTGGAAAGATTTCTCTCACACCAAGAATACCAGATCTATAGTTAGTAGGAAAGATGTGAACAATGCCTCTCCAAATCTTAGTATAGAAGACGTAAATTTCATAATCTTTATCACTAGACGGCCACATGTTCCCCCTATTGGAAAGCTCATTTCTCCAGAACAAGCTGCAGCTTATTATGCGCTTGGAGAATCCATTATCACAAGCGCAGAAAATGACCAGTTGGACGGAATGCCTAAAAGACAGGTTGGATTTGATCCATTTATTCTGGGCGAAGAACACATTAACATACATTTCATACGAGACTTTGTGAAAAATATAACCCCAAATGTTTATTTGGTAAATACAGGTTACGTTGGAGATCCATCTGGTGGTGATATCACCGTTGGGGAGACCATGGTATACATAAAGGAAGCTATCCAGGAAGAAACACCATGGACCTTCGATGAGGATCTCAAGTATATGGTACCAGAAGGCCTGGACAGCAGACATGATCCTAGAGTTTACTACAAGGGGGAATTTAAATCTATTATGAACGAATTGAGAGATGAGAGGAAGGTTTATCTTTCCTCGTACTCTGTAGATGAAAATATAATCGAATCGGTCTAAAATAGAAAAGGGAAACATATAAAGATCCCTCTGGAGGATGTCAAAATATGATGATTTTAATATAGATCATAAAGCTTTCGAGAAAAAGCTGGAAACAACCATGAAACTTGTTAATACCATGACTCCAGAACAATTTGGAAGAATGAGTGAAACAGAGCTCAAAGATTTCGTTGTGGAAATAACAACCCCCACAGAATTTTTGCACGCAACAGCCAAACAGGCCAAGTATATAGGAGCTCAAATTGAGGAAACTAAAGTTAGATCTCTGATTGCTAGGAGTTTTGACCTGGGAGAAGTTGTTTGTGAGGTAAGAACTGGGTTTTTTGAATCAGTTTCAAATAACCTGGAAAATGACGGATACCTTCTGGATGATATTAACGAATGGGATAATGGGTACACTGGGTTTAGAGTTTCCTGGATCTGATTTTCAATGTTTTTAGAGGATGACATTGAAAATATAAATGGAAATTACAACTTGTGATGGGTGTGAGTTTAAAACAGTTTGTGAAATTCTCAGTGAATACAAGGTTTGTCGTGGTTGTATAATGAACAACATGTTGAACAGAGATCCAAGCTGCTTCGAATATGATTTCGAGAATTCTTGGGAACCTCCCCGAGAAATGGAGGTTGCCATCTACATGGTGACTCACAGCGACGAATCGCTGTTGGAGACTATCTTTGGACCTCCACTCGACGAATGTTGATTCTCTAAACGTTGCATTTCATATCTCAAGGCTGTTTGCAGGGATCTTTGAGCTCTGGCTTCTCTCCCAGCTGTCAACTTGGCTGCAGAGATTGCGGCGGAGTAGGTAGAATAGGAGTGAGCACTGTCTATATCAAATGGAAGACAAACCTCTTTCTCGTCATCGCCTGTGTCGTAATCATTTTCAGCTTGGAGAATATCCTTCAAACTCTTTCCATCTGAATCATCCAAAACTTTTTTCAGGGCTTCCAGATCCTCTTCATCACGGCCATTCACATTTATGGTTATATCTGAGGGGGATGGAGGGAGTATACTAGATGACTGTTTCAGTCTGTCGGAAACTGTGTCATAACTCAAGATGGGAGAATATTTTTCTGGGAGAGAGGGTGATTTTTTCATAACCTCGTCATACCTGTTTCTTAAATCTTTTAATACAACTATGGGATCACCTCTAAGAGGACCTGGTACATCTTGCAAGATCTCTATCTCTCTGTACAGAGATTCATAATTATCAGCAGCTTTCTTGTTTTCCACAGAGGTTTCTGAATAATCCATGAGAGATTGAACGGAAGAACACACAGTTGCTAACCCCGAGAGAGAGGCTGAGGTGATGGTTATCCAGAGTGGAACAGCTCCAAATATAGCTCCGACTCCAGATATAGTTGTAACAGAAGCTGTTAATAGAATGAGTGGTACAGTCACCATGTAATTTCTTCTTTTGTAGATGTTGGATAAAAATCGGTGTCCTCTCTCCCTCTTCTCTATTTGCATCTTCCACCTTCGTAAAAGTTTGTCAGTTTCAGGTGTCCACACCCTCATTCTGGTAACGCTATCAACTTCCATCTGATTCATTTATTATTCAATGGTTTAAAAAAGAATGATTTTGATAATCATTCAGACCCTAGGAAAAATGAGATCTGGTTTATGTTTTTTTTTCTTGATAAATGGAGGAGTTTCTCAGGTCTCAAACATCCATACTAAAATCTACAATTAAAATGGTCGTGAGCAGGTCGACTAAAGACCAATTACCCATGTTATCCGGTATAATGAAGGGTGATGAACCCTGGAGTGTTGGAATGTTGAATAAAAAATGGATGAAGTTGTTTTCATACGTGGCTTGTACCGAAAATGTGTATCAAAAAACCATGATGAAGGTTATAAAATTTGCCAAAGAGGATTTTAACCAGAACCTAAAGATTGTTTCTTTGAAAGAGCATCTTTTACCAACGCCCTGTACAAAACTCAAGAGTAATTTCAACGATTCGGTTTTTAACATTCCACAGTATTCGTGTTGAGAAAGTTTCTTGATCTCTGAGATCAAGAAGAGGTTGAAAAAATGACAAATTATTTTATGCACGTTAACTTTTAACCATGGATTGTCACAGGGTTAGATCATTAATTTATTATCTCGATTACAAGGTCCTCCGAGATTCTAAGATTCTTCCCAAGAGTCTTCTTTTCACAAAGGTCCCACGAGGGGGAAAGTTTCCATTATTGGCAAAGAAGATTGGATATAAAGAGTTTGGTCTTTTTTCAGAAAGAGTGGTGGAACACATCATAGATTCCACATCTCTTGAGGAACTCAAAAATTATTTAGATCCAGCTGTAGTCAAATACTTTAAACCATCGTTTTATTCAGAGGTCGAGATCTCTGTGAAAGAACATTTTTCTAATAAGAATGTTGAATATCAAAAAGAATGGATATCTGGTGTTATAGCAGGTCATCCAGATTTGGTATCCGAGGACACCGTCTATGACATCAAGACAACCGGGAAATTTAACTCCATGCGTACATCCACCATCTTTCAACTATTGAGCTACTTTTGTTTAGCACAAAAACTCAACAAACCTGTTTCTAGAATAGGGCTAATTCTTCCTGCTCAAAACCTCATCCTGGTTCATGATCTGAAGGAATGGAAGTGGAAACCATTTTGGAAAGCTCTTTGTTCCTGTATTGACCTGAAAAATGAAAGAGAAACTCTCTACAAAATTGGCCAGGAAGAGTATGCGGTCTTCATGTCGAATAGAGATAGATTTGTGGGTGGTCATGTTGGCAAAGAAGACTTGCCGGGATTGTTATCCCATACTCTCCCTCTACAATTTTTTGTTGGTGGGAGAATAAGCTCAAACTTTTCCATAACCAAAAAGTTAAAAGAACAGCTAAAATCTAGGAATTGTAAAGTTTTTATTCATTCTCCATACATTTTCAATCTATCCAATCCACGGGGAAACTTCAAAAATTCAAACGATTCAAACGACATACCGTGGGTTTCAGAGAAGATGAGGACTCTTCTTGATCTTGCATCTGATTCTAACATTGACGGGGTGGTTGTACATTGTGGAAAATGCGGAACCAAACATGGTTACAAAGAGGCTGTTTCTACAATGAGAGATTCTGTTGAAGAGATACTTGCAGGCTATACTGGGACCTGTCCTCTTCTCATTGAAACATCTGCCGGTGAGAAGGGGGAAACATTGTGCAGCCCGGATGAATTGGCAGAATTTTGGTTGAGTCTATCTGAAGAGAGCAAAAATAAATCTGCCATTTGCGTAGATACCTGTCATGTATTCGCAGCTGGATTCAACCCCATAAATTTCATCATAACCCTAGAGTCCCATAACATTCCCATATCTCTTATTCACTTTAACGATTCCAGGTGGAAGATGGGATCTGGAGTTGATAAACACGCCTCTATTGGAAATGGATACATTGGTTATGAACCTCTTTTTAACGTCATGGTTTGGGCATTGACAAACAAGATTCCAATGGTTAGAGAGTAGGCAAATTCTTTATTCTTGATTAATCAAGAATAAAGCTCGTGATTCACTTGGAAATCTACCTCAAAATTAAAAATTATTGGGCCGAATTCCAATTATGCTTTATCTTGACCAGAATGAATGCGGCCATTATTTCATCTGGAACTTTCACTTTTTCGAATACACATTCTCTGTTACGTTTAATACACCTCTTACATTTTGTTATATCTAGGGGTGATCTTTCACATTTTAGATGAGATTTTCTACAAGTCATACAAGCCACCTCACATCTAACCTTTTTGATATTTGTGGAACGAGGCATTTACTCCACCTCAAAAATGCGTTAGATTATCATTTTTTCAAAAGGAAGTTTTTAGCCATACCCAATGTGACAGGTATGGTTCCAGATGGAATTCTATTATAAATATCATAAGCCGCCATGGCCATTGGAACTATTTTCCACGAGAACGCTATCAATGGATAAAATGTGTACACAGCTAATAGTATGGGCATGCCCTTATACAAAATCTGAGGATTGTTATATACAAAGTTACCAACCACACATGCTCCTTGACCTACAAGGATTTTGAAATCTAATTCTGAAAGAGTCTGGATATCTGCCATTTATATTTCATCAAGAACTTCTTGATGAATACAAAAACTCCTAAACCTTGGAGACACCCCACCTGTCCAGATCTGGAAATTGTTTCATTCCATATCTGGGAATATAACCAGGTTTGATATGACCTTTGGCTGGACCCCCCATCCAACCATTTTCCAGAAGATATTGAGGTTTCTCTGGTACATCGTTAAACCATGCGTCTATTTGCCATCCTCCAAAGAATGGCTGTTGCAGATCTGATGTAACCCCGTAGTAAATATCTGTGGCAGGAACGTCAAAATTAAAATCTGGATAGATTCCCTCCACATCCTTGAATATTGTTCCAAGTCTCACACCAAAATGATCTCTACCTTTGAATCTAACAAAACCATCTGGGGGTATCTTGATTCCACCCTTGTTTAATAATATTTCTCTATCAGTTCTGTTATGAATCTTCACCCATGGTCTTCCCTGAACTGCATTCAATCCAGGTATCGAGGTAGAATCTTGAGTAGCTCCCACCCACCTAGATGTCATTTGACCCACGTGTAAAGATTTTATGGTTTCATTTCTATCATAATTTAATTCGTAGTTAGAGATATGAACATCTTCGCCATTCTGGTTTACAAGAATTTCTATTTTATTTCCGCCTCTAAGGTATCTGTCGACTTTATCTATAGTAACCCCCTTTGTTTGGTGTGGTTTCACATCTGTAACAAATATGGATGAAACAGAAGCTCCTTGAGGATCTTTTTCATGGACTTTTATAGTTACAGGTAGGTTGAGATAGTTATATACCAAAAAATCTCTACTAGACATTACAGTTGGTCTTCCAGTTGGATTGTGGGGTTGGGGGACGTAAACCTGGAATCCTTCTCTTTTTCTAAGAATAAAGAAGGCTGATATTATCACAATTATAACCGCAATTATACCCAGAAAAATAAATCTTCCTTTGTTCATTTTACTAGACGATACTACAAATTTTTTACTTTAATCACTAAACATTTTCCAGATTGGTTCCAATCTGGAAAATGGTAAGGTTTAAAAACGGGATTTTGGTTAGATGGAATTTAAAAATATGTATTGATATGGGTTAATTTCTGGTCATAAATCAAATATCTGATTATCTTATCAAACCCCTTTGTTTTTGCCTCTTTGGCAAGTAAGAGAGAATCATCTCTGTATATGTCGATTGTCGTGGAGTTACTGTGCAAAAGTTTGAATATCTCACTTTCAGATAGAGCCAACCTTAATAATCCAAACGTTTCTGTCGACGTTTCTATAAATTCCCATCCCTCTTCCATGAAGTATTCCACGATTTCCTTCTGTTTACATTTGATAGCCTCCTTGATAGCTGATACCATACCTCTTTTCTTGCGCTCTAGATATTGCCTGTGTATGTTGATAACCATCGTTTTGTTTCCGTTTTTAATAGCCCTTTTTACACATTTCCAAAAAAGTACATGTCTTTGTCTCTCTATGGACCTGCTGGCAAAGTCAAACAATTCATAATAATCATCATTGTTATCTTCATTGAACTGAGAAATAGCCTGTAAGATTTCAGATGCAACTATGTAGGAATTCTCCATATTTTTGTAATTAACCCAAAATATTCTCACAGAGTTGACATTGCCCCTCTTCATAGCCTTGTTTAGAGATTCTATTGAAGGACGTTCTGGAAGGGTTCGTCTGCCTATAAATCTTCTCAAGTCGTTGATTATAAGATAATCTGTAGATTGTGGTAGTTGCAGTATTCTTGTTTCATACTCATCATCGATTATGTTATAGAACCTCTTACAAGTTGTTTTCAAGCTTTTGAAAGAACCAAACAAGAGGAATCTCGAAATATAAACAATCACGTCATTTATTAGCCTGTCCATTGACATTGTTTGAACTATATAAGAGCCCATCATTTTATTTTAATGCGATAAGCACTTCATTGTAGAGTTTAATGAGTTACAACAAATTGGGATTGTCTGGTGGTGGAGTAAAAGGTTTGGCTCAACTTGGAGCTCTACATTATTTTTACGAGAGTGGAAACTTATCCAATTTAAAGGAGGTGTCCGGGACCTCTATAGGATCTGTTATCGGTTTACTTTTAGTGTGTGGATACTCTCCCATAGAAATCTTTTCGGAGGTGTATATGACCAATTATCTGTTGAAACCAAAACCACAAGATTTTTTACAGATTTTTGCCAAGATGGGACTTATGGATATACGCGCATTTACAGGAAGAGTTCGAGACATGGTTGGGGAAAGGATTGGAGTTGATAACATCACATTTGAGGAGCTCTTCAAGATGACCAATAAGAAATTGATAGCTGGCGTTTCAGATATTACAAGTATGGATACTGTCTATATGTCCCACGAATCACACCCTGATGTTAGCTGTCTGGATGCTATAGAATTTTCATGTAACCTACCGGTGATCTTTCAAAGACTTCAATATCAAGATCATTACATGGCTGACGGAGCCATAACAAATAATTTCCCCATTGAACCTTTATCTGTATCAACTACAGATAGAGTTTTGGGAATTATAGTCTCTGGAAAAGATACATCATTTGAAGCTTCAAATCCAGCTGGATATTTATACAGAATGATTCAGATGAGTATCAACACACAAACAACCTTGAGAGTAAAACGTGTACAAAATGAACCCAATTTCACATTGATAAATATAAATTGTCCATCAAGCAGCATTTTTAATATAAAGATGACAAGTGACGACAAAATGAGCTTGTTCAAACGTGGTTACGATTATGCCAAATTCAATGTCTCGTTTACAGATATAGTGATACCAAGAGTAAATCCATTTGATGGGTGGGATGATTGGGGTGATCAAGAAGAATTTGAAAGTACAAATCTTTCTCTCTTTTTGTAGTCAAAGGGGTAGGGAATTGATTTAGCCCCCGCCAAAGAAATATATACAACATTTTCCAATGAGAATTTTTCAATCTCTTCAGAGATTATAACGAGATCTGCAAAGATACTTTCACTGGGGAAACATCTATTAGGTTCGAAGAATTCTTCCCAGTACTTGAAGTCTTGGGCTGAATGAGAATTTTTTTGCATCTCTATGAATTTTCTAACAGATTCCTCAGAGTCAAATATCTCGGCATGCCCTCCCCGTTTGTATGTTGAGGCGTAAAGATGTGGGTTGGAACTTACCCATTCGCAACAGTCTGCTGTTGGGCAATAGTCGGGTCGATTTGGACAAACAAACCAATTGTTTACAACTGAAAGTGGTATTTGGAGGGGTATATAAAAATGATACATTTGGTTATTTTTTCTTCTGGTTAACAATTAATATCATTTTTTATAGTATTGAACCATAAAGAAATGAGGTTGATGAATGCTTCTGGTTGCTGTTGCACAACATTAGAGGAGCTTGAATATCTAGATTCTGGAAAATGCCCTGTTGATGTGGTTATTACAAAGAGTTGTACCCTGTGGTCAAGAAAGGGAAACACAGAGTCTTCAAACGGGCGTAAAAAAATCTGGTATGCAAAAATTCCACATGGAAGTATCAACTCTAACGGCCTTTGCAATCTTGGAGCAGATGAATATATAAAATATGGTCTGCGAAGGACGTCCAAATCCAAACAATACTATATTTCCATAGCCGGGGTTTCATTGGAAGAAAAGATAGCCATACTAAGACGTATTGAAAAAAACGCAGGTTGTTGTGATCTTGTGGAATTTAACTTTTCCTGTCCAAATATAGACCAAGATGAGATCTCCCCTTGGGTGGTGATAGGTGGGGGTCTTCAAAAAATAGAAAGGGAATTTCCAGATGTAAAATATGGGGTGAAGTTACCCCCATTATTGAATAGATATGAATGGAAGAAAATGGCTGATGTTTTGAATGCCAAAAATAATATATTGTATGTTTCTTGTTGCAACAGCATTCCAAATGGTTATTTCCCCTCCGAGAAATCAAATTGTGGTGTTATAGAACCAAGAGGGGGTTTTGGGGGTATTGGAGGATCTTATTTAAAACCAATATCACTGGCAAATATTAAGGCATATCACAAGCTCTTGGAACCAAGAATAACTATATTCGGTTGTGGAGGGGTGAAATCAACTGTAGATATTTTGGATTATCAACGATGTGGGGCAGCTGGGGTTCAAGTTGGTACGTGGTTGTTAGAAAAAGATTGTAGAAACCTGACTGTTGGGGACAAGTTTAGATTATTAAGAGGATTGTAGTCTTTTCTTTTCAGCCTGAAAAAAACTTTGAAATGCTGAATTCCACGCCTGAGAAGTGGTATAAGATATGGCCGATACAATGAAGAATGTTACAGAAAAGTTGGTGATATCCATTGCTCTATTGCTTATTAATAAGATATGAATTATCTTCCACCGGAACTTTTGGGAGTTATTTGTTCATTTTGTTTTGAAGGCTCTCTTTTGTGCCTGATGTACACTAATAAACGAATTTCGTTCTTGGCATGGAAGACATATGTGAAATTGTGGAAAAATCCCCCCTCTCTAAAGATAGAAATAATTTCATCAAATCTTAACCTGGAAAAAGGGCATAATGTTAAGATTATTCAACCAACAATCATATACAGAACAGGTAAAGTAATACCTTATGGACGCAAATTACATTGTCAAAAATGTGGAGCTGACAAATGGAATCTTTTCAAAAGAATTGGACCGGAGAAGAGGAAATGCTGGATGTGTATTCCCAGAATTGAATCCTAATTTTTCTTATTCAGAGAATGAGAAAAAGGTTTAATCAAACCATATTACCCCACAATTTTCCAGACAGTCTGGAAGTGAGGTTAATTGGTTATTATCACAATTCAAATCCTTACAATTTCCCAGACAGTTTGGAAGTGAGGTTAATTGGTTTCTAGAACAATATAATATTTTACACTGTCTCAGACAGTCTGGAAGTGAGGTTAATTGGTTATTAAAACAATATAATTCTTCACAATTTTCCAGACAGTCTGGAAGTGAGGTCAATTGATTATTATGACAATATAATATTTTACATTTTCCCAGACAGTCTGGAAGTGAGGTTAATTCATTCCTGGAACAAAACAATTTTCTACAATTTCCCAGACAGTCTGGAAGTGAGGTCAATTGATTATCAGAACAATATAAGTGTTCACAGTTTCGCAGTCCGTTAGGACCTCCTGGAAGTGAGGTTAATCGATTCCGAGAACAATCCAATATTTCACAATTCTCCAGGCCCAACGGGCCTTCTGGAAGTGAGGTCAATTGATTAAAACGACAATCCAACATCTCACAATTTTCCAGGCCCGTTGGGCCTTCTGGAAGTGAGGTCAATTGATTATAAGAACAATTCAGGTACTCGATCTTTGTGTAATCGATCTTCTCCCCCTCAAACAGATGCCCTTTGGGATAGTAGATTGGAAATTCTGTCAATCTCTGGGAAGAGATTGACAGTTTCTTGTAAGCCCGTTCCTTAACCTCTGATACAGACAGAGATGAAAATTCTTTATTGACCAAAACAAGAGCCTTCAAAGCTTCTTCAGAACAGAATTTCAACAGGTAGTTATGAAGATCAGAATAGAGATTCATGATTAAGTTCAAATGAAAGGTAATTTTAAATCTCATTTTCTCATTCCTAGGAATGAAAAAGGAATTAGATTTAGTCAAAGTCCAAATACTTTGCAATTCTTCAGACAGTCTGGAAGTGAGGTCAATTGATTACCAGAACAATTTAAGAATTTACAATTTACAAGTCCGTTAGGACCCCTGGAAGTGAGGTCAATTGATTATCAGAACAAAATAATTTTTTACAATTTTCCAAACAGTCTGGAAGTGAGGTTAATTGATTACCACAACAATTCAACATTTTACATTTTTCAAGACAGTCTGGAAGTGAGGTTAATTGATTACCATGACAAAATAATTTTTTACATTTTCCCA
>Ga0210124_1000700_pt1 | contig 16160 bp, 14 predicted proteins | sample Muzzi_PWC_D2_FD_185554 | JGI IMG/M metagenome (GOLD analysis project Ga0210124, IMG submission 185554) | Wetland microbial communities from San Francisco Bay, California, USA, that impact long-term carbon sequestration - Muzzi_PWC_D2 (SPAdes) | ecosystem: Environmental > Aquatic > Marine >... | reverse complement strand
ACTTATGACACTTTGCACCAAAAATGTACTGTCATCATGAACTTTCTTCGCTCTTTATCTTTTGAGCGATTTGTTGACATTCTTGGCATTGCTAAAAATGTAACAACTTAATGTTGAAAATTACTTAATTATCGAACCTCAGTAACTAACGGCGAGGTTTTGTTGTGGGATTTTGTTCCTGTATTCGCATAGCAATAATTTCTATCCACAAATGGGAAGTGCGGATAAAACCTTAATAACCCGAACTCGGAAATTCTGGCGCAGGTTGGGTTGAGCCAAGATTTATCTGCTTTGGACACCCAAGGTTGGGTTTCACTGGCGCAATTAACCCGGATTATGGGGCGAAACCCAACAGATTCTGGACCAATTTCACTCTAGTCACGCCAATTAACCCAACCTACTTTTAATTATCGAGCTCAGGTTAATATAAAACAGATAACGAATAAATACCAATTGTCTGTGGCTAAAAATACAAATACTCTACCGATATGATAGAGTATTTGGCTTATGTACTCAAGATTGTAAAAAGGTGGCTAAATTATGCTTAGTTATTGGTAGGGTCTGGTCCCAATGCGGGGGCATAAACGTCACCGTTAAAGAGCCAGTAATCAATATGTATATTAGTGCCGTTTCGAATCTGAACGTAGTATAGGTCATCTTCAACAACCCAGCCGGACCAGAAGAGTTCACCGGTTAGAGGGTTATTATCACGAACAACGATGCCACCGGCTCCCACATTATTGATTTTGGAGTTGTCACCAGGCGACCAATCTCGTACAGCATCGGCTTTAAATACATCAAAATTGATATGATGGATTCGATTGCCGTCATCAGGTGTGGCAATCATGGTTAAAGCCATCTCTTCAAAAAATTCGCTATCGTTGTTATGGATCGAGAAGCTATACCAAACCTCTTGACCGGGGTCTAGCCCCCCTTGATTTCGGTCAGCACTTAAAGGAATAGCACTTTGAGGAGCCATCCCGCTAGAAAATACAGGGGCTGGGGCTGGTTCGGGCTTGGAGCCGAGTTCGGGATTGTATTTAATGCCGTTAAAGAGCCAATAGTCAATCTCTACTTCAGCGCTGTTCTCCACAACTAGAAAATAGGTATCACCTTTTACGACAGTTCCCTTCCAAAGGCGCTCGCCTGTATTGATATCACCATCGCGGGAAACGAGCATACCGGCCCCAAAGTTGGTCAATCGATCTGCATCACCAGAGCCCCACGAGGCAACCTCATTGGCAGTGAAAAGCTCAAAATTAACATAACGTCCGCGATTGCCATTATCAGGGGTGAAGTACAAGCTAAAGCCTAAATCTTGAAAATTATTTCCATCACTAAAATCATCAAAAACGAAACGATACCAAGAGGTACTCCTAGGTTGAAGGTGGCCTTGATTCATGTCGGGTGCTAGTGTAAAAGCGTTACTGGCATTGGTTCCCAATTCGGGTACCGCTACCGGTTGAGACGGCTCTATTACCGCTGGTTCAGCTTCTACGGTCTCGCTGCTCATATCCTCTGTAATGAGAGTGTAATCGAGGGAGACATTACTGGTGTTGCGAACATAAATATAATAAGTACTGTCATCAGCAATGGAGCCGGTCCAATATAGTTCGCCGGTTTTGGGGTTATCACCATCAACGATGACCTGACTCGCGCCAATGCTGGTCATCTGGCTTGTATCATCAGGTATATAAAATTGAATTTGGTCCGCTTCGAATAGTTGTAGGGAAACATGTTGGCTCAGGTTTTCGTTAATGGGGGTCAAACTTAGCCTGAGTGATTTCTCAACGATGGCAGCCTGGCTTTGCTCATTGGGTACCATTCTGAACCAGCGCTGCTCATTGGACCCTAAGATACCGGAGTTGGCGCCATCAATCAGAGAAATGGCTGAAAAGGGGGTGCTGCCTATTTCAGTTGCGGCAGAGGTAAACAAGATTATGAGCAGGGTTGTGGCTATTGCAAAAGTGACTGCTATGAGGAACAAGATTTGTTTCAAAGAGAGGATTGGATTTTTATCAGGGTGTGTTATGTCGGTAAACATGTCTTGGTCGCCTAAGTTATTAAAGTTCAAAAAAATTACAATTGTAGTCCTATCTTTAAGTATAAACCTTCACTTTGCCAGCGTCAATGGGAGTAATGACCTAAACCTAGCCTGGTGACAGTATTTGTTGGTTTTTTGTTTTTTACCTAATCAGTGGTATACTGCTTTTAATAATGTTAAGTTTTAAGGTGTAAAGTTTGGGGTGTTACCATTAGCAAGATACTTATAGTTGAAGATAACGAGCAAAACGCGCTCTTGATGAAGCGCATCTTAGAAGCACGTGGTTACCAGATAATTCATGCCAATGACGGTGAGTCTGGGCTAAATAGTGCCGTTGAAGAGAAGCCTGACCTTATTCTGCTTGATTTAGGCTTGCCTGATATTGATGGTCAAACCTTGGTTGGTCTTATTAAACGCAACCCCGAATTACAGGATGTCCCCTTAGTTGCTGTAACCGCCTGGCCCGAAGCGACTGCCAGAGAAATGGCCCAGGCGTATGGCTGTAATGGCTATATTTCCAAACCCATTGATACCCGTGCTTTCCCCGATCAGATTGCTAAATATATTACCCAACCTTGATCTTTTTCAAATTTGGATTAAACCAGGCAATTCCCTGATGAACTTGTTTTTGCAGGTCTCACAGGGAATAGTTTTTTATGGACAAAAATTATCGATAAAATATGTCTGCTTATCATTCTCAAGGTAAAATAGAGCTTATTCCCGCCAGTGCTTTTTCTTACGAAGAGCTAACCGACGCCTATAACCATACTCGGGTTGATTATCTGGTTCCTATGCCCATGAACGTAAAAAAATTGCGTGAGTATGTTGAGACCTACGATGTTGATATGGATGCTTCGGCGGTGGCTGTGGATGGCTACGAAGTTTTTGGTTTGGGCATGTTGGGGATGCGAGAGGGTCGGGCCTGGATTACCCGGCTCGGTGTCATTCAGAGAAATCGCCGTCGGGGGGCCGGGCAAACTATCGTCACTCACCTCATTGAGCAAGCCCGGCAAAAAAGTGCAAAGTACGTTGTTATAGAAATTATAAAAAATAACACACCCGCCCAAAATTTGTTTATCAAAAATGGTTTTAAAGAAACCCGAGAACTTTTAGTCTTGCGTCGCCCCCCTCGTACATCTGTTGGTTATGTTCCTCAAGCAGAAATCGAATCATTGGGATATTCTGATGCTGTACAGTTATTGGATAGACGCATAGCTAAACCCTCCTGGCTTGATGAAAAAGAGTCGCTTATAAACGCCGGTAATCTGGAAGCAATTTATGCTACTCTGCCCGATGGTAGTGAGGGGTGGCTGGTTTATCAAAACACTATCTTTCAGCTTGGCCGGTTAGTTCTACAAACTGAAAAAGGAAATCCCCAAAAGGTCGCCCAGGCTCTCTTGCACCATCTGCACACCACATACCCTGCTCAAGATACTAAAACCGAGAATCTGCTTGCAAACGACCCCCACTGGCCCACATTTAAGGAAATGGGATACATTGTTATGTTTGACCGTATAGAGATGGTGCTTTCTTTGGGCTGATGTTTTTAAACTAAACTTCATCATATGACTCACAATTTAATCCGTGCTATACTTTCTTGGTCGTAACTGGCTATATCTTTTTCCCATTGTAGGAGCACGTTAATGGATTATCGAATTTTGGGGAATACCGACCTCAATGTCTCGTCTCTATGTTTAGGGACAATGACAATGGGGTGGACATCTAACAAAAAAGACTCGTTTGCTGTTATGGACTACGCTCTGGAGAATGGCATTAACTTTTTTGATACAGCCGATGTCTATTCCTATTGGGCCGAAGGAAACGAGGGGGGTGTTGCTGAAACCTGGATTGGCGAATGGCTGAAAACCCGCAATAGTCGAGATAAGGTTATCATCGCCACCAAAGCTCGGGGCCGTATGTGGGAAGGCCCGGATGGTGAGGGTTTGAGTCGTGTCCATTTGATGCGGGCTGTCGAAGAGAGCTTGCGTCGTCTTCAGGTAGAAACTATTGACCTTTATCAAAGTCACTGGCCCGATGAAGAAACGCTCCTGGAGGAAACATTCAGGGCCTTTGAAGAAATGGTACAACAGGGCAAAGTACGTTATCTAGGTTGCTCGAATCATTCGGCCACTCAACTTCGAGCGACATTGGATATTTGTGCTCAATATAACCTTCCTCGCTATGAATCGTTACAACCTCATTACAATCTGGTTCATCGTCAAGAGTACGAAGCTGAACTCATGGGGCTTTGTCAGCAGGAAAATCTGGGTGTTATACCCTATAGCCCGCTAGCTGGGGGCTTTCTCACGGGTAAATATAAGCGCAGCGGAGAAATTCCGGCGGATAGCCGGGGCCATGGTAGTGATCGTATGGCTCCTTACATGAATGATAAAGGTTACACCATTGTTGAAACCTTGATGGAAATTGGTCAAGCGCATAATGCTACCCCTGCTCAAATAGCAATCGCCTGGAGTTTGGCTAATCCCTCTGTCTCCTCTGCCATTATCGGCGCTAATACCGTCTCTCAACTGGCCGAAATTGGAAAATCAGTACAGATAAAGCTCTCACCGGAAGAAAAAGCATGGCTCGACCAGCTACCAAGCCCCACTTAGTATCTATCTATAATGTGGAGTGCAGACTTCAGTCTGCGAATTTTAGCGGACTATAGTCCACACTCCAATTTTTCAGATAAAGTTTTGATTTAATACAAGGAAACACCATTATGAATTTTACCCGCACAGACATCGACTTTGCCCAGGAATTGGATGCTCAAGATGAATTGGACCCTTTTCGTGAGGAGTTTGTAATTGATGATTCTAATTTAATCTACCTCGATGGTAACTCATTGGGGCGATTGCCCAAACGCACCATCAACGCCATGAATCGAGCTATCGAGGAAGAGTGGGGCAAGCGTTTGATTCGCATTTGGAACGATGGCTGGATTAATACACCCTCTGACCTGGGGGCTAAAATAGCCAAGTTAATCGGTGCTCAACCCGATGAGGTTCTAGTTACTGAGGCGACCTCGATTAACCTCTTCAAGCTGGTTGTAGCGGCGCTAAGAGCACGTTCCGAGCGGACCAAAATCGTCAGCGATGTCTTTAATTTCCCCTCAGATTTATATATCCTCCAAGGCGTTATCGATTTGCTTGGTCATCGCCATAGCTTAGAACTCATTCCTTCCGCCGATACTGTCTCTATTGCCCCCGAAGCTATCGAAACAGCAATAGATGTTGATACTGCGCTGGTAGCATTGACCCACGTGGCCTTTAAAAGCGCCTTTATGCACGATATGGCTACCGTAACAAAGCAAGCTCATAACGCTGGAGCTTTAATACTGTGGGATTTGAGTCACTCTGTGGGGGCAGTACCTATTGATTTAAACGGCTCCGGCGTGGATTTGGCGATTGGTTGTACCTACAAATATCTTAATGGTGGCCCTGGCTCACCGGCTTTTCTTTATGTGCGTCGAGATTTACAAAACCAACTCAGCCAACCATTGTGGGGCTGGTTTACCTCCGAAAATCCCTTTTCTTTTATCCTTGATTACAAGCCTACCTCTGGCATCGCTCGCTACACAGTTGGAACGCAGCCCATGCTTTCCATGAAGGCTCTTGAGCCGGCTATTGATATTTTATTGGAGGCTGGGATTGACCGCCTACGAGCCAAAAGCCTGCAGCAAACAGAATATCTGATTTTTTTAACGGAACAGTGGCTCGTCCCCTTGGGCTTTACACTCGGTTCTCCCCGCCAGGCGACTATGCGCGGCTCTCATGTCTCTATTCGGCATCCCGAAAGTTACCGCGTCAACCGGGCGTTGATTGAAGCAGAACCGCCGGATGTAACCGTCATCCCCGATTTCCGCGAACCGGATAACATCCGGCTGGGCATTGCCCCTCTCTACAATACCTTTGCCGAGATTAATCAGGCCATTCATCGCATACGTACCATTGTCGAAGAGCGAATTTACGAGAAATACCCCGACGAACGGCTGGCTGTGACGTAATAGTTCCTTAATCTTACATTAATATTATCTTCATATTTCTAAGATAAGATTCGATTATATGATCGTTTGATCAACTGTAATGCATCAGGAGGGATGTGTCGCAATGTCAAAAGAAAATATCAAAATTTTATACATCGATGATGATATGAATAATGGCACCTTGGTGAAGCGTGTGCTTGAAGCAGATGGATATCTGGTTTTACTAGCCCCCAATGGGACAACGGGGTTGAGTGAAGCGCACCGTCAAACACCTGATTTGATTTTGCTTGATATCTATATGCCTGATATCAACGGGCACGAAGTGGCTCGCCGTTTGAGAAAAAGTGAGGACACCAAGAATACGCCTATATTAGCCGTTAGCGCCAGCCCCAACTCCGACGACAAACGTCTTAGCCTCGAAGCAGGTTGCAATGGCTACATCTCCAAACCCATTGACGTGGACCAAATCTCGAACCAAGTTGCCGCTTATTTGTAACATCATCATTAATCCATATCACGAATAACAACAAAAAAGCAACCGCCAAAAGGTTGCTTTTTTGATTCTTGTTAAGTCAATATAACCTATGAATTCTCGGCAATTTCCGCAAAGGCCGTCTGAGCCGCTTGAATTGTTGTTACGATGATTTCATCTGTGTGGGCTGTAGAGATAAAGCACGACTCGAACTGTGAGGGAGGAAAGTATACCCCTCGCTGACGCATGGCGTGGAAGAAACGGGCAAACTTCTGGGTGTCACTCTGGGAGACGGTTTCCCAATTGGTAACAGGTTGGTCATTAAAGAAGTTGCAAAAGATTGTTCCCACCTGGGTTTGATATAGCGGCACTCCGGCGGCTTCCGCGGCAGCGCTAATACCTTCGCGCAGTTTGGTAACACCGGCTACCATCTCATCAAATACACCGGGCTTTTTCAACTCTTTGAGTGTCGCAATTCCGGCGGTCATAGCCAAGGGATTACCACTGAGCGTCCCGGCCTGATACATCGCGCCCGCCGGAGCAACTGTCTGCATAATCTCACGACGTCCGGCATAAGCCCCTACGGGAAGCCCCCCGCCAATGACCTTACCCAAAGCGGTCAAATCCGGCATCACATGATAATATTCCTGTGCCCCACCCGGCGCAGCCCGAAATCCCATGATGACCTCGTCAAAAATAAGGAGCGCCCCATGGCGGGTACAGAGTTCTCGCAGTCCGGCCAAATAACCCTCAACTGGCGGAATGAGACCCATATTACCGGCCACTGGCTCCAAAATGATTCCTGCGATGTCATCCCCGTATTCCTTAAAGAGGGTTTCTATCGCCTCCAAATCATTGTAGGATGCGGTCAGCGTATCTTGAGTGGCGCCCTTAGGAACGCCTGGGCTATCAGGCAAGCCCAGCGTTGCCACTGCAGAACCGGCCTGTACCAGCAAGAAGTCGGCGTGGCCGTGATAGTTACCTTGAAGTTTGATGATTTTATCTCGCCCGGTAAAGGCGCGAGCCAGACGCAACACGCTCATGGTGGCTTCGGTGCCGGAGTTTACAAAGCGTACCTGCTCGGCTGAAGGAATCAATTCACAGACGAGTTCGGCCAACTCGGTTTCTAGTGCGGTTGGCGCACCATAGCTCGTACCGCGAGTAGCGGCCTCCTGAATTGCCTCAATTACGGTTGGGTTAGCGTGGCCCAGAATCAATGGTCCCCAACTGAGTACGTAATCGATATAGCGGTTACCATCGGCATCCCAAATGTAGGGGCCTTTAGCTCGCTCAATATATAAGGGTTGGCCGCCTACCGCGCCAAACGCCCGCGCTGGTGAGTTCACCCCACCGGGAATAACCTTCTGGGCCGCCTTGAATAGCTTCTCAGATTTTGATAAATTCATTCCTCTCACCCCTTAGAAAGCAAAACTAATTGTGACTATCTGTGCGCATGCGTCTGTGGACTCTACCCGTCTAACCACCTGGCCGCATCTTTAGCCCAATAGGTTAAAATCATATCTGCTCCGGCTCGTTTTATGGCGGTCAGACTTTCCATTGCTACTCGTTTTTCATCGACTGGCCGCTTTGAGCATGCTGTACTCGCCGCTAACGTTATAGGCTGCCAGAGGCATATCAGGAAATCTATCACGGGCCTGACAAATCACATCAAGGTAAGGCAAGGCGGGCTTGACCATGATGATATCTGCCCCTTCCATAATATCCAACTCAATCTCGCGCATGGCTTCTTGTCCATTCGCCGGGTCCATTTGATAAGATGACCGATCGCCAAATTGAGGGGGGCTATCGGCTGCATCGCGGAAGGGGCCATAAAAGGCGCTGGCAAATTTGGCCGAGTAGCCCATGATGGGCGTATTAGGAAATCCAGCCTCATCTAAAGCCTGGCGAATCGCGGCAATTTGACCATCCATCATGGCGCTCGGCGCGACCATGGTAGCCCCGGCTTTAGCGTGTGACACCGCTACCTTGCCCAAAATCTCTAACGTGGGATCATTCAAAATTTTGCCGTTTTCTACAATCCCGCAATGGCCGTGGTCGGTATATTCGCACATACAGACGTCGGTCATGATTACCAAATCCGGTCTGGCCTGGTAAAGCGCCCTGCTGGCCTGCTGCACAATGCCATCTTCGGCAAAATTCTCTTCGCCGATGGGGTCTTTCTCGGCAGGCAACCCGAAGAGCATCACTGCCGGAATGCCCAATTGAAGCAATTCTTCGGCCTCTTGGGCTAACATATCCACCGACAACTGAAAAACCCCCGGCATCGAGGGTATTTCTCGGCGTACCTGTTGGCCGTGGACAATAAACATGGGGTAAATAAAGTTAGCGGGACTGAGCCGGGTTTCGCGTACCAAGCGACGTAGGCCAGACTGCTGTCGCAAGCGGCGGGAACGCACCGTTGGAAAACCAGGGCTGAATGTTCGTTCTGTTTCGCTCATGATATAGTTGCCTCCTAATGGATCTTTAACGCCTTAAGCGTTTCTAACATTCCTTCTATCGTATATTCATCGGCTACGGCGCTTACCGGAACCTCAAGTTCTTTGGCCGTAGCCGCGGTTATTGGGCCAATACAAACAACTTGACTACCATTTAAGGCTGCCGAGGGGGAGCATCCGCCCAGACAATTAACGTAGCCTTGCACCGTCGATGAACTGGTAAAGGTAACAATATCAGCCGAGGGGGGATGAGGGCCATTTTGGATGGGAACGGTTCGGTAAGCTGCAATCTCGTCAACATGTGCGCCACGCTTGATGAGTCCTTCAGCCAGGGTTTTGCGGGCGATATCGGCCCGAGCTAGCAAAAAATGCTGACCTGCCACCGGGCCAATTTGGTCAAAAGCCTCAAGCACACCTTCGGCGGTATAGACCTCCGGCACCAAATCAGGCGTGATACTTTGTCGATTCAGGGTCGCTGCGGTAGCCGGACCAATCGCTGCAATCTTGACCGTAGCCAAACATCGGCTGTCCAACCCCATGCTTTGTAGGCGTTCCCAAAATGCGGCGACGCCATTGACACTGGTGAGGACCAACCAATCATAGGGGGATTTTGGATTTTGCACCCTTTCGGGCATCTTCGAGATTTCGGATTTTCGATTTTGGTCTTGCTCTCTACCTGCTGCTAGTCGTTTAATCGCTTCATCTAATGGACGGGTATCTTCTGCGGGACGTATTTCAATGGTGGGAAACGAGATGGGTTCGGCCCCCAGAGAGCGCAAAGCAGCCATAAAGTCGGTCGCTTGATGGGTTGGACGAGTCACAAGCACGCGCTGACCGAGTAATGGGTATTCATCACCGGGCTGAAACCAGGCCAAGTCGGTTGATAGGGCGACCACTTGACCAACAACGACAATAGCCGGATTATCGAACTGATGATTATTGACGGCTTCCGCAATCGTTTCCAGGGTGGCTAAGACCTGTTTTTGTTGGGGGCGAGTCCCTTGCTGAACAGCCAATGCCGGGGTATCGGCAGGGCGACCAGCAGCCAGTAATTTATCTACAATCTCAGTCAGATTCTCCAGGGGCATTAAAATCACCAGCGTTTCCATCCTGGCTAAAGCCGACCAATCGGGACGCACTGCCGGATTCTTAGATTCATACCCGGTTACAACGCCAAAGCTGGTGGAATGTTCCCAATGGGTGACCGGTACACCGGCATAGGCAGGCGCAGCAATTGCACTGGTAACGCCCGGTACAAGCTGAGTTGGGATACCAGCTTGATGAGCTACGGCCATTTCCTGCGCCGCCCGACCATAGACAAAAGGGTCTCCCGGCCAAAGCCGGACAACCATTTTGCCCTGTTGGGCCAGATCGAGTAAGAGTTGGTTGATCTCTGCTTGCGGGCGTTTGTTACGGGCAGCCCGACAACCAACATCGTGGATTTCAGCCTCCGGGCGGGCTTCTTGCAGCAATTTGGCGTGGGCTAATGCATCGCCCACAATTGCATCGGCCTCTCGCACCAAGGCCAACCCTTTAACTGTGATAAGAGAAGTTTCACCAGGGCCAGCGCCAACGAGGTAGATTGTGCCTTTGTTACTCATTTTCAAATGTTCCCAATAATTCTCCTGCTCCCTGTGATAAGGCTTCTTCAGCCAATTGGTGCCCCATAGATTCAGCCGATTCGATGGGACCACTTTGACTGACTCTGACCACCCGATGGCCATCAGGGCTGGCAACCAGAGCCTGCAAGGTCAGATGGGTGTTGTCAACAGTGCCAAGGGCTGCCACCGGTACAGAGCAACCCCCACCCAAACCAGCCAGAAAGGCGCGTTCGGCGGTAACGGCAGCCCGGGTAGGAGAATGGTCAAGTACTTGCAGGTAGCGGGTCGTTTCTGGATCATTGGCTCGTCCCTGCACCCCCAAAGCGCCCTGTCCTGGGGCGGGAAGCATCGTGTCGTACGGGATGGAATGGGCATGTTCAAGGTCGGTGTAGCCTAATCGATCCAGCCCGGCCCTGGCAAGCAGGACGGCATCGTAGCCCTGATCCGGGTCGTCCAATTTGCGCAGGCGAGTCTCAACATTGCCGCGAATATCCTTAATACGCAGGTCGGGCCGGAGTACCAAAATTTGGGCGGCCCGTCGCAGGCTGCTGGTACCAATCACGGCCCCTTCTGGCAACTCTTCCAAGCGAGTGGCTTTACGCGAGATTAGCATATCCTCGATGGCCGCCCGCTCAGAAATGGCGACAATCGTTAACCCTGGACTATCTTCAATGGGCAAATCTTTTAAGCTGTGAACCGCCAGGTCGATGCGTTTCTGGCGTAGCGCCTCTTCCAGTTCTTGGGTGAATAACCCCTTGCCGCCAATGGCAGGTAAAGGGTCGCGCCGGTTGAGGTCGCCGCGAGTATCCATTAATTCGAGTTTTATTTCGAGGTCGTCCCAGGCAGCCAGTAAGGTTTCGCGGATGATATTCGATTGTATTTGGGCCAACTGCGAACGCCGGGAGCCAATGGTCAGGGTTTTCACTACTTTAACAAGTCCGCTACGATCTCTCTTTCGTTACGCAGCTCGGCCAGGCTGGCATCGAGTTTTGCCTTGGCCCAATCACTCATCGGCAAACTCTGAACGATGCTAAAGGTGCCTTGACCATCGCTTGTGATTGGAAACGAGGACATCAGCCCCTCATCAACGCCATAACTGCCATCAGAAGGTACAGCGGCGGAGAACCAGTGGCCTGCTGGGGTTTTAGTGACCATGCTGCTGACATGGCCGATAATCGCATTGGCTGCCGACGCTGCCGAGGAGAGGCCACGAGCCGCAATCACGGCTGCCCCTCGCTTTTGTATGGTGGTGATGAACTCATTTTTCAACCAATTATGGTCGGAGATAACATCGTAGGCCGCTTTGCCGTTGATCTTGGCATTTTCGGCATCTGGGTATTGGGTGGCGCTATGATTGCCCCAGATGGTCACATTGCTGACCTCATTGACGGTAACCCCGGCCTTTTGAGCCAATTGGGCATAGGCCCGGTTTTGGTCCAAGCGAGTCATGGCAGCAAAGCGTTCGTTGGGAACGCCATCGGCGTTATGGGCTGCAATTAAGGCGTTGGTATTGGCCGGATTCCCAACCACCAAGGCATGCATATCATCGGCAGCGCGGGTCAACGCCTGTCCCTGCTCAACAAAGATAGGCCCGTTTTCTCGGATAAGATCGCCTCGTTCCATCCCTTTGCCGCGAGGTTTGGCCCCGACCATCAAGGCCCAATTAATCCCATCAAAGGCTACTTTGGCATCATCGGTGATGACGACATGGTCCAGCAGGGGAAAAGCGCAGTCGTCCAATTCCATTACCACACCCTCAAGCGCCTTCAATACTGGCGTGATTTCTAAGAGATGTAAGGCGACACGGGTATCAGCCCCAAAAGCCTGGCCCGAAGCCAGCCGAAAGAGCAAGGCATACCCAATTTGGCCCGCCGCACCAGTGACGGCCACTTTCACAAGATCACTCATAATATGCCCTCCTTATGAAATAAATTATCGATATTTTGCCCTAACAAAGTAACTATATCGTATAACTTCGGTCACGGCTAGTGACAGATGACATAGTTTTTAAGGGACAGGTGCCATGTTACCCCCAAGCGAGAATTTTTGGAAATAGGAGGATTGCTTTTGGAAAAAAATGCACCTTCCGCTTTAGCCTGAATTAAAGTCCAATTTTCCTTAAGGAGGTAGCCTTTCAATTGCCTTGCGTTTCAACTTAAGGCATAATTCGGCTTAATATCACATTCCATAAAATTATTTTTTGGAGGGAAGAAATGTTAAAAGAATTTGGGGATTTTATTAAACGAGGCAATGTTATTGATTTAGCTGTGGCTGTGATCATAGGCGCGGCTTTTGGGGCAATTGTGAAATCATTGGTCAGTGACATCGTGATGCCGCCCATTGGCCTGTTGTTAGGTGGGGTTGATTTTTCCAATCTGTTCATCAATTTATCGGGAGGAAGCTACGCCAGTTTGGCGGCGGCGCAGGAAGCCGGAGCCGCCACTATAAATTATGGCTTATTTATTAACGCCGTCATCAATTTTTTGATTGTGGCCTTTGTCATATTCTTGGTGGTACGTCAAATCAATAAAATGAAAAAAGTTGAGGAAGCTGCACCACCGCTTCCACCGGAACCTTCTGCCGAAGAGAAACTTCTGGCCGAAATTCGTGACCTGCTGAAAGCGCAAAATAAAAGTTAAGGTAGTGGGTTAGTGGTAGGTGACAGTGACGCGGTTAACCCCGTCACTGTCTGTAAAGGATTTTTTTATCAGGCTAAGGTTAAATCAGTGGTGGTGATTTCTCCGGGGAAGACCTGAACCACCGATTCGGCTTGAACGGATTTTTCCTGAATCTCACCTTGGATGGTGATTTTATGTATTCCTGGATAAATATTGCTAACCACCCCTGTCTTGCCATAGTGCATCTCGGATTCTTTTCCCGCTACCGAGAGCGTCCACCCGTCTTCACATTGATCGCCGTTCTCAACCATCACTTTGACTGCCCCGTGCTGGGTGCTTTCGGTCTGAGTCTTCGCGCGTTCGTCCAAGGTTTTTAGAGCACCTTGAAATTCCTCGACCCATGTTAGCGTTTCGGCTTGAATAATATTGGAGACCTCAGCTGCAAATGTGGCGCATCGTAACATCATAGTTCGAGCTTGTTTATAACTTGGCGCGTTCCCCCGCCACGACAATCTCTCAACCTCCCACTCAAATTGAAAGGCTTGGAGCTTTCCCTGAATCTGCATTTCGCTGGTGATATAGCGCATCCAGGCCGTTGAGAAGCCAAAAAATCTGTCCAATCCCAAGGCTGTGGCGGCTAAGGCAATAGCCACAGAAGCCCAAGCTGGGTTAAGAATTTTACCCCAGATCTCATTGTTATTCGCGACAATCTGAGACAGAATTGGGATGATGCCACCTAATGAGGTTGCCACTATCGCTGCGACCCTGATTCTTTGAGCCCAACGCTTTTTGGGTCGTGAGTTGATGCGATACCAGGCTATCGACTGTTCGGCTTCATGTATCGTTAAGCGATAGAGCTTATCGAGTGAATCAATTAAATTATCAGGGTCCCATTGTAAGGTATGAAGACTGGGTGTTTCATCCGCAGATGTATCGGTTGCCATAAGCACCTTCTTTGCCTGGCTTTTGTGGTTTTTAGTTTCGATAGTGTAATAATAAATCTGGATAGAGATTTAGACAAGGTCCGCTTATCTATCCAATTTAATATTTGGCTACTTGACAAACCCGCTGTTTTGTGCTATATTTCACAATAGACTGACTGGTCGGTTTATTGTGAAAAAGGTATAATAATCATGGAAAAATTAAAAGAAATAAAATTCTCGGAAAAAGCCAAAGCCACGCGTGAGCGGATTTTGGACGCTGCGGCTAACGTCTTTGCCAGCAAAGGGTATCACGAGACACGGGTTGATGATATCGTCGATGCTTCGGAGACCTCTAAGGGATCGGTTTACTTCTACTTTCCCGGTAAGCAGCAGATTTTTCTGGCGCTTGTTGATCAATTCGCCGATTTGTTGCAAAGACGGCTGACCGAGGCCATTGCCGAAGAGGATGATGGAGTCTGTCGGGTGAACGCCGCCTTGAAGGTATGCCTTGAAACCTTCGGGCGCTATAGGGGTCTCGCCAAAATTTTGCTCATTCAAGCCGTGGGCTTAGGGACGGTATTCGAAGAAAAGCGGCTGGAAATTCATGAGCGTTTTGCCACCCTGATAGAAAGTCACTTGAATCAGGCTGTAGCCGAAGGTGATATCCCCTTGATCGACACCGAAGTGACCGCCTATGCCTGGATGGGAGCTATTTACGAAGTAGTTATCCGCTGGGTACATACGGGTAAGCCAGAACCGGAGCGCGTTGTGCCGACGTTGCGCACCATCCTATTGCGGAGTATCGGTGTACCGGAAGAACGAATTCAAATTCTTGATTCAAATTGCTAAGGACAATCATGTTAGAAATAACCACGCCTATATTTGAAAAAACTATCGACAATATATTACAAGTACCTCATGCACCCACTCAATATAGAACAGGAACATTGGTGAGCTATAGTGTCCCCTGGCCAGAGGTTTCCCTGATTGCATTTTTGAAGTATGCAGCCAACGGCCCCCGGATATATTGGGAGAGCAACACTGTAGCCATTGGGTTTGCCGGGTGTGGCATTGCTGCCGCCTTAACGGCTCACGGTCCTGATCGCTTTCAAACGCTTCAACGACAAGTAGACCATCTCTTTGATAATCTTATTCTGTTAAATAGTGATGCCCCGGTTCTTGTTGGACCTCGCTTGTTTGGCGGCTTTTCTTTCCGTACAAGTCATGAGCCTACGGGCCTTTGGACTGCCTTTCCACCTGCCCATTTCATTCTTCCCCAATACCAACTCACCCGTTTTGGGGATCAAATGTGGTTAACTGTAAATCACCGGTTAGAGCCGGAAGATGATCCTTTGAGCATCACCGGACTGCTTCGCAACAAGGTGGACTGGCTTAAGAAAGCTGTCGTGAATCAGGTGGTCGACAATGGGTCTACCAGGTTAGCCAGTGGATTAGAACGACCAAAATTACAAGCAAATTTTGATGACTTGATGGAGCCGACCACTTGGAATCGTCTTGTCTCAGATGCTGTGCAACGAATCCGGCACGGAGAATTGGATAAAGTAGTCTTAGCCCGGGCCCGTAAGATGCGTTCGGCTTATTCTATCGACCCAATAAACGTTTTAATCCAGCTTGAGCGGAACTATCCTAACTGCTATCGCTTTCTGTTCGAACCCATCCCTGGTCATGCTTTTTACGGGGCTACGCCGGAGTTACTGGCAGAGGTAACAGGCTCGAAGCTGCGTACCATCGCTCTGGCCGGTTCTATTCGTCGGGGTAATTCGCCAGAGGAAGACGAAGCGTTAGGCCAGCAATTGTTAGCGACTCCTAAAGAGCGATATGAGCATGCGTTTGTCGTGGATACTATCGAAGAGAACTTACGCTCGCTTGTCTCAAAGTTGACGATTGCGCCAGAACCCGGCCTCTGCCGACTCAGTAACATTCAACATATCCAAACCATAATTGAGGCTGAATTGGCTACAGGATGCAGCATCTTACCCGTTGTTGGAGCCTTACACCCAACCCCAGCCTTAGGTGGGCGGCCTCGTAAAATTGCTTTAG
>Ga0210124_1000698_pt1 | contig 16188 bp, 11 predicted proteins | sample Muzzi_PWC_D2_FD_185554 | JGI IMG/M metagenome (GOLD analysis project Ga0210124, IMG submission 185554) | Wetland microbial communities from San Francisco Bay, California, USA, that impact long-term carbon sequestration - Muzzi_PWC_D2 (SPAdes) | ecosystem: Environmental > Aquatic > Marine >... | reverse complement strand
CGAGTCGGCCCGGGTATTGTTTGCTCCTGATGTTGTCTCTTTTGGCACCAAGGAGAAGATTGTTGCTGGTCTGGACCATCTACAAGCGAACCAATGGCAGGGCATCTGGGCTAATATCCGTGATTTCAAGTTTGAGTTGGATACCCTCCATGCCGGTGGCGATGACAACTCCGCCTGGGGCATCATCACTTGGACTTCTACCGGCTTTGATGAGCAAGGAAAGGCGTTTCACCGGCCTGGCCGGGCGACGGTAATCTTGGAACGTCGTGATGGGTGCTGGCTGGCGGTGCATACTCACTTCTCTTTGGCCCCCGGTACGCCACCCCGTACCTACGGGGCCAGATAATGAGCGTTTGACTGAGGTTAATCATGTACGACGAATTTTTTTCAAAAGCATATGAACTTCTCACCGAAGGGATTCCCTTTGCTACGGCTATTGTGGTCCGGGCCGAGAAACCCAGTTCGGGCAAGCCGGGCGATAAAGCTATTATCACCCCAACCGGCGTCATGCACGGTTGGATTGGCGGCAGTTGCGCCCAACCGACCGTCATTGAGGAAGCTCTAAAAGCATTGGCCGACCGAGAACCTCGCCTTATTCGGTTAAGTACCGACCCTGACCGGCACGAAACAGCACGTGAGGGCTTGATTGACCTGCCGATGACATGCTTTAGCGGCGGAACTTTGGAAATCTATATTGAGCCGCAATTTCCCTTACCACGCTTAGTAGTAGTTGGCAACTTGCCCGTCGCTCAAGCCTTGGTTCAAGTGGGTAAAGCGATGAGTTACAACGTGATTGCCGTTGATCCCGATAATGCAGGCATAGGGATGACCCAATCGGATGAGGTATTGACCGATTTGGAGGCCATCATCGACAAAGTGACACCGTTGACGTATATAGTTGTAGCCAGTCATGGTCACTATGATGAACTTGCTCTGGAGTATGCTCTACGTTCAAGAGCGCCTTATGTGTCGTTAGTCGCCAGTAAAACGCGGGCAGCGGCTGTGCTGGATTACCTCAAAGCACAAGGCTTAACCGAACAAGAGTTGAGCAGATTAAAATACCCGGCCGGTCTCGATATTCAAGCCCGGCGGGGCGATGAGATAGCCTTGAGTATTATGGCCGAGATTGTTCAGCACCGCCGTAATGCCGAGGCGTTTGATGTAGAAGCCTTGCTCCAAGGAATCGATTTATCAATCCAGCCGACTGAGGCGCTTGACCCGGTTTGTGGTATGACTGTGCAAATTGAAGGGGCTGAATTCCAAACCGAGTATAACGGGCAAACCTTTTACTTCTGCTGCGAAGGCTGTAAAACTTCATTTGAGAATGACCCGGAGCGGTATCTCTCCAAACCCGCCCCAACCGGCGAAGCCATCGATCCTGTTTGTGGTATGACGGTTGATATCGCCAGCGCGAAATACATGTCCGAGTATGAGGGTCAGTTGTATTATTTTTGTGGTGCTGGTTGCAAATCTTCCTTTGACAAAGCGCCACAAAGCTATCTGAGTGTCTCATCAGGTGGTTGAGTCTAAACAGGCAAATACCTGGGGGTTAAGCACGGCAGATGGGTTTCTTTTGTGTACCATCCTCTTTTGGGGGATAAACTTTTCCGTAGTTAAATTTGCCCTGGCCGAAATCCCCGCCTTACCCTTTAATGGATTACGCTTTTTGGTTGCTACCGGTTCAATGTTGGTCTTGGCCCGGGCCACCGGCCACCGATTTAATTTCCAACGCCGCCACTGGGGATATTTGGCGGGTCTGGGGCTTCTAAGCAATACCGCTTATCAACTCTTTTTTGTATTTGGCATAACCTACACAACAGCTACAAACTCCTCGCTGATTTTATCTACCGTACCGGTTTGGGTGGCCCTGATTGGGACTATAGCCGGGGTGGAGCGCGTAGAACCAAAGGGCTGGCTGGGCGTGGGCTTGTCGGTAGTCGGTATTATATTTATTATTCTCGGTGGTAATGGTCAGGCTGAATTTCAGTTTGGCGGGGCTAGCCTTATTGGGGATATTTTAGTGGTGCTAGCTATGCTTTGCTGGTCGAGTTATACCCTATTGGTCCGTCCCATGTTGCGCCTCTATTCTTCGGTGACTGTTACGGCACTCCCCACAGCTATTGGAACTATTCCCCTGGTCTTGGTTGCTACGCCATCATTTGTGACCTTGAATTGGAGTGAAGTTCCCTTCATTGCCTGGGGCGCTTTGGTATTTTCCGGCGTGTTTGGCATTACGCTGGCTTATTTCTTTTGGAATTTCGGCGTATCTCGGTTGGGTAGCGCTCGAACTGCGCTCTATTCCAACTTAACCCCACCGATTGCCCTCTTCGTGGCCTGGCTTTGGCTGGGCGAAACCCTCACCCCACAGCAATGGGGGGGAGCGGTGTTAGCTTTTAGTGGGGTTATTTTGGCTCGGCGATTTGCTTATCCCGTATCAAGTTCGGTTAATTAGCTCCTTTATTGCCCTTTCTTCTTCAACAAGGTAAAATCTTATAAAGGTGATGGGAAAAACTAAAATTAGTAGGTGACTTAAACCATGAAAGATATTCTAAACGACATTGAAACCTGGCAAAGTCGTGGTAATAAAATTGCGATTGCGACTGTCATTCAAACCTGGGGTTCTTCACCACGTGCGCCCGGAGCCAAGATGGCCGTTAATGACAAAGGCGAGATGTTTGGCTCGGTCAGTGGGGGGTGTGTCGAAGGCGCTGTCGTAGAAGAGGCGCTACAGGTGATAAAAACCGGCAAACCAAAGTTGCTACACTTTGGCGTGGCCGATGAATTGGCCTGGGAGGTTGGCCTGGCTTGCGGTGGTACTATCGAAGTTTTTGTGGAGCGATTAGATTGGTAAGCGAGACATCACTCTTTCCCTTATTCAAAGATTATATTAACAAGGATGAAGGTGTAGCTCTGGCCGTTCTGGTGCGCGGGCCTGAGGATTTGCTCGGCGCTAAGGCGCTCATCCCCGAAAAGGGCGACGCGCTTGGCTCGCTTCTGGAACAACCCTGGCGTGACCAATTGTTAGAAGATGCTTATCAGTTGATGCAAAAACGGGCCGATTCTACCACCCGCCGCTACCAGAATGGCGAGGTCGAGATTTTTTTTGATATCCACCGGCCTTTGCCCCGGCTGATTATCGTGGGTGCGGTTCATATTGCCGATAGCATTATCCGCTATGCCAAACCTTTGGGCTTCCGCACCTACCTGGTCGATCCCCGAACCGCTTTTGCTACCACGGAGAGATTTCCCCATGTGGACGAGATGCGGGCACAATGGCCCGACGAAGCCTTGCCGGATATCGGCCTGAATAGCGAGGCCGCTGTGGTAGTTATCACCCATGACCCCAAATTGGATGATCCTGCTCTCAAAATTGCCCTGGCCAGCCCGGCCTTTTATGTAGGGGCCTTGGGTAGTCCTAAAACCCATGCCCAACGGGTCGAACGCCTGTTAGCCGAAGGATTAAGCCAGGAACAGTTAAATCGCTTACACGCCCCAATCGGCCTGAATATCGGCGGGCGCACTCCGGCAGAGATTGCGCTCAGCATCATGGCCGAGATCATAGCCACCCGCAACAAAGCTCCCCTTGCAAATAGAGTTCCCCAAAATCATTAAGATGCTTCAGATATAATCAGGAGTGAAAAACTATAGTTTTTCACTCCGCTCTCAGGTCTGTTTTCGATGCTGGCAATTACATAATCACCAGCTGGCCTCAACCGACTTGAGCCGCACCAATCAGAACGTCATCTGTCCAAATGTGAAACGCATCCTATAGCAGTTCTGTAATTGATTTTGAGACCGAATGATGGTACAATTTTTGTATTACAAAATCTTTATCGATAGAGGTTGCGTATGTATACCGTGACAGTTTCCCCAAAATTTCAGGTCGTTATACCTCAAGCCATTCGTAAATCTTTAGCGCTACAGCCAGGCCAAAAGGTTCAGGCTATCCTCTACGAAAATCGGATCGAACTTATTCCAATAAAATCAATGCAATCCATGCGTGGATTTCTCAAAGGTATCGATACCTCAATTGAACGTGAGGCTGACCGGCTATGAATGTGGTCGATTCATCGGGGTGGCTTGAGTATTTTGCCGATGAGCCTAATGCCGATTTTTTTGCGGAAGCGATTGAGAATATCGAAGAGTTGGTGGTTCCAACCATCACTATTTATGAAGTTTTCAAGAGAGTCTATCAACAGCGGGGTGAAGGCGATGCCTTACAGGCTGTGGCTATGATGGAACAGGGTCAGGTCATTGAATTTGATACAACCCTGGCTTTGAGCGCCGCCAGAATCTCAATAGATTTGAAGATACCAATGGCTGATAGCATCATTTTGGCTACCGCCCGGTTGTATAACGCCGTACTTTGGACACAGGACATAGATTTCAAAGAGATTGATGGGGTACAGTACATAGAAAAAGGGTGACTGAGGGTGTGGCACATCGGTTGAACGAATACGAGATAAGAATATGTCAATGTCTCATCGCCGACACATTTGGACAATTTGTGCTAGCCTGAACACATCTCATTTTTAGGTATTTTGTTGCCTACAAAAACTAATTCTTGAAAATAAGCGGGAGATAAAGGGGCAGTACCTTGAATTTCGCCTGGGCTGATAGGGAGATGGGTTCATTAACCCCATTTCCTGCATAAGCTACGTTGTTAATAATTCCTCCACTACTGGCCGAGTTAACCCTGGCTTGAAAGGTCAGTGTCGCCACTTGACCCTGAGCCAGCGGTGTGGTCCAGGTGAGGGTTCTACTGCTGCTGATGACCGTCCCACTGCTGGGTGGATCGATGGTGACGAAATCCAGCACCGGGGGCAGGGTATCGGTGGTTGTGACCACCGGAACCGGGACTTGAATCGGGCCATCATTTTTCAAAACGATGGTATAAGCCAAGACATCATCTTTTTCCACCTCTTGATTTGGGGTGACACTTTTTGAGGAGCTTCTCAGGCTGGGGGCAACATATACATCGGCTACCCGGTCGAATAGAATGTCATGCTCATTGTAGGCCAACCAACTGGTCTGGCTCAAGACCGCGCCTTGCGGAAATGAGCCAACAATCTGAGCGGTATAGGTAAAGCTTTCGCTCTGATTGGGAGCCAGAGAATCGCTCCAAATAAACTCACCACCGGCTAAACTAACCCCCGGCGAGGCCGAAAGCGGGGTAAGATAGCTGGGGAAGGTGGCGGTGAAATAAGCAGTTGCGATGGGGTCCCAGCCATCATTAGAGATGGTGGCTGTGTAGGTAATAACTGCTCCATCTACTACAGTATTAGCTTGAGGCTTGATGGTAGAACTACCCAACCAACTGAGCCAGCCCACCGAGCGTTGCATCAACCTTGCCCTATCGTTAGAAGCCAGCAATTCGGGGCCGTAGGCTAAAAAGGCTGTGTGCCAATGATCGCCACCCGGACCGACTCCGGCATTGGTGAGACCATTAGGTTGACCGACTTGACCGTGGGTAACAATCTGGGCGGTGGCTGTAGGAGTCAAAGCGTCGGTCCAGTTGTTGTAGCCAGCAGGAAATGTAAGGGCATACGGGCCTAGATGGGAGCCAACAGGATTCTCCCATTGTCCAATGGTCAATGTGCTGGAAAAATCTTCAGTATGTTCTAAAACACCCAAATAATCTTGGGCAAATGTACTGTATGATCCACCGTGGTAAATCAGGTGATTATAAAGGAAATCTTGGCCGCTAAAGAATAACCGGCCCCCACTATCAAGATATGCTATCAGGCGATCTTCTTCGGCGGGTAGAAGCGGCTGTGACCAATCATATGCTACGTACCAGACGGTCATGGGATACATTTGTAATGTCTCTAAGGGTGGGCTGGGGGGTAGGGGGCCATTAAAAGATTTGGCGACAAGCCAGTAATCATAAGGAATGTTGTTGGCTGCTAGACCCTCTTTCATCTCCGCGGCAAAGCTATACCAGCGGTCATCATCTACTAAGAGGACCGGAGCCGGGGTTTTGGTGCTTCGAGTGACGATATCGGTTATGGTGGGGCTATAACTGGATTGGGCCATCACTGTAAATGTATCGGAGATATGCCACGTTTTGGCCGTAGGTACTTGAACATTGGCCGTAATCTCTTGCGAGTGACAAGAATCCAGGGGAATGGTCGCTGGAATTGCGCTGGTAGGCCAATTGTAGGGGACACCATTGGTCATACTCAGGTTAAAGACATCGCTAATTGTGCCGGTATTACGTATTCTGATGGTATGAGACACGCTAGTGCCAAAATTGCCGATGAGCGTCTTGTCCTTGGGCGTGAGTTCTACACCAGCTTCGGCGGGCGTTTGCATTAACCAATCGATAGTCTGTTGCATTACCTGGCTGCGATCTGCTTGATTATTGATTGCTTCGAAGCCAAAAGAAAAGACCATAGCCCGGTAGGGAACACACAAGCCAATATGCAGCCCGGCCAAATTGTTGCTGTCATAGGCCAGAAGTGGCCCGGCAAAATCGACATCAGTATTGGCGATAACATCGGGGAAGGTTTGATTGTTGGCGCCGTCGCCACCCGAAATCGTGAATGAGGTTCCGTCAAATGGCTCACCAGTAATTCCATTGATGGTATCATCTTCAGAATCATCCTGAATATAAGAGACCTTTAACAACTCATTAAGATAAGAAACAGACGAAAGCCAAAAATCATCAAAGTAGGCCACATCTTGACCACTCAGTAAGAGTTTGCCGCCTCCATTAAGAAAAGCCTCGATTTCATCATCTGCCCCAATGAATCCCGGTGAGTCTAGCGGAGAAGACCAGATTACAATATCATAACTGGAGAGTGTAGCCACAGATGGAATATCATTGGGCGTATCAAATGGCTTCGTAATTTGCCAGGTATCATAGGGGTATAGTCTATCATCTAAGGCTTGTTGATAATAGCCAATTTGGCTCTCCTGATACCAGCGGCCACTGTCAACCAGCAGGATAGATGGCGCTCTTTCCAGGAGGAAGTTTTGCGTGACGGTCACGCCGTCACTAATGACGATGTTAACAGCTTTGGTGATACGATGTTGAACTGCAACCACTATGGCCGTATAAATCCCAACAGGTAATTCCAGGCTATAACTGCCATCGGCAGGATTTGTAGGAGTACTGGCCGGGGTGTCGTCGATGTTGATAGTGGCCGCAAGCGGGGCGTCGGTTACCTTATCCTTGACAGTTCCTACCAGGAAACCGGTTGCTTTGCGAGTCAAGTTGAAGTTTTGCACCGTGGTTGCATTTGTGACAACACTAATCAGTTTCACCATTGATGGCTCATAGCCAAAAGCCGATGCCGTAGCATTGTATGTATTAGGTGCTAACCCCTGAATGTAAGCACCGTTAATGTCGCCATGAGTATTGACAGTTGGCCCATCTGGGCTGGGTGTGATTTGAATTAAGGCATCACTGACAGGATCGCTGGTTGCTGAGTCTGTAATGTTGCCCTGTAAGACACCGGCTGAGGTCACCGACATCACTGCACTGAAGGCATCAATACGGCCCGCGCCAAATTGGTTGTCGGGGCCTGGGCTGCCAAGGTCTACCGCAGTGGACTGTATCACGTTAGAAATATCACTCAGATTATTAGCCAAGGCTGGCGAAGCCTGTATTAACAGTGCGGCCAAACCAGAGGTGTGCGGTGCAGCCATCGAAGTTCCGTCAAAAATGGCATAGGTGCCTCCAGGTAAAGAGGAGCGAATATTTTTGCCAGGAGCAGATACTTCTGGTTTGATTTTTCCCCAGGGTGATGGCCCAAGGCTAGAAAACAAAGCAATCTCATCATCAATGGTGGTGGCGCCTACTGAAAATGCATTGTTCAAACTGCCGGGTGAACCCACCGTGCCGGAACCGGGACCATTATTACCTGCCGAAAAAACCGGATAAATACCGGCATCCAAAAGTGCTTGTATATCTGCCTCAAATTCTGTACTAAACCCGTTGTTGCTACCCCAAGAATTGTTGACAATATTGGGAGCCAGCGCGGGGTCTCCATTAGGCGCTAACACCCACTGAAAGGCATTGTGGAGCCAGCTATTCTGGGAAGCGCCAAGACTATTGAAGGCTCTAACGGCAATCCATTTTGCGCCGGGAGCCACACCTATTCCATTAGCGCCAACCATCGTACCCATAGTGTGTGTTCCATGCCCGTTGCCGTCGGTGGGATAAATTGCTCCCTCGCCTGTAGCATCGAACCAATTCCCGGCATGGAGGGGCAAATTGCCAAGACCGGTGAAGCCTCGGTATTTGGCTTGCAGAGCCGGATGGAACCAATCTACCCCCGTATCGATATTAGCAACCACTACCCCTGTGCCATCAATTCCCAAGGCATTATGGACTAAATCAGCCCGAATTTTATCAATACCCCACGCCACTGTTTGCAGGTTAGGGCGTTGCGGAAACTGGAGATTTAGATTCATAAAGCGAGTGTCGTGAATTGGGGGCCGATTGATTTTGATAGTTTTGTCCAGTCGCACAATCTCAACATCTGGCTGAGCGGCTAAGGTTAATACCGTTTCGAGCGAACCTTTGGCTGCGACTGCATTTACAATCCAGAGTGGTTTGATTTCGGTGGTTGGGAGGTTCTGGGTGCCAAAGGAGGTTGTATGCAGAATTTGTAGCACACCTGATTGTGTATTGCGAGCAGTTTGTTGCAAAGCATTGACGATGGCAGTACGCTTGGTCAATGGGTCTGGCTTGCTTTGTGGGCCAATGCCAGAGGAAATCGAAGCAATTACTGCTGCGGTATCGGTTTTTTCTCTGAGATAAACAATAAAGGGTACAGGTTCATCGGTGGTTGTGAGCAATTTCTTTAACAGTTGAGGCTCAATTTTAGGCAGTATAGTACGGTCAAGTTGAAAAGGAGGTGATGGAAGGGTGGGTGAAAGACCAGGTACAACAGGTGTCGGCGCTGGGCCTTTTGCCAGAGACGAATCCGGTGCTTGCGCTACTGTAGGTTTCGAGGCGAGAATTAGTAGCGTTAGAAACAGAAAAAAAGAAATGAAGAAAAGGGGAGTTAATCTTCGTATAGCCATATGTCACAATTAAGAATTCGGCCTGGTAAATGAAATGGGCGCTCTATTGAGCGCCCAACCACAGAAAAGGAGGAAAATGAAGAATAGAAATGACCTATTAATGATAGTATACAATGGAAATACGCTCATCAATAGTGACCAAGGTACTTAAACCGATGGGACTAAAGTCATCAATATAATAGCCTATAAGTACCTAAATCCATTTACGATTTTAGATTTACGATTTGCGATTAAGATCCTACCTTTAATCGTAAATCCACACAGCCCTGGCGGCCTGTGCCAGGGAAATCTGAAATCGTAAATTTAAAGAGATTGAGTTCCTCATCTGTGGTTTTGGACGGCGCAACTTATCAACATTATTTGTTGGCCGATGGTAAAGTTAATAACGGTTCTCCTTTTAGGGCAGATCGCAGGGCTTGGTGGTCGTCCCAAGGATATTCTATCTGCCCGAAACACATACTTTGTTCGTGGCCTTTGCCCAGAGCGAGTACCATATCGCCGGGGTTGGCTAACTGTACTGCCCGATAAATGGCCCGACCTCGGTCAGGGATACGCTCGAAGCTTTTTCCTTCCATTGCCCCTTTAGCTATCATAGCTTCGGCTGTTTCGGCTATAATGGAGTCAAGGTCTTCGGTGCGCGGGTCCTCGGCGGTTATCAAGGTGATGTCGGCTAATTCGGCGGCGATTTCTCCCATAAATACTCTCTTTTCGACATCACGAAGACCGGCGCACCCAAATATCGCAATCACCCGCCCCGATGTTAATTGACGGGCTGTCGTTAGCGAACGTCGCAGGGCATTGGGGGTATGGGCAAAATCTACGACGGCCATAAAGGGTTGTCCTTCGTTAATTCGCTCCATACGGCCTGGTATGCCCAATAACGAAGCAATCCCTTGTTGCGCCTCTTTGGGAGAGACTCCCAATAGCTCAATCGCAGCTGTGGTGGCGGCCAGACAATTGCTGATGTTATAGTCTCCGAGCAATTTTGTTTCTGCCTCAAAACTATAATTTGGCCCTTGAATAGTGAAAGTGGTTTTATCAGGCTGGCAAAAGATATTGTGAGCCGTGAGACAGGCTTCTGGGTGGTCCATGATACTATATCCAAGCCAGGGTGTGTTTGTTGGGGCCAGTTTCTCTTTTAGAAATTCAAATGACCAATCATCACAATTCAGCACGGCTGTTTTGGCTATCCCTTTGATTTTTGCGGTTGCCAGCGACTCGAACAGTGACACTTTCGCCGCTCGATACCCATTGAGTGAGCCGTGTATATCCAGATGTTCGTGAGTGATATTGGTAACAATGGCAATGTCAAAATCGCAAGCCGTAACCCGGTGTTGGGCCAAACCATGCGAGGTTGTCTCTAATAGACAGATTTCTGTATTAGCATTCACCATCTCAGCCAGAAATCGTTGAACATCCGGGGCATCTGGCGTGGTGGTGTGCAACCCTGTTTCCAGCAGACTATCACCGATCACGGCGTTAACCGTGTTTATCATGCTGACCTTTTTTCGGCTGGTCAGTAACATTTTGTACAAAAAGTTAGTGGTAGTGGTTTTGCCATCTGTGCCTGTGATTCCTACCATCGTAAGGCGATGGGCAGGGAAATTGTGCCATGCAGCAGCGAGATAGGCCAGTGCCTCTCGCCCGTTAGGGACGAGAACAAAACAGGGTATGGAATGAGCAGTAGGTGAAAGAGGTTGTGGAATAGAATTTTCATCTTCACAGATAATGGCTGCTGCGCCTTGAGTAATGGCTTGGGAAATGAAATGATGACCATTTAGAGCTACTCCCTGGTAAGCAACGAAGAGCGTGCCAGCTTCAACTTGTCGAGAGTCGGCGGTTATATTTGTAATGTTAATTTGAGTATCTTTTGTTATTTCAAGAGGGTTAGTTAAGCCAGAATCGTTTGCCGGTAGCGTCTTATACTGAGGTAAGGCCATTAATAAGCGAGAGAGTTTCATGGGTTATGAAGCGACCAAAACTTTGGCTGGTTCGCTTTTAGGCTGGGGAGCATCTTGAGGTAGCCAAAGGGTAAAGGTGGAGCCTTTACCCAATTCGCTGGTAACGGTGATTTGTCCGCTATGGGCCTTGGCTATCCATTGAGCAATGGATAAGCCCAAACCGGAGCCTTTTTGTTTAGCATTCTCAGCCTGATAAAAGCGTTCGAAGATATGGGGAAGGGCGGTTGGTGCTATGCCCCGACCCGTATCGGTCACGATAACCCGGACCCACTCCGGGTCTCGGTAAAGAGAAATGGTAATATCGCCCCCAGTAGGGGTATGTTTGATAGCATTAGTTACTAGGTTAATGAGTAGTTGCTTGAGACGGTCTGCATCGCCACGAACAATGGCCTGGTCTTCGTGCCCCAATTGAATATTAACGCCATTGGCGCTAACTCTGGCCCGTCGATAGACCTCAAGGATAATGGTGTCTAACTCTACTGTCTGCATTCGTAAACTAAGTCCGGCATCGGCCTGAGAAAGTAGCAGCAAATCGTTAACAATACGCGACATGCGGTCTAGCTCACCGTCAATAATGGTCAGGGCTTCATTTAATTCCGCCGGGTCGTTGGTGACTCCACGCCGGAGTAAGTCGATATTTCCTCTGATAGCGGTGAGGGGGGTTCGGAGTTCATGCGATACATCGGCGCTAAGGCGAACTTGTGCCTGAAAGAAGTTATCTAATCGCTCTAACATATTGTTGATGGTGGTGGTCAACCTACCAACCTCGTCATTGGTTTTAGGAATGGGCAAACGCTGCTTCAGGTCTCGTCCACCAACGATATGGCTGGCAGTCTGGTTAATCTTTTCAATGGGGCGTAGCGCAGTCCAGGCCAAAAAAGCCCCAATCAGACCGGCTACAATGAGAATGACCACCGTTCCGGCAGTTAGGAAAACGAACACCTGGCGCAGTGTGTTTTCGATGAGTTTCATCGATTGTCCTACCTGTACCGCCCCAACAACTTGCACTGACGGCCCAATGACGATAGGGGTGCTATAGATTCTGACGGGTGTATTTTCTATCGTTACGGTTTTAAAAACAGCCTGACCCTCTCGATTGATAGCGGCGATTTCTTCTTTATAGGGAAAGCGTTGCCCTCCGAGGTTGCCGGTAGCTGTAACCAGACTTCCGTCGGCCCGAATGATCTGGATAAAAATGGAGGGTGAGGAAAATACATTAAGCGGCGGCAGAACCACGCGCCCGGTCCCCTCCATAATTATTGATTGAGCCTGAATTTGAGTACCAACTTGGATGGCCCGATCCTTGAGATTTCTATCTACCTGCTCACGGAGTGAGAAAGATAAAATCAAATAAAGGAAAAGACTAAAAGCTATGAGAATAGCTCCTAGTATTAAGGTATACCAGAGTGTTAAGCGGATTCGAATAGGCATGAGAACTTATAAAAATACAAAATCGGTCAAGTTTAAGGTTCGCGCAGGGCATAACCAACCCCGCGAACCGTATGTAATAGACGGGCTTCGCCCCCGGCTTCAAGCTTTGAACGCAGGTAGCGAATGTAAACTTCAATAATATTAGACTCACCGCCGAAATCATAGCCCCAGATGCGGTCATAGATTTGATCGCGCGTCAATACCTGGTTGGGGTGACGCATAAATAACTCTAATAAATCGTACTCTTTAGCTGTTAATTCGATATTTCTTTCGCTACGTTTTGCCATGCGTGTTGTTGGCTCAAGAGTCAAATCGGCAAAATGTAGAGGTGCATCCGACTCAATTGGCGCTCGTCGTCGCCCTAAGGCACGTACCCGAGCCAGCAACTCCTCAAAAGCAAATGGCTTGACCAGATAATCATCGGCTCCAGCCTCTAATCCAGCTACCCTATCGGGAACAGCGTCCTTAGCTGTAAGCATCAGGATAGGTGTTTGCAACTCTCCTTCTCTAATTTGGCGACAGACAGTCAATCCATCGAGACCGGGTAACATAACGTCCAAAATAATCAAATCGGGCAACTCGGCAAAGGCCATTTCCAGACCCGTATCGCCATCAGTAGCCGAGATAACATTGTATCCTTCACGGTTCAAACCTCGACTGATAAAGCCAGCAATTTGTGGTTCGTCTTCCACCAGTAAGATTTTGTCGCTCATGGCAATTCTTTTCCCCCTACTCAACTAATGGCACTGTAACATTATAGCAGACCAATTAAGGGACATCAATTGGATTGTGATCGTTTAGACATTATCTACTTCTTCTAATCGGCCCATTGATACCGAAAATGTTTTGGCCCGCTGTCGGAACTCTGCGGGATAGTCCTCCCAGTCGGTTGTGGTCAGCAGAGCTTGACCGGCTTGGTCGACAATGTTAATGATTTGTTTGCGACGTTGGGCATCAAGTTCGCTCATAACATCATCTAAGAGCAACACAGGCATCTCGCCGGTGGATTGTTTCATCAGCGTGACCTCGGCCAGCTTGGTGCTAAGGGCCGCTGTACGTTGCTGGCCTCGTGAGCCATAGAGTGTCATATCAATCCCATCGACCAAAAAGTGAAAATCATCCCGGTGTGGACCAATCAAGGTTACACCCCGATTAATCTCCTCCTGACGCGCTTTTTGCAGGTAGGCAAAAAATGTTTCACGCACTTCTTTCAAAGGGGGAGCGGCGCTGCTGTATGGAGCCAAATCTTCCATAATCAAGGGTAATTGGTAGTTAGGCGTCGGGCGGCTGTAAAGATCAAAGCTGGGGGCGTAATGCAGGCGCAAGCCTTCTTTACCGTCGCTCAATTGTCGGTGCCGTTGGCGAGCCTCGGCATCCAAATCTAGAATGGCATTATGGCGATCTACAACCAGTTTAGCCCCATTGTGGGCCAATTGCTCATCCCAAAATATGAGCTGGTCGGGGTTGCCGTTACGCTTGAATAATTCTTTGAGCAGCGCGTTTCGCTGGGGAAGAACCTTATTATACCGGCTCAGGGCCGCACAATAATCGGGGTTTATCTGGCATAGGGTACTATCCAAATACCGGCGTCGAATGGCAGGCGCACCGGTGACCAGTTCGATGTCTTCTGGCAGGAACATGACAGTGGTCAACTTGCCAATCACATCCATAGCGCGTTTTTTGGCCCCATTCAGCCGGATGTCTTTACGTATTCCTTCGCCCTCACGTAGAATGGTGATAGCGATTTCAAAACTCTCTCGTTTGGTATGAACCGTCGCTTCGCCTCGGGCGAAGGGCAAGGTCTCTTGCTCAAGCGTGAGCCAGTTGATGAGTTGCTGGTCGCTGCGAGCGTGAACGCTGCGGGTGGTTGAGAGAAAATAGATGGCTTCTAAAAGGTTGGTTTTGCCATTGGCATTATCGCCGCGCAGTAGAATAGGCCCGGCAGGCAAATCGAGCTTGAGCCGGCTGTAGTTTCTGTAATTGGTGAGCGATAACTGGCTGATGTGCATAAGGATTGAAATTATAACATATTCAGAGCAGGATTAACAGAACATCCATTCATTCGGGTGTGACCTTTAGGATAGAGTGCAAATTTTCAAACCCGCTATCTGTCCAGGTTTCAAACTATCCCCAAGGCTAGTGCAATTGAGAACGGGTTAAGGTATGCTATGGATGGTCAGCTAAAATTCTCGGATTTGACATCCCAGCAAGATTGTTTGGCTTATATTGCAGTTCTCTATTAGGTAGATTATAATAATTTCAATAATTAATTGTAAAAAGCCACAAATTTCCTTACCCGAGTAACAGTTGCGATAGTCAATCTGTTAAAGCCAATCTAAGCTGATTTGGCTCTACAAAACCCTCTAACATGATTAAGCACTTTAGGAGGTGATGCCCTATTGTAGACATACTTTTGTTTGTATTTTCTAAGAAAAACCCTACTTTAAAAATTTTGGAGGAGAAACAAAATGACTAAACGTATGTTTGGACTTCTTGCCCTCTTGGTAGTATTTGCAATGTTGGTCGTTGCTTGTGGTGGCGCTGCCACCCCGGAGCCAGCACAACCCGCAGCAGCTCCCACAGAGGAAGAAGCCGCACCAGCAGAAGAGCACGCGGATAACGCAGAACATGATCATGCAGAGGAAGCCGCACCGACAGAAGAAGCTATGGCGGAAGAGGCTATGCCTGCCCACCGCTATGGTCAAGTTACCGACGTTGGCGGCATTGACGACAAGAGCTTTAACCAATTGGCCTGGAATGGTATGGAACTAGCCGCTGGAGAATTGGGCGTTGAGGTTCAATTTCTGGAAAGCCAGCAACAAACCGATTACGAAAAGAACATCAATGAATTTTTAAGCCAGAACTACGATGGCATTGTCACCGTTGGCTTCTTGTTAGCCGATGCGACCAAGGCTGCTTCTGAGGCGAACCCCGATGTGCCTTTTGCCATTGTCGACTTCCCCAGCCAGACTTCTGGAGATATGGGCTTGCTCTTTAGCGAGGCTGAACCTGGTTTTCTGGCCGGGTACTTGGCCGCCGGGATGACCCAAACCGGTACGGTCTGTACCTATGGCGGTATCAAAATCCCACCGGTAACCTCTTGGATGGTGGGTTATGAGTACGGGGTTGCCTATTACAATGAACAGAAAGGTACCGACGTCAAGGTGTTGGGTTGGAAAACCGATGCAGCCTCCGAAGGTGGTGGTGATGGCTCTTTCACCGGTAACTTTGAGAGTTTAGATGATGGCCGCAGCTTTGCCGAAAACTTCTTTGACGAAGGCTGTGATATCATCTTCCCGGTAGCCGGTCCGGTTGGTTTGGGTTCGATGGCTGCCGCGCAAGACCGTGGGTTTATGGCGATTGGGGTCGATGCGGACTGGGTTCTGACCGCCCCTGAGTACTCGGATGTAATTCTAACCAGTGCCCTCAAGAAGGTGGATGTGGCTGTGGCTGAAGCCATTCAGCGTATGGAAAATGGCACCTTTGAGGGCGGCACTAACTATATCAGCACCCTTGAAAATGGTGGGGTGGGTTTAGCGCCCTTCCACGAGTTTGAAGATGCTGTATCGCAAGAAATGCGCGATGAGCTGGCCGCTATTGAGCAGGGCATCATTGACGGCAGCATCTCCACCGGCTGGCCGGTAGAGGCTGCCCCTGCAGAAGAGGCTGGAGCAGCAATGGAAGGCCCTGCGGCTGGTGAGTTGGGCAGCGAAGATAATCCAATCAAAGTGCTCTTTGTTCCCTCAGTCGATGCGGGCGT
>Ga0210124_1000695_pt1 | contig 16242 bp, 14 predicted proteins | sample Muzzi_PWC_D2_FD_185554 | JGI IMG/M metagenome (GOLD analysis project Ga0210124, IMG submission 185554) | Wetland microbial communities from San Francisco Bay, California, USA, that impact long-term carbon sequestration - Muzzi_PWC_D2 (SPAdes) | ecosystem: Environmental > Aquatic > Marine >... | reverse complement strand
CCGCAACAACGACGGCTTCCCGGAGGCATATATGATCTACTTGATCCGCACACCATACGGTACCTGGCAAATCGAGGGGATGTAGTTATGGGGAAGCAGCATGTTTTTTCGGACAGGCATGACATGCGGACAGGTTATGCGTGGCTCTTCCGGTTATTGATCCTGGTACTGTGCCTTGCCGCCGCATCCTGCGCGCTCGGCCCGAAGAAGATCTATGACTGGCCGCAGCAGGAGGGTGTGGTGATCGACAAGGAAACCGGCGAGCCGATTGCGGGGGTCTGGGTCACAGGGAGATGGCGGGGGCGCGTCATGGGGGATACGGTGTGTTTTCATGCCGATGCGACCCAAACCGATGCACAGGGACGGTTTGTTTTTCCAGCGTGGCGGAATCGGGAGGGGAATTTCGAAAGTTCATATGATCAGAATTTTGTTACGAATGTATATAAACAAGGATACCAAGCTGTTGGTGGCCATATTTTTCGATGGGAGATGGTCCCGTTTGTAGGGTCTCGTGAAGAAAGGCTTAATGATCTTGAGAAAAGTGTAATTGGCAGCTCATGTATGCAGGCAGGTATTTCAGGAAAGAATCTGTATCCCTACTATGAAGCTGTATATATGGAGGCGAAATCCACTTCACATTTGCCGGAAGATGCAGAACGACTTGACTGGTTCAGGAAGTTCGCGGCAACTGTTGCTACATCGAGTGATCGTATGAGGACGCATGCTGAAGGGGAAGCGGAAATAAACCAGTTCCTGAAGGAACACTTGAAATGAAGTTATTTAGATTGACTGCACTATTATTGACTTGTGTATGGTGCCAAGCTGCAGTCAGCTATGAGATCGATACTCATGGAGCGATCTCCAAGTATACATATGACAAGTCCGTGCAAATTTCTGGAGAATCAACAAGCCTTTATCATGATATGGGCGTTGAGCAGTGGAACCAGCAAGAGAACTTGGATATGCCATTTGGCGAAGTTTACTACGATGTGTTCAATGCTGATGTCCATGAGAGGAACGTATTCAAAGATTATGGAGGATTCATTATTGAGAACAAGCTAAAAGTTTCTCCGCTATCACTTCGCGGCTGGCTCATGCGCGGCGCCATCCGGGAGGATGATGTTGTTGCAGATAGTGTGAATAACGGACCATGCAATATCAGAGATGATAAAAACCCACAGGATGATCTCTATCCCAATCCCCCTGACCGGCCGCTCAACCATTTTTACGACCCAATCAACGACCGAGGACTAAATCAGGTCGTTATTGGTGAAAAGGCTACAGACTGGGCGCTAGGTGTGGAAAATGCCTTGGGCGATCCGCCAGTCGAGGATGCCGGTCGTCGCAACCATTTTACGTTGCTGGATGCACGGGAAGCACAGTACCGTGCGCTCACCGGGCGAAAGAGCAGCGATCCCGCAGACCCGACTTATCCGGTTGTTGCAGACGCCAATAAGATCGGGCCTGGTGGAACCAGCGTGACTAAAGCTGATCGGGATGCTTATTGGGCGACGATGTTTCGCTCACTAGGCGACTTGTTGCACATGATACAGGACATGGCACAGCCTCAGCATACCCGCAACGACTCTCATCTCGATGAATGCGAACCGTTTAAGTTTCTGGTGAACAAAAGCATATATGAGGAGTATGTAAATTCACGTGCATTAGGAGACACATATCTCCTGAAGAACAAGATACCCGTTCAGACCGAACCACTTATATTCGATACTGAACCTTCTTATCCTATACCGTCATTCAATGATGCTGTTTCTTATTTCACTACACGCAACAAGGACAGCCAGATTATGGATCGTCGCGGTATGGCGGATTATTCCAATCGTGGCTTCTTTTCAGCAGGAACGAACCTCTACCAGGGACCTTTTCCTCCAAAGTACGATTCGCCGGAAAACAATTACCCTTCGTACGGGCAGTCCACGCTGTCTGAGAATTGGGTCCATGAACCATTAAAAAACCATGGCCAGGTGGTCCTGCTGACGAATACGGTGCCGGATAGCTTGCCGAACGGGCAGAGCGTGCCAGATGTGCCGCTGACGACATACGGTATATTCGATCAGTTTCTTGAGCATCGCGGATTCATCAAGCGCTACACACTGAATCGGTATAACTACGATGCCATGGCCGATCTGCTGATACCGCGTGCGGTAGCCTATGGCGCGGGTCTGCTGGATTACTTCTTCCGCGGCCGGCTCGCCATTTCACTCCCACCCGAGGGTATCTACGGTGTCATCGACCATACGCAGCCCCATGCGCTCATCAACGGCCTGCCTGAAAAGGGCGCCTCCGGTGGCGGTGGGGTATTCGGTTTCGAAAAGATTATCCTGAATGTGAACAATGCCACGCCAGATATTGACGGCGGTCTGTCACCGCCGTTTGTACAGGGCATCGGCGCCGGCACATTCCGTGCGGTGGCTCACTACCGCCTGAATCCCTGTTACACCACCGACCTGTCGGGCGAGGCCGATGGTGTGGTGTGCAATACCAACCTGATCACTGACCCCGCCAACGAGGCGCGTATCGCGACTTCCGAGGCGGTTGCTGTGAGTGCCTTCGACAATAGCGGTCCGAACCGCATTGAGTTTGACTTCAGCGCCGAGCCGATTCCGGTCAATGCAGTCGATCTGAAGATCCAGGTGGTGTACTACGGCGAACTGGGCGCCGAGGCACAGGCCATCGCGGTGGGCATGCGGGATATCTCGGAGCCTTCGTTCTACCTGATCCGCAACTCCTCGGATTACTATTCATTCAATCAGATGATCTATCGGACGGACGATCCGACGTTCATCAGCCTGGCCAGTACGGCGGGCATACCCGCCTACGTATACGCCGCCTACACGACCAGCCCAGGCACACTAACGGTGGGGAATGCCGCAGGCGTGGTGCAGACACCCGCCTTCGACCCCGGCGAGTTCATCCGTGTTGCCTACCTGGCCGATTACGACCCGCTCGGTCTGGTGTCCTATATAGCGCCGGTCTCGGGAGCCGCCTTTACCATCAATCCACGCCAGGTCAGTATTGACCAGAACAACGCCCTGACCATCCAGTTCATCGGCAGCGTGGGCGACAGCAACAATCGTCTCTATGCGAACTCCATCTACAACATGACCCATGCTTCCTGGCCGAACGGGAGTCCTTACGGGGATTTCACCACGATGAATAATTTCCCTGTGCCGGTGGATAAGCCGGTGACGGTATGTTTTCCGGCAACGGCCTGCCCTTGAGTCACGGACACTGTGATGTCCAACACATCTCCCATCACGGAGGCGACCTAGCCCAACTTAGCGGATTCGGTGCTGCGGTGCCGCCAAATTATTGATTGATATGAGCCGCACCCCAAAGGTCTGCACTACACGGGGGTGGCAGCCTCAGCCTGGGCAGCAGTGATTTTGGGCGGCGGTTGAGCCGGCAGTTCGAGCCGCAACCGCTCCAGCAGCAGCTTGAGTTCCGGCTCCGGTTCGGTGTAACAATAAAGGGGACGGAGGGATTTAACACAAGCAATACAAGCAATAAAGGGGACGGAGGGATTTAACACAGATCAAGGCTGAGAGTCGTATTCCCGGCCGGGGGCCGGTCCTACTTATTTGATCCTCCAATCTTGCTATCCTTTCGTCGTCTTCGGTCATGCAAAGGGACTTGCCATGCCGCGTTGTGCACGTATGTATATTCCAGCGCTGCCGTACCACATCGTGCAGCGCGGCAATAACCGCGAAGCCTGCTTTATCGAACCCAAGAACTACCAGTTCTATCTCGTGCTGTGGGAAGAGCTGGCAGCGCGGTATGGCGTTGCCGTGCACGCCTATTGCCTCATGACCAACCATGTGCACTTCCTGGTAACGCCGGCGACTGACACGGCGGTGTCAAACACCATGAAGTTTGTGGGCAGCCGCTACGCCCAACACATCAACAAGACTTATCGCCGCACCGGTACGCTGTGGGAAGGGCGCCATCGCGCGAGCTTGGTGCAAACCGACCGCTACCTGCTGTCCTGCATGCGCTATATCGAGCTCAACCCGGTGCGGGCGGCGATGGTGCGCCGGCCCGAGGAATACCGTTGGTCGAGTTACGCGGTCAATGCCTGGGGCGACCGCGGTTGGCTTACGCCGCACCCCGAGTATCAGCGTCTTGGCCGGACACCGCCCGAACGCGGGTTTGCCTATCGGGAGCTCTTCAAGGCGCAAGTGAGCGAGGAAGATCTACACCTCATTCGCAAGGCGGCACACTATTGTCAGCCCGTAGGTAATGACCGTTTCCGGCAACAGATTGAACAGAAGTATGGTATTCGACTGGGCCAGATGGACCGGGGGCGACCGCGGAAGAAGACAATTGAGCTGCTCAACTTTTAATCCCTCCGTCCCCTTTCTCTCTCTCCGTCCCCTTTCTCTCTGGGTTGCGTTGTTTTAGTTCAATGATTGCCTGTATGAGTTCGGATGATGGGCCCTTGGGACCTGGTTTGCCTTTTCTGCCTGATGAGTACAGCAGCCGGTACTTGCGCTTCTTGAGCAGGTCGTGAAGTTTCAGAAGCGTCGATGGCCGAATAATCACGGCAGCTCGCTGGATACGGCGTGGACCGAGAAACAGTGACCAGAAGCCGAACAGAAACCGATCGAGTGCTGAGAGATTAGGCGCGCGTCGCCGCGAACGATTGATGACCATGAGCTACTGCTTCATGAGCAGACTGTCAGCGACAACGGCCCTCGCGCCACCGGGTCCCAGGAGTTTGGCGATGGTGGTCAATAGATGGACGAGGAGTATCAGCAGATCCATCATGGCAGAGCAGGGTAGGGAAGATTCCTCTCAGGAACAAGTCTGTCTAAGTTGATGTTTTCAGGTGATAATTAGCAATTCGCCTAGGTCAGGGTAAAGGGCTGGTGAAAGCCGGTGGTGAGTGGCCTGCAGGTGGCCGGATCGCGGGGATTCAGGTGCAGTGATGCCGGCGTGACGGCTGATACCGGGGTGGATTCTCGCGAAATACGTGGGTTATGCTTCCTATACGCCAACTAAGGAGAACCAGACCATGCCGAGCGCCAAAGATGCTGCCAGGCAGATCATTGACCACTTGCCGGAGCAGGCAACGTGGGATGACATTATGTACGAGTTGTACGTGAAGTCGAAGATCGAAGAAGGGCTGGCAGATATCGAAGCTGGCCGCACTGTACCGCATGAACAGGTCAAGGCCGAGTTACTAGGCCGTGGTGATTGAGTGGTCACAGCGGGCAAGAGCCGATATCCGTGACCTGCATGCCTATATTGCCAAGGACTCGCCATATTACGCCCGGCGCTTCACTGACAAGATCATCACTTCTGTTGAAAAGCTTATTAAGTTTCCCAAGATTGGTCGTGTCGTTCCCGAGGCTGATGGCAGGGATGATGTCCGGGAGTTGATTTATCAGGGCTATCGGATTATCTATTTGATCAAGCCTGATAACGTATTTATTGTGACCATCCTGCATGGCAGCCGGGATCTGGCGGCCAGCGAATTGAAACCATGGGATATCATATAGCCGTAAACTGCGCGATCTGCAAGCAGGGTGATACCTGGCCGGGCACGGCGACCGTGGTTCTGGAGAGGGGTTAAACAACTGTCGTGATCACAAGGATGTGCCTGCCGATATCTGTGAGATCTGCGGTGAGTACTATCTCACCGAGGAACTGACCGAGAAGGTGAAGGCCATGGTGGAAGGCGCGGTGCAGAAAGATGTCGAAGTTGAGGTATTGCGGTTCGCGGCCTGAGGCTTGGCAACCAAGTATGGATTACGAGATTACTTCGTCCCGCGGGCCTCGAAGTTCCTCGCAATGACAGAATTGACTTCGGGACTTTTACGGGACACGGTCCTGCACGGTTATGCACTGTCCTGCATTCGAGGCAACGGACGCCCCATTTAATCGCAATTAATACAACAAGATACAAGCCAAGCAGGTTCCTCATAATGCTGGGGTCGGTGGTTCAAGTCCACCCGTAGCCACCATTCATATTCAGCGACTTATGCAACCGGCCCTGTGCCGGTTTTTTGCTGGCAGTGCGGGGTAAGTGCGTTGGAGGGCTGGAGATTGGGGGTTGGATGGGAGGTGGGCTGTGGGTGGATGGATGGGGGCAACAACCACCCTCCCATGCACTCTGTGTTTTCTACTAATATTCAAAGGCGCTCATATCAACACTGGCATTTAGTTCCAAATCAGGGCCATTGAGCCCAACGCGACCAATTTTCCTGAATTCGAGAGTGCCATCGAAGTTTACTTTGTTACCTGAAAACGGTTTGTCTTGATCCTGCTCCATGTGGACAGATCCTGAAACCGGAACAGACCAAAAATCTACTGCATTTCGTAAAATATCATCAGGTAATTGCACTTCGGCTTCTACTATTTCCACGTAGGTGTAGATTTGCGCTGAAAACTGATCCAATATCGTCGCCAATTTGCATCGACTTTGGACCCGCCTTATCCGAATTAATTTGTTGTTTACACAGAGTTCCAGGTAGTTCGTCCGGGCTATTATTCGGTGCAAATCCCGGTTCAAATTTCAGCGCAAATCAACACACATAGGTTGCAACGACCGTCTGATTCCAATTCAGGAGCGGGGCTAGGGCGTCACGTCATTGCGGATATGTATCGAGTCGGCTATCGAACCTGTCGCCGGATCCACATTGTACCGGATCGTGTATAACGACTGCCGTTCTCTTATGTCATTCTGATCTGGCTGGAAATGCTCGATCACCTTTATCCTGAGCTCGGACTTCTCGGTGTCTTGTACAATGTTTCGCACGCTATCGATGTCAATGCCGGTATCCCAGATATGCGGCGCCTGCTCGGGCGCCGGAATAATCGCAAGCAATATGTGATTGCCGTTCATCGCGGGATCGCCCCCACCCCGGAGGAATAGACGGACCAACAGGTGGTTCTTCTCGTCATCAAGATTATAGACGGTATTAATATCTGTTATGGCCTTAAGCACTGAATCATCCGAAGCCTTCACGGTTTGCTCATCGCCAAGCACGGGGGTGACGATGAGAAGAGCAGTCAATGCTGTGAAAGCGATTTTCAACATGGAAATACCTCCTGGTTCCTGCAATTACGGTGGATAACACTATTGTTTGAGTGATCATCATACACCGTCCGTCCGCCGCCGCACCCATGCATCCTGGCAATCGCTGCCTTGGCCTGTGGTCTGCAAATTCTCATGCAGCCTTCGGTAGCAGTCTATATTCATGATGTAATCCACCCGGGATTGGGCGAGCCACCACCATAAGATGATCCGGAAACGATATCGATGTATCTGTGGCGAGGCAGGGAGGTCGGATAGTGGAGTCGGTCTGCCTGGGCAGATACTGGAATGTGACGGCCTTGGTTGTAATGAGCCACCCGGTCTATCTTGATGCAACACAGCTGGGATTCTGTTAACGGGATAAAGTAGTCAAGCTCGGCGGAGTGTGCCGATCACGCGTTCACAGAGACCATTGGCTTTTGGGCTTCGTGGTGGTGTCCTCAGTACACGTAGCCCCATGTGTGAAATCGAGCGGTCAAGATGAGGCGAAAAGACGCCGTCGCGATCATGGATGAGAAAACGGTAGCCATGGTCTGATGGGATGGCTTCCCGTAGTTGCTGTAGCGTCCATACGGCAGTTGTGAACCGCCCCGGGATGGATTACTCATGGCCATTTTGCGGATCAGTTGCCTGAGTTCTACGGGTATCAGAGGGCGCCCTGGGCGTGACTTCCAGCGCCACAACAGGTGAAAGTCCTGACGTGCGATCGGACGAGTGTCCGGCGCTGGTCAATGACCAGCGCGTCACGCCAGTTGAAAAACCGGGAAAGCAGCACGAGGACAATCCGGATCGGTGTGTCTGATCGGTGAGGCTTGGCCTTCCGCTCCTGGAACATAGCCAATTGTTTACGCAGGAAGCGATTTTCGGCAGCGAGTTAGCCCTGCTGACTTGGAAAGAGCCAGAGGAACGTGGCCAGGTCGCCGAGCAGTGTGATTGTCGTTTTGACGCCATCAATGACGAGCAGTACCTTGCCGCATCATTGGCAACGGCGCGATTCAGAAGTAACTGCATCATTGGGAATCAGCGGGAATCAATTATTGCGGACGACACCTGTTCATATTCGACGTGCGCCAGCCGGCAGAATGGCATGCGGGTCACGTGCCCGATGCGTACCACATCTCCGGCGGAGAATTACCCGGGCAGCTCGAGGATGTGCCAAAGGTCAAACCGGTCGCCGTGTGCTGCGGCAGTGGCTACCGGTCTTCGGTTGCGGCCAGTCTGCTGCGCCGCAGCGGGCACCGCTACGTCAGCAACGTGATCGGCGGGTTCACGGCCTGGGAAGCCAGGCGGCTGCCTGTCGAGAAGCACTGAAGCAGCACGGCACACTGCAGCATTGTACGCAGGTTGCCGAGGCGCTGGACCCGCGCTTATCCCAGGGTGAGCAGCAGGGTATAGGCGCCTGTGTACAGCAGCAGCACCATGAAGCTCTCCAGACCGATATTGACGATGCCGTGCTTCTCCCTGTGCAACATGCCCATGAGCAGCACCGAGGTCAGCAGCAGGGTGAGTGCAAGCAGGAAGATCTGGTCCTGCCCCGCCGCCTTGAAGATGGATTCGCCCGGATAGCTCCAGTCGGTGAAGGCGATGATCAGCGCGTCGAAGGCGTTTCCGCCCAGGATGTCGCCAACCGCCAGGGTCAATGCGCCCATGCGCACGGCCGCCAGGGCGGTGATGAGTTCGGGCAGCGATCCGGTCAGTCCTGTCAGCAGTCCACCGACGACCGTTTCCGACAACCCGGTGTGTATCGCGATCGGGATTGCCGTGCGCGCCAGCAGCCATCCGGCCACGCCCGTCATCGCGGCAGCCAGTGCGAACTGCAGCCACAGCCGCTTCAGTCCCGTGTCCTTGTCCTTCGCCCCGCTGTTGACCGCGGTGCGTGTTTCCTGCGTGTGCCGCGGCAGCCACATCGGCAGCTTGTGGGTCTGCGACACCATGCGCATCCCCTGCAGGTAGGCCAACAGCATCAGGATGGATAAGGGATGGATCCCGCCGACAGCCGCCTGTGGCAGTGCGAGGCCCAGCATCGGTATGGCCAGCATGACCAGCACAAAGGCGGCCAGCATCAGGTTTTCCGCTGATGCCGCGGCATGTTCCAGATTGACGCGCCGGTAGGTCATGTCCGCGAGCGCCAGAAACGCCGTCTGACCGGCGACACTGCCGGTGGCGTTGCTGAGTGCGAGATCGGCGTGACCTTCGAACGCCGCTGTCACGGAAGTGGCGATCTCTGGCAACGAGGTACTGGCGCCGACAAAGAATGCCCCCATGACGGCTTCGCCCAGTCCGGTGCGTTCTGCCAGCACCGCCGCGGTGCGTGTCATCATCAGGCCGAAGGCAATGACCATCGCCATTGCCAGCGCGAACAGTGCCAGACTCAGCGGCAGCGACCAGATGCCCTCAGGCATATCGCGCCCCCTGTGTTTTGCATGCAGCCTGTGCGCTGAAATGCCTGTGCATCATGTTGTCCCTTCGATAATCCAGATCACTACCGCGTAACGTGTTGCCTTCCCGATCGCGACCAGCAGCAGAAACAGCCAGAAGTGCACCCGCATGAGTCCGGCAACGAAGGTCAGCGCATCGCCGCCGATCGGCGCCCAGGCCAGCAGCAGGGACCAGACGCCGTAGCGCTGAAACCAGCGCTGGGCACGCCCGAGCGTCTCCCGCCTGAACGGGAACCAGCGACGCTCCTCGAACCGCAGCAGAAACCGGGCAATCGCCCAGTTGAGCGCGGAGCCCAGCGTGTTGCCCGCGCTGGCCCAGGCCCACAGTGTCAGGGGATCGTAGCCCTTGAGCAGCAGGCCGGCGAACAGCAGTTCGGAATAGGCGGGCAGCAGCGAGGCCGCCAGGAACGCCGTCAGGAACAGCCCGAGGTAGGCGCTCACGGGTCGCGCCTGCGCCGGTTGGCATGCTTGCACGCGGCAGACACCAGGTCGCGGAACAGCCGGCGCTGCCGCGGAAGATAGGCCAGGAACTCCGGGTGCCACTGCACGCCGAACAGGAAGTCACGTTCCGGCTGTTCCACCGCCTGCACGATGTCGTCCAGGTCCCGCCCCGAGACCCGTAGCCCCGTGCCGATATGATCGATGCTTTGTTTGTGCAGGCTGTTGATTTTCAGCGTGTCTTTTCCCAGCAATGCCGCGAGCCTGCTGTCCTGTTCCAGGCAAAGGGTCTTCAGCGGCAGCAGTGTGCGGCGGTTCGAGGTCAGCTTGCGGTGTTTGCGCAGGTCCTGGATGAGGCTGCCTCCGAGCTGCACATTCAGCAATTGCGCGCCGCGGCAAATTCCGAGCAGTGGCATGCGGGCCTGCAGGGCCTGGTCGATGATCCCGGCCTCGAAGGTATCCCGCTCCGGGTCGTATTTACCTTCGATCTCGGCCGCAGCCTTGTACAGCACCGGTTCAACATCGTGTCCGCCGGTGATGACCACACCGTCCAGTTGCACAGTATCCAGCGGGTCGCCGGGTCGCAGGTGTACCGGCCTGCCGCCGCTCACCAGCAGGGCCAGGTGCACACAGATCCGTGGGCCCCAGGCGCCTCGCCGGGGGCCGGTGACGCCGATCAGCGGTCGCGTGCTTGGGTGAGCCAAGACTCGATCTCCCCGGTCCAGTCCCCGAGTACATGCTCCAGTGGCTGATCCAGCCACTTCGTGTATGCGCTGCACAAATCGTCCAGCTTGCTGCGGTCCGCAGCAAGCGCTTCCACCTCCAGCCAGTCGCCCCAGGCAATGTGAATGCCCCAGTCTTCCCGGTCGATCTCGCTGTTCGGCAGGCGGTAGTGCAACGTCGGCCGCGGCTTGACGCGCGGGTCGTCGACGGCCTGTCGAACCCGTTTCTCGTCGAGGTGCAGGAACAGCGGCAGCATGTCGAGCGCGCGATTTCTTGTCGGGTTGTCGGCGAGGTAATCGTCGATCAGCGTGTTGCGCTCCGGCCAGTAATCAGGGGCCACGACCTTGCGGACATAATCGCCGGGAAACGGGGCCATAAAACGTGTCAGCTGGCGTGTAAGGTCCGGCGCGGAGCGCGCCTTCAGCCAGTCATAGAGGCACAGGAATGCCTTCAGGTAAGCCAGGATCGTCGCGGCGTCGAGCGCCGGCAGCTCCGGGTTGAACTGCATTCCAAAGGCGTAGGAGATACCCGCACCGGTACCCTTGGCCCCTGCGCTGCGCAGTCTGGCGATCAGTGACTGCACATCGGCAAGCCGTAGCATGGGCAGGGGAGGACTGACCACCTCTACCGGTACGATGGTTTCTGCCCCGGCACGGAGCGCGTGCTCGGCGGTCTCGTCGAGCAGGGCGAGCAGTTCATCTTCACTCGACTCTTCGCGGCCTTTCTGTTTCAGGTACTCGAAGTCGAACTCGACCGCCCAGTCACCTGCCTCATCCCCGTGGATCGAATACTCGTAGCGCGATGTTTCCTGCTGTTTGCCGCCGGTATGTCGAGCCACGATACGGCTGACCTCTACCACGTCAAGGCCGATCATCTCCAGCTCCACGCCGATGCGGCGCCCGCTGCCGTCCGCGGTTTTCGTCCGCGGCGGCATTGGCGGCGTCCAGTGATGAAACAGTTGCTGCTGGTCGTGTTTGTCCATGATTCGATACCCCGGAAGATGCCCCGGTTATATGCAGGGGCGGTTGTGGTCCGCAAATATTCAGGCTGCCGTCGGCATGAGGTCATATTCATGATGTAAGTCACCTGGGACAGGGCGGGCTACAACCATAAGATGCTTTGGAATACGATGTCGAGGTAATTGTGGGGCGACCGGGAGGTCGGATGGCGGGTCTGGTATGCCAGGACCTATACTGGATTGAGGTCGCCCTCTGTTGTAATGAGCCACCCGGTTTGTCGAGATAAAACGCAGGTGTGATTCTGTTGCAGGGAGGAGAAAGCCAGGGCATTTACGGCAGAGTGTGCCGATTGCACGTTCACAGAGGCTGTTGGCTTTCGGGTTTCTCGGTGGTGATCTCGGTACACGAATCCCCATATGCGAAATCGATTGGCCAGGCCGGGGCGAGAAACTGCTATCCCGATCATGGATGAGAAAGCGATAACTGTGATCAGAAGGGATGGCTTCACGTAGTTGCTGTAGTGTCCTGGTGGCTGTGGAGTTGGTTGTGACATTGCAATGTACAATCTGCCGGGTCCGATGTTCGATGACTATGAAGACGTAGAGCAGTCGGAACGGTGCGGTTACGGCGACACAGAAATCACAGGCCGGAATGGCCGCGGCATGATTGCGAAGAGAGGTCGAACAGCGTTGATTGCCGCGCGGGCATCCCAGTGGGTTTTTGGGCATATATTTTCGTACCGTGCGTGGTGGTACGCAAATACCCGGCTTGAGCAGCAATCCATTGGCAATGCGCGCCTCGCCCCGGGATGGACTACTCATAGCCATTTTGCGGATCAGTTGCCTGAGTTCTACGGGTATCGGAGGGCGCCCTGGGCGTGACTTCCAGCGCCGTAACAGACGAAAGCCCTGACGGTGCCAGCTGATAAGGGTTTGTGGCTGGACAACGATCAGTGCGTCACGCCAGTTGAATATCCTGGAAAGTAGCACGAGCGCAACTCGGATCGCTGTGTCGGGCCGGCGAGGTTTGGCTTTGCGCTCCTGGAACATAGCCAATTGCTTGCGCAGGAAGCGATTCCCGGCAGCGAGTGCGCTCCGCGGGCGTAGGGTGAGCCAGAAGAATGTGGCCAGATCACCAGGCAGCGTGAGTATCGTTTTGACACCTTCCATGACGGGCAATATCCTGCCATATTGTGGAGGGCTACGCGATTCGCAGGTAACTGAGTCCTTGAGAATCAACAAGTTTCAATTGTTGCGGACTAAACGGGTTTTGAAGCCTGCAAGCGCAGCAGCATATAGAAAATATGCCGGGATTCCGGGTTGCTCGCATTGATGTTTTGCAATGCTCCGGTTTGCTGGCATGGCAACGCTTCATAATCCCGGGTCTTATTGAACGCGGCTGTGCGTTAACCATCCGAAGTCAAACAGGCTCCCGGAACCGTTGAGCATGACAGCGCGCATTGCAGCAAGTGGAAGGTCATTGATTTCCATGGCAGGCCGAGGCAGTGCTAATGGCGCAAGACAACACCTTCAAGAGTAGGCGGAAAAGTTCACCGTTGCTGTGAAGATTTAATTGTATTAGTTCAGGCCAGATCTGACACTCAGCAGTTGAAAAAGAGAGGGTCACCGGTTTTGATGGTGGTGCGAACCAAACCGTCAAAACACACAAGAGGTAAACCTCATGCCCGGCCATTGAAAAATCAATCACTCCGATTGGCATCTAGACTTATTCTAAATTACAGGCATAATGCCAGAACTGTTCGGTGAGCTGTGATACTTGATTTGCAGAATATGCGATGTGTAATCGCTTTTAAAAACATGGAGATGCATATGAAAAAGAGAAAATCAGCAGCATTGCTTGCGGCATTCGCAATCGCAACCACCCCCATGCTTTTCATGGGCCCGGTACGCGCCGAGATGGAAGCAACAACCAACGAGTTCTGGTGGCCGAACCAGCTGGATCTGAGTCCGCTGCGCGCACATGCCGCCGAATCCAACCCGATGGGCGATGATTTTGATTACGCCAAGGCCTTCGCCAGTGTCGATATCAATGCGCTGAAAGCAGACATTGCGAAGCAGATGACAACGTCGCAGGCCTGGTGGCCGGCTGACTGGGGCACCTACGCTGGTCTGTTTATCCGTATGGCGTGGCACAGTGCCGGCACCTACCGTAGCCAGGACGGTCGTGGCGGCGCCGATGGCGGTCAGCAGCGCTTCGAGCCGCTGAACAGCTGGCCGGACAACGCCAACCTCGACAAGGCGCGCCGCCTGCTGTGGCCGGTCAAGAAAAAATATGGCCGCAACGTGTCATGGGGTGACCTGATGGTACTGGCCGGTAATGTTGCGCTGGAGAAGGCCGGCTTCAAGACCTTCGGGTTCGCCGGTGGCCGTGTCGACGATTGGGAAGCGGACGCTGTGTACTGGGGCGCCGAGACCAAGTGGCTTGCTGATGACAAACGTTACAGTGGCAAGCGCGATCTCGAAAATCCGCTGGCTGCTGTGCAGATGGGCCTGATCTACGTAAACCCGGAGGGCCCGACAGGTCGCCACGGTGATCCGATTGCCGCCGCACACGACATCCGGGACACCTTTGGCCGTATGGCTATGAATGACGAGGAGACCGTCGCGCTGATCGCCGGTGGCCACACTCTGGGCAAGACCCACGGTGCCCATAATCCTGGTGATTGCATCGGCCCCGCGCCGGCCGCAGCCGGCGTTGAGGAGCAGGACCTGGGCTGGGCCAACAAGTGCGGCAAGGGCAATGCCGAAGACACTGTCACCAGTGGTCTCGAAGGCGCCTGGACGCCGACGCCTACGCAGTGGACCAGTCTCTACCTGCAGAACCTGCTGGCCTTTGAATGGGTGCAAACGAAGAGTCCTGCCGGTGCTATCCAGTGGATTCCGAAGGATGAGTCCCTGCACCAGTTGGTACCGGATGCCCATGTTGAAGGCAAGCGCAATCCGGTGGTGATGCTGACCACCGACCTGTCGCTGCGTGAAGACCCTGCCTATCGCAAGATCACCGAGCGGTTCGCCAAAGACCCGGCTGCGTTCGACGACGCCTTTGCCCGTGCCTGGTTCAAGTTGACACACCGCGACATGGGTCCGAGTGCCCGCTATGTCGGTGCTGAAGCCCCGAGCGAGGTGCTGATCTGGCAGGATCCGGTGCCAGCGGTTGATCACAGCAAGCTGATCGACGCCAGCGATGCTGCCAGCCTGAAGAAGGAAATACTTGCTTCCGGGCTGTCTGTGTCTGATCTGGTCCGCACTGCATGGGCAGCTGCCGCCTCCTTCCGCGGAACTGATATGCGCGGAGGTGCCAATGGTGCCCGCCTGCGTTTGGCTCCTGAAAAAGACTGGGCGGTCAATGATCCTGCGACGGTGGCAAAGGTCCTGAAGGGTCTTGAGAAGATTCAGAATGACTTCAACAAGGCTCACACGGGTGGCAAGCAGGTATCACTGGCCGACATGATCGTGCTGGGCGGCGCCGCTGCCATTGAGAAGGCCGCCAGCGATGCCGGGCACAGTGTCACGGTCCCGTTCAAGCCGGGTCGTACGGATGCCACGCAAGAGCAGACCGATGTCCAGTCATTCGCCCTGCTGGAGCCGAAGGCCGATGGCTTCCGCAACTACTACAGCAAGGGTGCTTTGCTCTCACCGGCCGATGCGCTGGTCGACCGTGCCGATGTGCTGAATCTGACGGTGCCGGAAATGACCGTGCTGGTGGGTGGTATGCGGGCACTGGATACCAATACAGGCGGCTCCAGTAATGGTGTGTTTACCGCCCATCCGGGTACGCTGAGAAATGACTTCTTTGTCAACCTGCTCGATATGTCCACGGTCTGGGAGAAATCTTCCAAGGGTGACGGTCTGTATGCAGGAAAGGATCGTGCCAGTGGCAAGGTCAAGTGGACAGCAACGCCGGTCGACCTGGTTTTCGGTTCGAACTCGGAGCTACGTGCAATTGCAGAAGTCTATGCAGCCGATGATGCGCATGACAAGTTCGTCAATGACTTCATCGCGGCATGGACCAAGGTGATGCAGAACGACCGCTTTGATCTGATGTAAGCCATACGCTTGTTCAGGCGCTGCACCAGAGCAGTCTGAATCAAGCCAGGAACGGGGTTCGGGCCAGTTGTGCCGACCCCCTTTTCTGCATGTCTGCCGAAGCGTTCCAGCAGGGTGCTGTGGATTGCCAGTACTTCGTTCTGGCTCAGGAATGCAACGCGGCCACCCGGCAAGGTGTTTGCACAGTGTTTCGTTTTCGGCAATGGACAGCTCGAGGTAATTCAGCACCACCGGCCGAGCCCGTTTGTGGGTGACGTATTTACGGATGGCTTCCGTAAGCAGGTCTCATATATTCTGGCGCGTGTCGGCAGCGAGGGCCTTGGGTTTGTTCCAGGTGGCCTCATCGACTTTCAGGCTGATCCTGATTATTTTCATGAATGTGGCGTGGCTGGTCAAGCCAGAGATCGCAAACCGGCCAGATTCCAGACTGTTCGGGCCGCCACGGATAGCAGGCAAATCACCTCGGGACTTTTACGGGACACGGTTGTGCATGGTTGTGCAGTCGAGGCAACGGATGCCTCATTTATACGCAATTAATACAACAGGATACAAGCCAATCA
>Ga0210124_1000694_pt1 | contig 16286 bp, 14 predicted proteins | sample Muzzi_PWC_D2_FD_185554 | JGI IMG/M metagenome (GOLD analysis project Ga0210124, IMG submission 185554) | Wetland microbial communities from San Francisco Bay, California, USA, that impact long-term carbon sequestration - Muzzi_PWC_D2 (SPAdes) | ecosystem: Environmental > Aquatic > Marine >... | reverse complement strand
TGGCTCCTCGAAGAATTACCACAATTAATAATACTGGCAAATTATTTATCCGGCTTCCAAGGCATTGAGGCCCAGAACTCATTCTCATGCCACAAGCATAGATGTGCATGAGGGATGGCTCCTCTTTATAACTGTTACCACCATGCTTCAGGCGAGAACAGGCTCACCCCGGTGAATAGCCATCAGCTTCTTGGCCGTCTCTACTGCCACTGCCGCATCTCGACAGTAGGCATCTGCCTCGATGGCTTCGGCAAACGCCTCGTTTAGCGGTGCGCCACCCACCATCACGATCACGTCTTTTCTCATCCCCTCTTCTTTCAACCGCTCTATCACCACCTTCATATAGGGCATCGTGGTCGTTAAGAGAGCCGACATTCCTAATATCTCCGCTTCATGCTCTTTGAGCGCCTCTATATAAGCGTCGGCATCATTGTTGATCCCGATGTTGATGACTTCAAAACCGGCCCCTTCCATCATCATCGCTACCAGGTTCTTGCCGATGTCGTGGATGTCTCCCTTGACCGTGCCAATCACCATCTTGCCCACGGTTGGCGCACCGGTCTCGGCCAGCAAGGGGCGTAATATCTTCATCCCGGCTTTCATGGCATTGGCCGCCATCAACACTTCAGGCACAAACAGGATACCATCCCGAAAGTCGATGCCCACGATGTCCATCCCGGCCACCAGGCCATCGGTCAAGACATCGTAGGGGGCAATCCCCCGACCGAGGGCCTCCTCGACCCCTTCGACGACCTCTTCTTGATAGCCATCATAGAGGTCATCCCCCATCTGCTCGTAAAGTTCTTCCAGCGAAAGTTCGCTCAAATCTAATTCGTCTGACATATTACTTCTTGCTCCCTTAATTTCCTGATTAGACGCTCCGCTCAGACGGAAACTTCTTATCTCATAAAGTATAATTCGTATTATAACGTAAATTTAGTTCAAAATATTTGCAGCAAGCGATTGTTTTGTTGGACAAAACGCCGATTCAAACCTACCGGTCCTATGCAGGTTTGGCTGCGGACGGAGTTTTGACAGTGCAGAACTCGATGGGTTAGGGTCTTTTGGTATTTTCTGGCAACCGCTCTATAATCCACCACATTCTTCATGATACGGTCAGGCCACCAAGATAGCATAATTCGCATGCCAATAGCAGAGAATACTTCTTACGTTATACGTGCCTGTAGCCGAAAATTGAATTCACCAGGGGGAAGAATTGGAAGAATGTACCCATCTTGACCAGATTAAAGAAGTTACGCCTAATAGTGAAGGCTGCGCTGAGTGCATTGCCAAGGGTGATACCTGGATTCACCTGCGTATGTGCCGGACATGCGGACATGTTGGCTGCTGCGATGAGTCGGACAACAGGCACGCTCGACAACATTTTCGTGAGACGAATCACCCTATTATCAACTCTCTTGAGCCAGGTGAGGAATGGAGTTGGTGCTTCATTGATGAGGTCATTGTAGGGTTAGAGCCTCCACCGTCAGAGCAAGCAGGAGGATTCTTAAAATTACTCAAGCGGGTATTGCGGTCTGGTTAGTTGTAGTCGAGGGAATACCATGTCCGAGGATACAATCAAGCAAGAGATTTTAGCCGCCAACCAGCGATTCTACACCGCTCTGACCAAGGCCGACCTGAAGGCGATGGCCGATCTCTGGCATCACGGGGCGGAGACCGAGTGCATCCATCCCGGTTGGGACCGATTGCGAGGCTGGCCTGCCATCGAGGAGAGCTGGGCCTTGATTTTCCAAAATCAGGGGCCAATGCCGGTGAAACCCAGTGACCCTCTGGTACATCAACAAGGCGAAATGGCCTGGGTCACATGCAATGAAATTATCACCAGCCAGGTTGGCGCCACGCTTCAGATCAACCAAACGTTGGCAACCAACGTCTTCGAGCGGATTGAGGGCCGCTGGCGGATGGTCATTCATCACGCGTCACCCGCCCCGCCGGGAATTACCCGAACCCGGACATGGCATACGTCGTTGAATTAGGACTCAGTATAAAAATGCCAAGACAAAATCGAGTTACACCTTTTAGCGATATCATTGCGACACCGGCTCGTGGCAGCTTGATGGGGAATCGAGGCTGTTTGCACAATGACCAAGGTGAGCTTAAGCGGCTATACCAAGGCAAACGCTGGATTATCTGCAAGCTTGAGTTTAAGGGTCGCCAACGAGCCATCATGTCGCCCGGTAAATACACCGAGCTATTCTTTCTTGATGAAGCTACCGCTTTGGCCGCCGGTCACAGGCCATGTGCGGAGTGTTCGCGTGACCGCTTTAAGATGTTTGCCTCAATTTGGGCCGAGGCAAACTCAAAACTCATTTCGGGACGAAAAATCTCTGTGGGGATAATTGACAATATTCTGCATAATGAGCGGACAACGAGGAACAAGCAGAAAGTAACGTACCGACAACAACTGGCTCTACTACCGAGTGGTAGTTTTATTACGTTAGAAAACGATGAGCAGCCCTATCTGGTGGTAGAAGATGCCTTACTGGCCTGGAATCCAGAAGGGTACAGCCAACGGATTCCTCGACCAGATACCGAATTTGTACGGGTACTGACTCCTCGTTCAACTGTGCGAACCCTGGCCCAAGGCTATCAGGCCAAAATTCACCCTTCTGCCGAAAGGATTCACTCACTTACTCGGCGCTAGGCAAAGTAAAGTAAAATACGCTTCCCTCTCCTACCTGACTTTCTACGCCGACCTGTCCCCCTAGTTTCTCGACAATGCGCTGCACAATGGATAGTCCCAAACCGTGCCCTTCGACAGGCATTTCGCTCAGGCGGGTAAATTCGGTAAAAAGCTCGCTTTGCTCTTCTGGTGTCAGTCCTGCCCCATTATCCCGGACCCAAAAACGAATCATGCCCTTTGGTTGGGGAGTATACCCCAATTCCAAACGTGGGGGCCTTCCCCCGTATTTCAGGCCATTACTCAGATAATTGGCCCATACTTCTTCGATCCAGGGTGCATAACCTATGGTCATCGGCCACTCTTCAGGCTCAATAATTTCACTCTCATACTCCTCTATCATCAACGATAGACGACGTTGTGTTTGAGCCACAATATCTACCATATTTAAGGGATAAAGCTCGGCTTCGCCTCTACGCGCTCCGGCCAAAAGGAGAAGGGCTTCAACAATACCAAGGGTTTGTTTGGCAGTTGTCTCAAGGTCTAAAAGTACCGCTAGAGCCTTGGTCGTCTTCATTTTGGATAAACCCATCAACAAGAGTTGGGTATAGCCGAGGATAGCCGCCAGTGGATTCTTAAGATCATGGGCCACTGTGTGGGCAAAAGCATCCAAATCCTTGTTCTGATTACGCAGGGTATCTTCCATCTGTTTACGGTTAGAGACATCCCGTGAAACCGCGATAATTTCCTCAACCTGATTTGTTTCTGGGTCACGAACCACTTTGCTGACAGTTTCTAGCCAAATATAAGTCTTATCTTTACGTTGAGCGCGGTAGGTCATTGTGGAATTAACTGGTTCGGTGCGCCCCATTTCCTTGTCGGCTTGCATAGCCTCCAAATCTTCGGGATGAATATAGTCATGGGCCGGTTGACCAATCATCTCTTCAATTTCATATCCAAGCAGGAAACGACAGGCTGGTGACACGTAACGATAAATCCCCTCAGGCGTTTGTCTGGAAATCATGTCCGTTGCGTTATCGGCCAGGAGCCGGTAACGTTGCCTACTTTCTCGTAGGGCGTCCTGTACTCGTCTGCTTTTGATATTATCGGCCTGCAAATACTTGTTCTGTTCTCGAAGGCTTTCCTGTAAGTTATGAATATTCAAATGGGCTTTAAGACGAGCCAGCGTTACCTCGTGTTGAATAGGTGCGATGATGTAATCGACTGCACCCAATTCAAACGCCCGAACTTGATCTGCTGTATCTGAGCGAACGCTAAAAAAGATGACAGGGATATCTTTGGTAGCTTGATTTTCTTTCAGGCGGCGGCAAGTTTCAAAGCCAGCAATACCGGGCAGCCGAATATCCAACAGAACCAGATCGGGCTGGTCGTGCTTGAGTTGCTCCAGGGCGCTTTCACCATCTTCAGCTATCAACACCCTAAAGCCGAACTCTTGCAGATAATCAGCCAACCCGCTCAGTTGGGCAGATTCATTCTCAACAATTAAGATTGTGTTTTGCTGGTCCATTATCAGCCGCTCTCTCACGCTTCTTGTAAATTGGGTTGGTTTCAATTATCAAATTTTGGATTATATAATAAAATCGCCAGAGTGAAAAAAGTAGGGTACAGTCTATATGACTACATACCGCTTAAACTACATCTAAAAATAGGATTGCCTTCATTAGCAAACTCCATTATCATATGGAGATAAGATGAGGTATTAGGGGGCATAGTTATGCTGATATATCCTGATGACCGCGTACTCGTGGCCGTGATGAACAACTTAGAGGACTGGGAGCGGATTCAAGATGAGCATTGGTATCGAATTCCGGTTAAGCATGCGCCGGAACCCGTCCCCAATATTGACATAATAGCTTTCTATTTTACCAAAATTTTCGGCGATGACAAATGGGCCATCCACTATTACGCCAAAGTTAAAGGGCACGAACTGTTGACTCGCCGGGATTTGATTCCGTCGCAACCCCACCATAAACGGGCCAATCGCTGGTATTATAGGTTAGAACTTGGCCCGCTTCAGCATAAGATTCCGCCCATCATCTCTGATAGTTGGCGACGTGTCACCTTCATTTTTACCACCGGCGATAGATTCGAGGCAGCCACTGAAATCAGCGATTTATTTAGGGATGAATCTACAGCTGGATATTCCTTTGTAACGTTGAGGGAACGTGGCAAAGATATGGATGTAGAGAACTGATAACGTGATAATCTGGATTATTTTTCTGGGTTGCGTCCGGGTAAATCGAAGTAAACTGCTGGGAGACCAAACGGTTCGTAGATGAGTTTGAAGCCCTCCTCATCTTTGGGTATCTGAAAGCAGATATTTGCCTCCGTAGATCCCTCCAAGGCAACAACGCTATTTAACCTATCTGGTATAACACCACAACTAGGCTGAAAGGTCTTATATACAACGCCCTTACTATCGATCAGTTGAAAATTGCTATCGCTGAGTTTTATGGCTTCATCCGTAGCCCCTTCAACATTGGTTACTCTGATTGTTACTAACAGCATTGTCATCCCCGCAAATGGAGGATCATTGTTGCGATTTTGAGCTTTGATTAAGGGCCAGGCATCGTAGTTAATGTTAGCTATATCTATTTTTAGGCCATTCCATGTTAATTCTTCAGCCTCAACCAGCACTGAGGGAATTTGAATAGGGATTGTATTATTGTCTTCTCTGGCAGGCACATCGAAATAAACCGCCGGGGAACCGGTTGGTTCGTAAATTAGCTTAAAGTCGCTCTCTTCTATAGGGACCTGAAAACAGATATTACCATCGAAAGAGGTTCCTAAAGCAACGACTCCATCCAATCTATCTGGCACAACCCCACAACTCACTCGAAATGTCTCATAAACAGTATTACGATTACCAATTAGTTGAAAATCAGAGGCGGTCAGTCGAACAGGTTCAGCATCCGTCCCCTCTGCATTGGTTACCCTGACGGTAACTAATACCATGGTCATGCCTTCTAGGGGAGGATCATTGTTGCGATTTTGAGCTTTGATTAAGGGCCAGGCATCATAGTTAATATGTGCAACCTGTATCTTCAGCCCATTCCACGTTAACCCGTCAGAGACTATGTCTGTCGCAGGGGCATTAGTGGCTATTTGATTGGGAGTCTCCGTAACAATCGAACGCGTGACCGTTTCATCAACAGCTACTTCAGGCGTCTCGATATTGGTAGCCGTGGCAGCAGCATTCGAGGCAGTAGGATGGTCATTTCCAAATTGGTTTGAATATCCAACACTAAGACTGTAACATAAAGAAGCCGTAAATAGCAGCCCGGTAATGATCGAAAGTAAAATTAATGCCTTTTTTACCACATCCTCCATAACCAGCGCTCCTTAGCGATCAGGTATTCTTGCCAGGGCTATAACTCTCCATCGCCCATTTATAATAGCGACCAATAGCAGATGAATAGGCCAAAGTAACCATAAATTGGGACTGTAAAAAAATAGGGTCGATGTTAAGATTAAAATGATGGTATTAACCAGGAAGCACTGCTTAGACTCTAACCATTGCCCTTGCACCCAAGAGGTTAGTGACCATTCCAGCAACACAAAACCCAGACCAAGAACAACCCCTAAATAAAGATCACCGGTAAGGGACCAAAAGATTGCTCGATAAAAAGCCCAGTGTAGCCCATAATAAATTGTGAATAGCGTAGTCTCCCGAGTCAGGGTCAACACCACACCTTGATGGGTCAGGCTAATCCGAATGGCGATGAGAATCAGTATCGCGGCTAACCCGGCCAGGATAATAACACTGCTATCCAGCAGCCACTCTAAAAGCATCAAGGTGGTAGCCTGTTGAATCTGAGCGGCTAAAAAATCGCCGTTCCAGTCGATTAAAGCAAAGTATTCCAAACCCTTTAGACCCAACAGACGCGGCGTTAATAGCCCAAATATCAGGGCGAGATAGGGGATTCCCGCAAAGTAAAAAAAGATAGCAGCGCCTCGAACCCAGGACACTGCTACTAACTGCCTAAACAGATTATTTGTTGGGTTTCGCTCAAACTTATACCAGCCAAGCCTGAGTACCAGCGATAGAATCGTCAGGCTAATCGTTAACCCCTGCTCATTCACAATCAAATTATATCTTCAGCCCGACGGAAGGGGATTTGTGTTTTAACCGATGTTCCTTTTCCTTTGGCAGACTCTATAGTACATTGCCCACCAACAAGTTGAGCCCGTTCATCCATATTAATCAAGCCCAAACTTGTCCGTTGGTCGTAGGTCGCTTGAGTCGATTCCACATTAAAGCCCACCCCATTATCTCTAACTTCAACGGTTAAGTACCCATTTTGAACATGCAGGCCAACCTTAATTTCCGAAGCATTGGCATGTTTTTTGGCATTACCTACGGCCTCTTCAACAATGGCAAAGACAACACCTTCGGCCTCTTTACTCAACTGACCATTATACCCTTTATTAATAACAGAGACTCTAAAGGACTCCGTCTCATTTAATCGGTCAGCATACTGGTTGAGCGCCGGATACAAGCCTTGTGTTTCTAAGATAACAGGGCGCATGGCAAAGAGCATCGTTCTAATTTCTTGGGTTGTGCGCTGGGCGATTTCCTCAACCTGTATAATTTCATCGAGTGCCTTTTCATATTGCTTGTTTTTCAAAACATTCTTAATGAAATTAAGACGCATCACAACTGCAGCTACAGACTGGGTGGGGCCATCGTGTAAATCGCGGGCTAATTTACGTCTGGCCTCGGCCTCTTGTTCCAAGATTTTTTGTTGCTCGTGATGCACATCCTCAAACAACTGAGCATTTTGGAGGGCGATAATAGCCTGGCTACTCAATGTTGCTAGCAATGCCTTGTGATCTTTGTTGTAAAATCTTGGCTCCGTACTGCAAAAAAGGATAACCCCATAAGTGCTAAAGCCTGCCCGCAATGGAGCGCATATCGCAGAGCGAACACCAGGTGTTGAGGCAAATGACGTTAATACCTTGTCATTCTGAGCCACATGGGTAATAGCAGTCTCGGCGGTGTTAATAGTCCGTCCGATTAACCCTTCTTCGCTCTTTATCTTGCGTCCCTCATCGGTACGAGATATATTTCGGCCAGCAGCTAAGGTTAATAGCCCATTTTCTCCCTCAAAAAGTAATACCATGCCAACAGTTGACTCATCTCCAGAAGAACCCACTTCGGCCATGGCTGCAAAGGCTGTGTCAAGGGTTGCCCGCAGCACTTTATGATAATTAAGGGTAGAACTTAGGGTTAGAGCCATCTCCGAGACCAGTTTGCCCCGCTCGTTTTCTACCCGTAATCGCTTAAGTTCCACCGTATTACCTTGTTCGGCATCTTCAAGCCGTTGGCGTATCAAAGGGCCGGGCAATGTTGCCGCCAGTAGCAAAGTTAGGGCGTTGACACCGAGCGTTACCAAGGTGGTAATAAGCTCCTGCCGGTCGATATCGCCCCTGACAATGGGGATTAGTGGGATGGCATACCCTATAATAATAGGAACTGCGGCTAACAAGCCAAGTTCGGCATTCCAGCGTACCCCGGCCACAATAACCGGGAATAACACCAAGGGTAACACAAACTCCTCATCTTCTTGAAGGAGAAAAAGCAGAATAACTGCAATAACCGTGTCAAGAATGATGGTTGTAATTGCGACCGATTTGGGAAATAGCTTTGCCCATAACAAACCGGCACAAATCCCATTTAGAACTACGCCTGCTCCAATCAAGCCAAGAAGCTGCGAATAATTGTGTGATGGCGATGCCGCAAGATAGTTTTGGGCCAGAACAAATACAGCAATAAGAAAGAGCCACAACCACCTTAGATTTGAAACTAACCAATCTGTTGAAAATGATTCGGTTTGGACACCATTTTGTTGTTCTGCCATAATGAACTTTTATCTCTTTAAAACATCCATACTTCTGATTTACTTCAACTATTAAGTGTCGCTTGTTAAGTATCTTAGGAAAAAACTGGACAAGATCAAATATAATTGATAAAGTCAGAGGAAAGGATTTATGCTTGCAGTTAGCTCCCAATACCCATTATATACAATTTATCTTGAGTGAAAAACTTGTCTCTCCCTGCCCTAACGCTTGCCCCAAAATTACTCATTCGCTACAATTATAAGATACAAAAAAATGGCTCTAATGAAAATGGGCCAATGGAACTAATTAGAGGTTTTTGTGCAACTCATGCGAATCGCTGAGCATGGAATTTAGAGATTTACGGCTGCTCATTGTCGCCGATGATCCTCTCGCCCGTACAGGGTTGGCGGCGTTACTGGCTGAACGCCCCGATTGTACCGTGGTTGGACAAGCGGCGGGAGACACGGATTTACAAGTCGAGGTGGAGGCATATCGCCCCGATGTTGCCCTCTGGGATTTGGGCTGGAATCCCACGCCAATGCTGGAACAATTGGCCGATTTTCGAGATACCGGATTACCCTCGGTTGTCTTGCTACCTAACACATCCCATGTTGAAGAAACCTGGGCTACAGGCGCATTAGGGCTTCTAGTACGAGATGCAGATGCAGATAAAATTGTCGCTGCGTCCCTGGCGGCTGCTCAAGGATTGGTCACAATTGATCCAACCTTGACCAATTCGCTTATGCCTGGTGGGCAAACCCCACCTCCAACCCTTGTTGAGCCGCTCACCCCACGGGAATTAGAAGTATTGCAACTTCTAGCCGAGGGGTTACCCAATAAGGGTATCGCTCGTCAGTTGGATATCAGCGAGCATACCGTCAAGTTTCATGTCAATGCCATTATGAATAAATTGGAGGCTCAAAGCCGTACCGAGGCCGTAGTACGAGCCACGCAATTGGGGTTGATTCTGCTTTGAAGAAAATGTGGGTTATTTTACTAACCTGGCTCCGGCCTGCCCTGGGTCAAAATTTTCCGGCCAAAGGGTTTGGCTGTTGTATCTGGCTCCGCGAAATATCGTTGGCTTCCTATCTGTAGTCTTTAAAGCAACTATCTGCTGGCCGGCCTCGCTCATGTCCGATTTTGCTGTTTCACGTTTAATGAATTTCCTAATCCGACGCCATAAGCTATCGATTTTGCTTGTATCATCACCTTTGGCTTGAAGCTGATCAATCTGGCTAAAGGTGGCATGTCGCAAGTCAGCCCCGCGCAGGTCGGCCTGGCACAGGTCGGCCCCACTCAAATTGGCCTTACTAAGGTTGGCCCGATTCAGATTGGCCCCACTCAAATTAGCATCCACCAGCGCAGCCCGGCTCAAGTCGGCCCCACTCAAATCGACCCCACTTAAATCGACCCCGTGTAAAGAGAGTGCCCGCAGATTGGCTCCTTTTAGCGACTCATAACCTCTCTCATAAATCCAACTCTGGAGGTGATGGTCTATCGTATTGAGTAATTTAGGCAGGTCGGCAGGTTGGGTGAGATATTCGTTGGCCCCAACCACCAGAGCTTGTTCTTGATGTTTGGCAGAAGACCAGGCAGAAAGCACAATGATTGGAATACGTACCGTTTTCTCATCTGAGCGTAATGCTTTTATGGCCGCAAAACCATCCATTCGAGGTAGCCGTAAATTTGTTAGAATCAAATCGGGTAGCCAGGTTTGGGCCTTTTCGATACCTTCCAGGCCATCACCAGCAACAGCCACCTCATGCTTATTTAATTCAAGCAGTTGGGCCAACGTATCCCGAATGTCAGGGTGCGATTCAATATAAAGAATTTTCGCCATTGCCTATGCTTCTTTCGTCTACCTTATTCTAACACATCTAACATCGGGATACAATGTTATATTAATCCAAGTTGCCATCTTTCCTTGAACAAAGCCTGACGGCTTTCAAACGAGCATTAATCCAGCTATATGACCGGTCAAGCCGCCAATTTCATTGGTGGTCTGATTACGTCCCATAATATTGCGTTCATGAATGGTTTTCAGAGGAGGGTGAAAATTTTTTCTATGTGTGCAAATATTAACGTTCACCCAATAATAGCCATTTAACTCAACCCACCTTTAGACTCAGCGAAGACTCAGTCCAAGCTAAGATTGTGCAAAACTATTATATTTTGATCTCCATTATGATAATCACATGGATTTGGAGTGAATCTGTCAAATACCAAGTACATTTTTTGACAGTGTACAGTGATACGTAGTATAGTTTATCGTCCTCGGACTTCAATTACGTGAACAATTCATACACCAACCTCTAAACGCATAACTTGCCAGCAGTGTTCTAGGCTACTAATCCTGTTATTCGCAACCTATCCATAATACAGACCCACCCCAAATTTTTTTGCAAAGTGCTATCTTGGCGAAAACTCAATATAGCGTCCAAATGTAAGTCAGAGTTTGCCCTCTTGCGGAGCCTGTTGTTTGTTATTGTATTTTATGAGGTTTAAGGAATTGGAGCGACACGGCTAAATAGGCGAAAGCAAACAGTTTCTCAAAGTATGATAAGAAGGAATATTTTCAAGGAGGGAAAATATGTCACATACCGAAATCGGCGAAATTACCGCACCACAATCTAAATTTTACCAGGGGCCTTATGGCCGGATGTTTCGGAATTTGCCCCCACATGTACCTACAATTGATCTCATTAAGTGGTCATTTTTTGAGGGCAAATTAACAGACGACCAATTAGACCAACTCGAAAAGTTCTCAAAAGATTTTCAGCAATACCAAACAGAATGGCTGATTGAAAAGCTATTATCAGAAGAAAATGAAGTCATTACAACTCAGACCCAGAAATCAATTTTAACCTTGATTAATGATGCAATGCATAACGTTGACAAACTAGACAAACTTGAAGTGAAACTCTCACCCACCATGAAGAGAGAGGCGAGTAAACAACTAGAAGAAATGATGTTAGAAATTGAACAACTCTCAAAAACTGGCAAAGGTTACCAGCCACGACAGCTAATCAAAAAGCTACATAATGCTTTCGAAGAACTTTTACCTGGTATTAAGAAGAGAGCAGATGAAAAACTAGGTAGTATACTTACAGACCTTGATAGTTTACCAAAGGCCCACCAAGAGCACAAAAAAAACCTAAAGAAGAAACTAAACGCAACATTAGGAGATTCTAACCGTTTTGACATACTCAAACCAATCATCAAGAAAGCTTTGGAAGACACGGACGCCGGTCGCGAGGCAATTCTGAAACTTTTAGCTAGCACCGTCATTGGAAGCTATGTACAGACCACCGCTGTAGATGGTGATAACTCGAATATCCCCGCCGGATACACCTACTTTGGTCAATTCATCACACATGACATCACCTTTGATCCAACCTCTAGCCTGATGCGGTTTAATGACCCAGACAAACTCGCAAATTTTAGAACGCCGCGCTTAGATTTAGATAGTCTATATGGTGGTGGTCCGGATGATATGCCATTCTTGTACCAATATAGTCCGTATGACCGTGCTTCCAATAGCCCTGATAAGAGATATTTTCTACTTGTCGGTAAAGGGGAAAGCGGCAGGGAAGATGATTTACCGCGTAATTCTAAGGGTCTTGCGCTTATTGGTGATATGCGCAACGATGAAAATGTTATCACCTCCCAACTGCACCTGGCTTTCATTAAGTTTCATAATAGGATAATGAAGGACCTGATAGAGCAAGAAGGATTTAAGGGCGATCAGACCTTTCGGAAAGCACAACGCCTGGTGCGTTGGCATTATCAGTGGGTAATTTTATTCGATTACCTCCCCAGAATTGTCGATCACGAAATTTTGAAAGACATCTGGAACTCACCGGATTGCCCCGGTAAACCTAAGCTCTGTTATTATGAATGGGAATATCAGCCTTTTATTCCGGTAGAATTTGCAGTAGCTGCTTTTCGTTTTGGTCATAGTATGATTCGAACTCAGTATCTTCTTAATAACAAGGGCTTAGGCCCTAAACCTATTCTCCACTCGCGCGGTCATCGATCACGAACTGCGGATTTACGAGGCTTTGGTTATTTGCCAGAAAATTGGACCATTCAATGGGATCTCTTTCTAGACATCGGTGATAACAAAAATCCCGACCTCCAAAACAGTCGACGAATTGACCGCCAGTTGTCTAGTAATTTAGGTAGATTACCTTTAGGTTTAGGTGGCGGTGATAATCGCAGTCTGGCTACAAATGATCTCTTAAGAGGGTATAGACTGGAGCTTCCCTCTGGTCAGGCCATTGCTCGAGCGATGGGGGAAGAACCACTTGAGAAGGATATGGAACATCCACTTTGGTATTATATTTTACTAGAAGCTGAGGATCAGCAAAATAAAGGCAAACTTGGTCCGGTGGGCAGCCGTATTGTGGCGGAGGTTATTATTGGCTTAATAGCTGGTGACCCTCATTCATTTATTAATGTTGACCCCTGGTGGTGTCCTGGCTTCCCTCAACCTATAGAAAACCCGCACAAATCACCAGAAGAAAATAACCCGTTTAAATTTATCTTTAAGGGTTACAACAACCCATTTGAATTACGGGACATTTTACTTCATGCCGGGGTTGCAGAGAAGGAGACTGACCACACGGAATTGGATACATAACGAGCAATATGTGAATTTAAATCTACGAGTTATCCGGGACAGATATACATCTGTCGTGATTATCGGAAAATATAAACTTTTTTTGCATGGTATAGCCCAAAACTTTATCAGAACTAGCAGAATAGAAAGGTGGGACAATTATGACTGAAGTGTATAAAGAGATAACCTTTGTATTTACGGTGGTTTGTGCTGACGCGGACCTGTCAAAGTGCAGCTTCTTCAACGACGAGAACTTAGATAATTTCAATAAAGTGAAGGATGACATCGTCGACAAACTTGATGCCAAGGATGTCGAGTCGGAGCGTTTTAAAGACCCTGATTTATTGCTTCTAAAACAGCTTACTATATATGCGGGACAATTGTTGCCCGAGCAATTGACACCAGAAAATTTTAAAACGCTTAGAGAGTTGCCGTCTGATAATAATTCCCGTTACGGCCGTGTCCTCTTTACCGGTATCGCCTCAGGAGACAACGTTTTTACAGAAAGTCTTGAACAGCTTGAAATGAATATTGACAATCAAGTTCAAGAAAGTCAGATGGTACAAGACAAAATTAACGACTCTGACGCTATTAAGGCTCAAGGAATTCAGAAGGCACACCAAACAATGAAAGAGTGGAGTGTCAAATTTAACTACCTGTTGCATGAGATTTTTAGTTGTGATAGAGACAAGAAAGGTAACCCGTTCATAGACGAGAATGGTAATACAATAAATTCATATATTGGCTACGACGAAATAGACCCAGCCAGTTACCATCCTCGTGAATTTGCCAAGGATCCTCATAACCCTCTTTTCGATCATACTAGGGATGATATTAAACATCCCTGGTATGCTGCCTGGACCATTTTTGTTATAGGACGGGAAGGACAACCCTACGGGATGGTTGGCGGAGGGGCGTGCTAAAATTTAGCCAATCGCTCTCGTACCTCTTCCAATTCCGCATATTCCGGGCCAAATTGAGCTTCGAAAATAGCTAGAGCGCGTTCATAACAGGTACGTGCTCTAGCGGTGTCCCCTTGATCCTTGAGGATGATACCGAGTTGGGCCAAACTTTGGGCGGTGAGGTGATGGTCATCGCCTAAGGCCCGCTGACGGATAGAGAGTGCTTCTTCTAGATATTGCTGGGCTTCATCAAGCCGACCCTGTAGCGTACAGGTCGTCCCTAATTCCATCAAGCTGTCGGCAATCATAAAGTGATCGGGTTCCAAAGCGCTTTGCCGCAAGGCTAAAGCCGTCTCAAGAACCTGTTGAGCCGCGGCTAAATCACCTTGCTTGTTGAGTAGTCGTCCCAAGCGAGTCATATAGTGGGCCAGGTTCGGATGTTCATCCCCTTGACTTGTTTTAAGAATTTCAATGGCCCTCTCCAGACATTCCCGGGCTTCGTTGAATTGATTTAGGTCGCCCAGCACATTGCCCAGATTGACGAGGCTCTGGCTGGTGTCGAGGTGGTGCGGTCCCATGACCATCTCTCGAATTCGTAAGGCTCGCTCGTGATAGGGCTGGGCTTCCCCCGGTTTACCCTGTACCCAGAGTATGTAGCCAATATTGTTTAGATTCAACGCGACATCGGGATGATTCATCCCAAACAGTTGCTCATTAATTGCTAATGCCTGTCGGAAATAATCAAGTGCGTTGTCCAACTTTCCCAATCTTATCAGGCTCAGTCCTACATTATTAAGATATTCGGCAGTAAGGGGATGTTCTTCACCCAACGCCTTCCTACCAACAGCCAAGGCACGTTCAAAACAAGATCTAGACTCAACTACATCACCTTGTTCGATATACCATAGTCCTAATTCATTAAGCGTAATCGCGGTGTCGCTATGCTCCTCACCCAGAACCGCCTCTCGAATAGCTAAAGCTTTCCGGTAGTAAGTTAAGGCTTCATCAAATTTACCTGTAGTCCGCAAAACAAATCCCAAACGATCATAGCTGTGAGCCGTGTCTGGATGGCGCTCACCTAGATGAGATCGTCGTATTTCCAAAGCAAGCTCGTAATAGTGTTGAGAATCGAGATAGTCTTGCCTAAGCCATAAATGCCAGCCTAACTCATTGCACAGTTTGGCCGCGGTTAAGTCTTTACGACGTAAGGCAGCCTCGGTCACGGCTCGTAAATGAGGTTGCCAGGTCAATAAAGGTCTTGGGTCACCACTCTTGTTAAGGTGTGTTGCTTCTTGGTCAATCGCTGTTTCCACTGCTTCTTGAGCGATACCGATTTGGTTTGCCAAAACGTCTCGCACAAATGCTACTACCAAACGGTGTAAACGTAGAGCATCTTCTGTTTCGGGGCGGATTAAGCCCAACTCAACCAGCCGAGTCAGCGCATCCTCAACCTGGATGGCAGCACTCAGATCATTCTCCGGCAGTTTCAGGGTAAGCTTGAGCAGGCGGTAAGGTATCGGTTCGCCGGGGGCGAGACAGGCCGCACGGGCCAATATTCTCAAGGCTCAGTCGCCGGTAGGATCGGTAGAGTCTAGCTGATCGTGGCTAAGGGCAATCGTTCGGTAGACATTTTGAACATGACCTGTTGGCGAAACTCCTAACCCCTTGAGAGAAGGATGTTCTAGCAAGGCTGGGTCTTGAAGTTGCTCCAAATATTGAGCCGGGGTGATAACACGCCGATAGCGAGCCATATAGCTTCCAGCCAAATGGAGAGCCAGGGGTAAGTCGCCTACCTCTGCGGCAATAGCGTTCAGCGTTTCATCATCGGCATCGGGGCAATGCTCACGCAGTAGGGTGAGGCTTTCGTCTCGTTGCAAAACATCGAGAGGCAATGCCTGCACCCCAAGGGCGGGTTCCCAGTCGGCTCGGCGGCTAGTCACTAAAATGCGACATCCGCCACTTGGTGGTCGCCATTGAGCTAGAAGTTCCGGCTCTTCACAGTTGTCAAATACCAAAAGACGGGGAATTGGCTCTTGCCACGCGGCCATTACCAACCGAATCTGGTCTTCGAGCGAGAGTTCACCAAAATTGGGGCGCAGCTCCATTGCCCCTACCCCACCACAAGCTGCAATTTCAGCGGGGATTGCTTTGGGATCGGCGAAACTGAGCCAAAAGACACCACCCACAAAAAATTGACTGTACCGATGAACAAATTCGCTAGCTAATTGGGTTTTCCCTATCCCTCCTAGGCCGGTGGTGG
>Ga0210124_1000692_pt1 | contig 16291 bp, 12 predicted proteins | sample Muzzi_PWC_D2_FD_185554 | JGI IMG/M metagenome (GOLD analysis project Ga0210124, IMG submission 185554) | Wetland microbial communities from San Francisco Bay, California, USA, that impact long-term carbon sequestration - Muzzi_PWC_D2 (SPAdes) | ecosystem: Environmental > Aquatic > Marine >... | reverse complement strand
ATCAATCTTCGTGCTCAGCAAGCGGGCATCCTTTCTTTTTGAAAGAATACCTTCCCATGTGCCTCTGAGTTTGTCAATATCCTCTACGCGACCCAATGCCCATATACAGCCACCACCGCCTGCTCCTGTGAATCGTGCACCGCAACTCGCTTTCTTGGCGGATTCAACAAGCGCCTTGCCAACCTCGTCAAGTACTTCAGGCGTCATCTTCCTTCTGACAGCGGTCTCTTTATTCATCTGTTCACATGCACCGGCGATATCTCTTTTAATGAGCGCCTCGGCAAATTTATGGGTACATACTATAATTTCAGCCCAAAGTCCATGGTGCTTTCCTGAGAGAAATTGATTCACCCATTTTTGATTCACATTTTTCGATTCGTGAGGTATCCCGCAGTATGCCAGCAACAAGTTCCGTTCGAATCCGGACAAGTGCCGCTTCGGGATAATGGTTTTTTTCGTAAAAAAAGGACCTTGGCAATCTCCCGGCCAATGCCACACATTTGCCCCACCGTAAACAGCCGCCAATTGATCCTGGAAGCCGCACGGCACACCTGCCACACTTGCCTCGATGGTCTGTGATAGAAAAGCGATGTTTTTTCTGGAGATAGGGGTCTCTCCCTTTTTCTCTTTAATCTTTGAAAAAGCCCCGACAAGGGCCACCGCAGCTGCGGAAGACCCGCCCAAAGCGCTCCGGGGAGGAGATGATGAGTCAATATCAATATGGATCCCTTCAGCCCTGAAATACGCTGCTATGGCAAAGATGAGCCCCAGCGGATGATCAAAAGGCGCTTTATCCAGAAGATATTCAGCGCTTTTAAATCCTTTTGAAGTGACTTTTATTTTGTTTTTGTCATATGGAAGAAGTCGCACCCTTGTTCTTAAATTTATCGCAATATTAACGGTACATGGAAAAAGATGCCGGAGGGGATAATAAAAGGTGCTGATATCCAGAGTGCCCCCCACGTCGATCCTGCACGGCGCCGAAGCTTCAATTTGATGGGATTCAATGATTTTGCGCATCTTCTTTTCTACGGTCATTCAGATTGACCCATAGTAGATTTATGTAATTTGACTTCGTTCTTCAATTTCACCGCAAAGGCGCAGAGAGCGCAAAGAAAAGATACTTTTCTTTTGCCGTTGAAAGGCCGGCAAAAGAGAAAAATCAATCGCTACGCGATATTTTTGGGTTCGAAATGCCCACAGGGCATGGTTCTTATTGTTTTCCGTCCTCTCAACGGAAAACAATATAATAAATAACCTCTGGGATCTCTGCGGCTCTAATGAGCGAAGCGAATGGGCGGTGAGCTATTGTATTAAAATGGATACAATTTCAAATCGACCCCTCTCGAAAATAAATATATCATGTTTGATTCTCATGAGGCCTGCATCTTTCATCCGGTATCTACCACTTTCTTATTTGTTGCAAAAATTTCAAACTCCGGGGTTCTTTTCCCAAATGATAGGGCACAAAGGTCTCCAAGAATTCCAAACCTTCCTTTAACGCATCAGAAGAAAACCTGACCCTCACTGCTTTGACCAAATCCCCTTTTTCTATCCACAAAAGCTGTTTAATGATTCCCTTTGAAAGAAATGTTTTCCGCGAGGTTTTGGAAGCACATCCGTCACATAAGATGCCTCCCTTTGCAAAATCAAATTGAACTCGGGTTTCCTTTAATTTCTCTACTTCAATGTGGCAGACGCTGCATTGTCCTAAATTTGGTGCAAGACCCGACAGGGTTATAAATTTCATCTGAAATAAAATAGAAAGTGCTGCTTCGGATGTCTGACAAGAATCGAGTTTTCTCAGCATGTATTGAAAGAGTTCGTAGATCTCAACTTGTTTCTGACCGCTTTCCATCCATTCGTTGATGAGTTGCGCCCAGTAGCTGGCATAAGCCGTCTTTAACATGCTGGTTCTAATGCTTGAAAAGGGATATTTTAAGGTGGCCTCCTGTAAAACCGGAAGCCCTTTTCTCCGGCCGGTGCTGTATACCACGTTCAATACCGAAAAGAGTTCCAGAATCCCTGCAAATCGTTTTGTGCTCTTTTTGGCGGATTTTGCTATGGCGGTTATTTTGCCTTCTTGAAGCGTAAAAAATGTAATAACTAAATCGTAATCTCCAAAATCGACCTTACGCAGCACAATTGCAGGCGTAGAATAATTCGACATCTTTTCATATACCCAGGAGGGTCGTGGCGATGATAAAATAGAAGGACACGCTGATGATATCAATGGCCGTGGTGACAAAAGGACCCGACGCAATGGCAGGGTCGATATTGATTTTCGCCAAGGTCATCGGCACCAAAGATCCGGCAAGGGCTGCTAAGGTCATGGAAGAAAGCACACCCAGCCCCACAGACAGGGCAAACAATTCACGGCTGTATTTTAGCTGTGCCACCACACCGACAACAAATCCGTAAAAAAGACCCAGCATCAGCCCCACCAAAAGCTGCTTGGAAACCACCGACCAGATATCACCGATAGCGAGACGTCCGGTGGCAAGTCCCCGAACCGTAATGGTTGAGGATTGAACGCCAATGTTGCCGCCCATTCCCATGATCACCGGAATAAACGCCGCCAGATAGGCCAACTTGCTTAAACTTGACTGAAAATACCCGATGATAAAAGATGCAATAATTCCACCGACGCAGCTCGCGAACAGCCAGGGCATGCGCATTTTGATATTTTTGAATATGGATGTGGTTTCAACGAATTCTTCGCCGACACCCACCATTTTCAATATGTCTTCTGTCGCTTCTTCTCTGATGATATCGATCACATCATCCACGGTAATAATACCGACCAATTTGTTTGTGTCATCCACCACGGGTACGGCAAGGATATCATAACGGGCAACGATTTTTGCCACCTCTTCCTGGTCCATATTCGTTTTTACCGCAAAAACATCTGTGGTCATAAAATTCTTAAGGGGTGTATTGGGCGGAACCACGACCAGCTGCCTCAAAGAACTGACGCCGATCAAATTGCCGTTCGCATCAATCACATAAAGATAAAACGGCATCTCTACGTCAAGATGCTCTTTTTGAAGCGACTGAATGGCCTCGCCGGCGGTTGTATCCTCTTGCAACGCAATAAATTCGGGGACCATGATGCCGCCCGCTGTATCATCTTCATAGTGAAGAAGGCCTTCAACTTCTTTTGAACCCTCCTTTTTCATTTTCTCAAGGATAGCATCGGACCTTTCCACAGGCATCGATCCCAACAGGTCGGCAACATCATCTCTTGGCATGAGATCAAGGATTTTGACGATATCGTCCACATTCATTTGATCTACCAGACCCAAAAATATGTCCTCGTCAAGATTACTGAAAATCTCGCCCTTTAAACTGACATCATCAATGAGCTTAAAGAGTCTGCGTTGATTATGAATTGACAAAGAATCAAACACCAGGGCCAGGTCCGCAGCGTGGGTTTTTTTGACAATCTTAAGAAGGTGACTGGTGGCATCTCTTCTTAGGAGTCTTTTTATGCTTTCAACGAGTATTTTGTTGGATTCACTATGCATATGTCACAATAAAATCGAGTTCTCCGATTTGAGGGGCTACTGAATGATTTTGACAACAGACTCTTTTCGCAAATTTCCAATCCATGCCTGATATTTGTTATCTATGCTTTCATTAAAGAGTATTCTTTCAATTTCGGGCGACATTTCTTCAAGCGTCTTTCCTGGAGTATTTACTATCTCTTCTATTAAAAAAATTTGATATCCCTGATCGGTATCGAGTACAGATGTATACTCGCCGGGCTTTATTTTTTCGATGGCATTTTGAAGTTGCGGAGACAGGGCATCGAATTCGAACTCACCCAGATCTCCTCCGTCAGAAGCCGCCGGTGATTCTGAATACTTTGCCGCCAGGGCTTTAAATGATTCACCGGCCTTTAATTTTTCCAAGATCTCGTCCATCTTCGCTTTAATCTCAAGTTTCTTTTCTGAACCCAAAAACAGAGGAACTTTCATAATGATATTGCGAAGATGATATTTTTGTTTTCCGCCATACTCTTTGATATGTTTTTCATAATAGGCCTTAATGTCCTCTTTGGTAATCACGATTTTTGATTTGACCTTAAGAGAGACAAGCCTTTCTCTGAGTATCTGGTCTTTAATCTTACTACGATACTCTTCTATGGTTAATCCGTCTTTGGCCAATGCCGCTCTTAGCTGTTCATCCGTAAGATAATTCGTCTCTTTGACCCGTTCAATGGTTTTATCGACCTGTTCTTCACTGATTTCAACCTTTGAACGCTTTATCTCCTGATCTTCAATTTTCTGATTGATAAGGCGGTCAAGCATGTCCTTTCTGACTTTAAAGAGCAGTTCTTGTTCTTTGTCCTGTGGATATCCAAGGGATTGAATTTTTTCCATGTAAGGTTTAAGTGTGTTGTTGAGTTCGATAAGTGTAATGACTTCATCGTTAACCACAGCGACAATACGATCAACAATTTCTGCACCCTTGGTGGTTATAACAAATGGATAACCAAACACGCAAAAAAACAATGTACCTATGATACAATAAATGAATTCGATTTTTATTTTTTTAAAGAACCTGCTTCTCATATTAACGAATCATGAACTATTTTTATAAACCGGTCATTTTTCCAGTTCTTTTTTGTTAATTTCAACAGCGTAATTTTTTTTAAGTTCTTCTATCCACGACGCATACGCTTTTTCCATCTTCTCTTTACGCAAAATGTTTTTGATGATGTTGTTTACATCTTCCGGCACCTCTTTCACGTCAGATGATGTGTCGTCATCTTTGAAATGTTCTTCATAATATGTCGATATGTCATCATTCGTTATTTCGATCTTATCTCCCAACTCTTTTGCAATCACCTTTTGCATAAGCAAACGTGTCTTTAATCCTTTTCTCCAAGACCGGTAGGGGATAGCATACTCAAGCAATATCTCCTGAAATACATTGTCAGGATAATCCTTTTTTAATTCTTCAAGGGTCTTTTCAACTTCCGAGTCATTAATCGTAACGCCGAGTTCTTCAGCCCTTTGAAGGAGGATCATCTCTTCAGTCATTTGTTGAACAAGACGCCATCGGACTTTCCGGATCACTTCAGGTTGCTCTATGCTATTTTGCGGATATGCATTCTTGGCGACTTCAAAAGCCTTGTTGAAATCAGCAACGGATATTGTTTTGTTCCCGACCTTGATTAAATATTCGTCTTTTTGTTTGTGTTCGACATCAGAGCACCCGATCAGGGTAACCCCAACCCACAGAATACAGATGAAAGACACAAATTTTATAGAATATCTTATCATCAGGGACTGTAATATTCCACACCCAAGACCAAGTTTCTAAAAAGTACAAATCCTACTCGACATTTTTGTATGTGTTTATTGGTGCGTTTTCCAGTATAACGATATTGACGGAGTGGCTTCGTCATTTCAATGAATTAGCAGTGGGGGAAACCGCGGCTCCCGCATGCTTTTCGCGGGAGAACGCGGAGGAGGCAGGAATGCCACCGCTGCTAAGTCATTGAAATGACCAGACACGCAGTCACCGGAGTGAAACGGGAAAACACACGATGAACACGTACATGTCGAGTTTATAGTTTACTTATTAATAACTCCTAAATCGTTTAAATTTTTAGCTATTAACACGTTGCATAATTTCTTTCAAGATGTTTTTAGTCTGAGACATAAGAAAGGATGTATTCCCTTTTTTCAGTTTGACCTTCAAAATATGATCCGGCGTAATTGCGAACCGATCTCGTTCTGAAAGAACCAGGTCTATAATGCCGGAAGGATTTTTCTGGTGTGCCTGCGAAAATGAGAGTGACAGCTGCCGTCCTTTAAGATCAACCCGGTTGACACCTGCCTTTATGGCCGATACCCTGAGCATGATTTTTAACAGAAGATTTTCCGTTTCAGTGTTCAAATCACCAAATCTATCCATCAGCTCCGCCTTAAAATCGGCGATCTCATTAAGTTCTGTCATTTTAGCCAGTCGACGATATGCACTAAGACGCTGATCAATATCAGTGATATAGGATTCGGGTATCGAAGCAGGCATATTAATATTGATCTCCGGTTCAAGACTTTCCTGAACCTTTTCCCCTTTCAGTTCCGCCATGGAGTTTTCCATCAGCTTGAGAAACATGTCATACCCCACCGCGGCGATATGGCCGGATTGGGAAGCACCTAAAATCGTTCCGCCGCCTCTGATTTTTAAATCACTCATGGCAATTTGAAAGCCCGAGCCGAGATCACTGTGTTCCATTAATACTTTCAGGCGTTTTTGAGCATCTTTGCCCAACGTGCTTTCCTTGGGTATAAACAGATAGGCATAGGCCTGTTCATCCAATCGGCCGACGCGACCTCGCAATTGATAAATCTGAGCAAGCCCGAATCTGTCTGCTCGATTGATCAGTATGGTGTTGGCGGAAGGAATATCAAGTCCTGACTCTATGATAGTGGTACACACCAGCAAGTCTATCTCTTTATTCATAAAACGCAGCATGGCAAGCTCCAATTCCTCCTCACCCAGACGTCCGTGCGCCACTTCGAGTCTGACCTCGGGTACGAGTTCCTGCAGATGCTTTGCCATTTTCCTTATGCTATGGATATTATTATGAACAAAATAGATCTGTCCCTTTCTGCCAAGTTCTTTTTGTATGGCATCGGAAATGATGGCGTCATCAAATTCAGAAATATAGGTGATAATAGACTTGCGATGCTCAGGTGGTGTTGAAATGATGCTGATATCCCGCACGCCCATCAGCGACATGTGAAGCGTTCGGGGTATCGGTGTGGCGGTTAAAGCAAGGACATCCACCGAACGCCTCATTTTTTTTAACTTTTCTTTATGTTTGACCCCAAAGCGCTGTTCTTCATCAAGGATTAAAAGTCCCAGATCCTTAAACACGACATCTTTCTGAATCAGCCGATGTGTTCCGATGACAATATCTATCTTTCCGGTTTTAAGATCATTGATAATGTTGCGTTGTACTCTAAAAGAACGAAACCTGCTCAAGCATGCAATATTAATCGGATACCTTTGGAAACGTTCTGAAAACGTCGTAAAATGCTGTTCGGCAAGTACCGTTGTTGGTACAAGTACGGCCACCTGTTTACCATCATTAACAGCCATCAACGAAGCGCGCAGAGCAACTTCTGTTTTTCCGTATCCAACATCACCGCATACCAGCCGGTCCATTGAAATTTGCGTCTTCATATCATTGTACACATCTTCGATGGCCGCGAGTTGGTCTTCTGTCTCTTCATAAGGAAAACCCATTTCAAAGTTCTTGAAATCAACGTCCAGTTCCCTGAAAGCATGTCCGTGACTGACTTTACGTTGAGCATAGAGTTTTAATAGTTCTCCGGCAATTTTTTCTGTCGATCTTTTTACCCTTTCCTTAACCCGCTCCCATGATTTGCCGCCCATCTTGTCGAGAACCGGTTCGACGCCGTCCACGCCCATGTATTTTTGAACCATACCCATACGATCCACAGGCAAATAAAGCTTATCGTCATCTTTATAAACAATAAGGAGGAAATCATTGTTCGATCCGTTTAATGTCAATTCAACCAGACCCTCATATTGTCCTATCCCGTGATCGACGTGAACAACAAGATCTCCTTTTTTTAAATCTTCAAATGCAAAAAGTTGGGTTCGAATTTGTTGTTCCGGTTTTATTTTGGGCCGACGCTTTGATCCGAATATTTCATCCTCTGTGATGATCGCCAAAGATTCAGCCGGCCACACAAATCCCGAAGAAATCCGCCCCAAACAGACGAACGTTTGCCCTTTGCTTTGTTTAATATCAGCGAACTTTTCAATACCTTTGAGATGAATACCATATGGTGACAACAGAGACACCAGCCTCTTGGCCTGTGTTCGAGTATGGCAAACCATAAGTGTATCAAATTCGGACAGCCTTTGATGATTGATCCAGTTTACCAGAGGAGAAAAAAGGTCTTTTTCCCGACGACGCTCAAGTTCGAGGTTAATGTCCATATTATCTTTCACTGAATAATGAAATGGCCTTAAAGACGGTCTGTCGGGCATGGTTTCCTTTGATACATGGAACTTTTTCACGGAAAGCCTATTTTTCTGCTCACATAACGCTTGAGTCTCCTGCCAGGTTAGATAAAGACGCTCCGGTTCAACACAAAGCCGCGATTCTTTTTGCGCGGCATCAAAACTTTTTGATGCCTGCGACAGCGTATGGTCTGCGATATTTTCCAGTTCACCAGGTTCATCCAAAATAAAGAATGTATTTTTCGGAACATAGTCGAAAAAAGAATCCAGATTGGGATAAATCAGGGGAATCAAACTTTCAATTCCAGGAAAAACACCCTCGTTTCTGATTCGATGGACCAAGTCTCTTGTCCTGGTTACGGGGATATTCAAGCGCGATGATTGCTTTCTTATTCGATTGATGACCTGAGTCAAGTGGTCTGATTTGAGAATGGTTTCCCTGGCCGGCAATATGACGGCTTCCCGAATGTTTTTAATCGTTCGCTGGGTGACTGCTGAAAAAAATCGAATGGACTCTACGGTATCACCAAAGAATTCAATTCGGATCGGATTTGAATAGAGCGGCGAAAATATGTCAAGAATACCTCCTCTTACACTGAAATCCCCAGGCTCTTCAACTATCGATGATCGTTCATAACCACCGGATAACAGCTTGTCCACCAGCCGATCCCGATCGATACCTTCCTCGGCCATAATAAGTTCCGCATAGTCACAGAGTTCCTGTTTGGGTAAAATTCTCTGCATCAGCGCCGATATGGTCGTCACCACCATGGGCGGCACATCACCAACGATGAGCCGGTAAAGTGATCTTATCCGTTTGGCTGCTGTTTCATTGTGATAGGAGAGATATTTAAATGGTGTAATATTATACGGAGGAAAATACATCAGGGGAGGACAGGGCCTTTCTGCAAAAAATTCCAGATCTTCTAAATATGTTTCCGCTTCTTTGGTTGAAGGGGTGATGACAACAACCGGTGTCCTTTGTTTCATATACAAGCGGTTCACAAAATAGGCTTTTTCCGAACCGGAGAGCCCTGTGCAAATAACCTCGTAATCCTTGTAAGGACTCGTATCAAAAAGATATTTTAGTGATATTTTTTCTTGATTTTGATTCATAAACAAAGTAGTTAATTCCAAAGTCAGGGCTTCGCCCTAATGGATTATTGGAATGATGGAATAATGGAATGTTGGGTTAATTGGAAATTTTTTGTTGTCGATAAAATAAAAAATGGATCACATCCTTTTAAAACCAACCTTCCAACCATCCACTTTTCCATTATTCCAAACTTGAGGCAAGTGTGTTAAGCCTCATAAAATGTTCCATTTTTTCACTAGGTCGTAGAAATTCCGAGACGTTTAAGTGTGCCGGCGTAGCTCACTCGGTAGAGCAGCTGATTCGTAATCAGCAGGTAGGCGGTTCGAATCCGCCCGCCGGCTCCACCTTTTGAGGGGTTTTCGTCATTCATTCTGGAAATCCTTTTTATTTCTTGCCTTTACAATTAGGTATTTCTTCAAATCGCTTTAACCCTGATTGAGCGTAAACAAAAAAACAATATAAAAATGCATCTTAATTCATTAAAATGCATAAAAAATCAGACACTTAAAATGTTTTTCCATTTTGTTTACGACCAATTAGGGTATAACCCAATTCGTTTTATAGTGCAACCGGCGTTTATGCTCCGGCAAAACACTTTTTGCCCAAAACAAAAGGAGATATTGTGAGTTATAAAATTGGATTTGCAGGAACTGATGGAAGGACCCTCCTCAGTGCTTTGGTTGTCTCTACGGCCACAAGTGATCTTTATCAGGATGATTTTCATGGGGTGGTTATTCGAGGGATGCCGGCCATGCAGCCATTTGCAACGGCCATGAATTGGCCGGTGAATTTCATTCCAACGGCGGACAACTCTAAAGAAGGGTATGCCGCCGCGATTATCGAAGCTTTAAAGGACGGAACCATCGACTGCGTTATGCCGATGCCGGAAGATTTGCTGCTCGGCGGTCTGGTTGATGACCTTGAAAAAGCCGGTTTTCTCCATCGCATCATCGGATTTAATCGAGAAAGTGCATTTATTGAGGGTGACAAGATCGCCTGCAAATATCTGTGTCACCAATATGGTATTCCCGTAGCAGACCAATGGTATGAAGTCGATGCGCAAAATTACGAAAAAGTTTTAAAAACGTGTCTCTTACTCATTGACGAATTCGGCGGCGCAGTCCTGAAATATCCTTACAGCGCCGGCGGTAAAGGCTCCCGTATTATATTAAACGCCTGGGAAATTAAAAAGGTCTATGACACACTCATCAAAGATTATGGAAAAAATTATAAGCGGCTATTCGGGAAAAAATCACCATGGCCGCTCCTTGTGGAATCAAGGATGTCAGGGGTGGAAATATCGTTAAATATTTTGATCGACAAAAACGGAAATTTTCAAATTCTTCCCACATCCATGGATTATCCCGAGCGTTTTCCAGGGCCTGCCAGCAAAGACAATCCAATTACCGGTGGAATGGGCAGTATATCACCCCATCCCATGGAAACGCCCGAACTTTTTGAAATGGCAGCCGAAAATATTGTAAAACCGTTGATAAATGCCTTAAGAGAAAAAAATATGTTACGCCCATGTCTGGTGTATCCCGGCTGTTTTTTGACGTTTGACGACAATATGGTGCCAACCAGAATTCGAGTTTGTGAAATAAACATTCGACCTCCGGAGCCCGAATGGCAACCGATTATTCGCAGGATAAGGAACCTGGGGGCGCTGATAAAAGCCACAATAGAAGGCAATTTGATCGACGTGGCACCGGAAGTTCGATCAGAACAAATATCTGTCTGTACGGCCTTGGTGACCGGGCCTGGCGGCCCTCAAAGCCAAAAAGGGTATCCGGGCTCCTGTACAAAGGGAGAACCGGTCCATATTGATTTTGGTTACCTGAAGAAAAAAAAGATCCAGGTGATTCCATCTGCCATGACATATTCGGAAGAAGAAAAACTTTTCAAGTCAGATGGCAGCAGGGTCTTATATTGCAATGTGAATGCAACCGTTAAAGCCGGAGAAAGCAGGGCACGATTGGCTGAACAGCTGCGCAGAAAAGTATTGACAGCTTTTGAAAATGGTAAAATAAAAGTCATCCCCCGTGAAAATCCTGAAGGAAATCGGCTGGACTTACGAAATGATATTGGAAATCATTTCGATATCGCCGAGAAATTACTTCAAAATAGATAGTGTGTGGTAATATACCGACGTTCAATTCATCATAGATGCATAAAAACTTAGAATAACATAAAGTTTTTAGCTTAACTATCTTGACAAATGGATCTGTTTTATCATACCGATATAATAGACCAAATATGAGGAGGAATCTGAATGAATGATCCGGATGATGAGAAGCTGAAAGCCGAAATCGATAACATTATGTCGAATATCGCTGAAACAATGGAAAGAATCGAAGAACTTGACCTTATTAACAGGGATCCCTCGACACAGAATAAGGATTAACGCTAATATATATTTAACAAAATCAATAATTTAGGAGGCGCCATGGCATTAACGAAAAATGATATTGTTGCAAGTGTACACGAACTGGGGTTTACCAAAAAAAAATCTGTGGAAATCATTGAAACTCTGTTGGAAATCATGAAAAGTACACTGGAAAAGGATGAAGATGTACTGATTTCAGGATTCGGCAAATTTTGTGTAAAGCAAAAAAAACAGCGGAGAGGTCGAAACCCTGCGACAGGCGCCGACTTGATACTGAAAGAACGCAAAGTTGTCACATTCAAGTGTTCAGGAAAGTTAAGGGATAAGATTAACGGTCAATAAGCCTCTGATTAGTTATCCGCGCCCTTAATTTTCATCAACGCGGATAAAGTGTAGCAGGCTTTTTAGAACTATCGTGGTGCGAAACTTGAGTTAATCTCTATAATTCCTTTTATCTATCCGTTGTGCTAAGCCAAAGAAATTGATAGGGATTCAGTTTTAATGTATCTGTGCGGAAACGCACGCCGGTAATCAGGTCTTTCATCCAAAGAGGCGCCCTTGCGCCTGTTAATGAAACCACCAGCCTTTTGGATGACATATTGGTGACGGCATATATGGTTTGATCCTCAGCAGACCTTGTGATAACAAACGCTTTTGGATCGATTTTCAGTATTTCAAGATCCGCATTTGGATGAAACGCAGATTGCCTTTTTCTGGTTTTGATCATTTTAATATAATTATAAAAGATCCTGGAGCGAAATGTTTCAGGATCTTTTAGTTGTGATAACACCTCATTAACCTGTAGTTTTTCCCGATTGATGGTTCTTGCTCTTTGGGTCTGACGTAACCCTGTCTTCCAGTTCCGTGAGCCGAGGACACTGTGAATATACGAAGCAGGGACCCCCGGTAAAACGAGCTGAATGGCCTGGGAAGCCAGAAATTTTGGTATATGCCAGACATCTATTTTGCTCTCGGGAGTTAAGAGGGCGTCCACATAAGTTATATTCAACTCATACGGGCTTTGGGAACCATCCGGGTTTCTTTTATATGAAACGCTTCCGCCGTTCTGTTTCACAACATCAATGAGCCTGTCAATTTCGGACCGGGCTAAAATCCCTTCCAGCGGGCGCACGCCGATTCCATCATGGGAAGCCGTGAAATTGAAAAACGTATTATAGGGAGAATTTACCCGTAAACATTGGGCCCATTCGGACAGCACCGTTGAATCCTCCCGAACAAAAGAATAAAAAAGCAACGGTGGCAAAGTGAAATTATAAACCATTTGTGCTTCATTTTGTCCATCACCAAAATAACTTATGTTCTCACTATGAGGCACATTGGTCTCGGTAATCAGCAGGACGTGCGGCGCAATAACGTCCAATATTTTTCGAAAAAGTTGAACCAGCTGATGAGTCTGTCTCAGATGAATACATGGGGTTCCAATTTCCTTCCAAAGATATGCAATGGCATCAAGACGGATGGAGGTTGCCCCTTGTTCCACATAACAAAAAAGAGCTTCTATCATCTTTTCAAGCACATGCAAGTTCTTGTAATTCAGATCGATCTGATCGGAACTGAACGTCGTCCAAACGTGCACGACCTCCTCGGACGTTTTTTTAAATCGGGTTAAAAGCGGTAAGGATCGAGGTCTTGTCACCATAGACAGATCGATGGATGGATCGACTTCGATGGCGAACTCCTTATAGGTTGCCTTTTCTTCTAAATAGTTCTGAAACCACATGCTCTGTGCTGAAACGTGATTGAGTACGAGATCAAACATCAACTGAAACTCACCGCCTAATTGCTGAATATCTTTCCAATCACCAAGTTCGGGATTCACCGCGAAAAAATCGATAACCGAAAATCCATCATCGGAGGAAAATGGAAAAAACGGCAGGATATGAATGGTTGAAAACACATGTTTAAATTGACTCACAGCAAATTCATATAGCGTCTTTAAGGGAAGCTCTCCCTTTTTATTTAAGGTGTCGCCATAGGTGATCAAAAACACATCCTCCTCGGAAAAATAGCCTTTTCCCAACATTTTTTTAACCGGGAATTTTTCGATTAAGGCAGCAATCTTCTCAAAAGCCAGATTTCCGGTCTTTGACCCGTAAATATCTCTGAGGATGTGTTGAATCGCACCAAGGTCGTTCAACTTTATTCTCCTGTTTCTATAAAAGACAAATTATCTGTCATAGTTTAGTCCTTTGAAACCATTCGATTTCATTGGTCTTCGCTCTTGTTGGGACGTAGCTGAAAGCGAAAACCAATTCAGCTTCGACCCAACAAGAAAGAGCTTCAGGTGTGATTAAATTTTTAGCTGGAAGCTGTCTGAGTGGATTAGGGATCGTTTTGAAAGAACCATAGGCTATTTGACGTTATGAATGTCCCTCCCCTGTTAAAGCAGAAACTTTTATTAATTGTCTAGGCAGGTTCTTTCATTACGAGCCCTTATTCACGAGTTCTTTCATCAAAAATTTAATTATACCTGAAGCGGTAATGGTTTCAAAACGCTAAAGTGTTACGATAATCTTCTTTTGCTTTTTTTTGGATACCCATCACAAATTAGTCAAAATCCTTACCATCATAATTGCACGGCCGGTTAAAAAGCAATATTTGTTTTTATACCCTGACGATACGCATAAAAATGCCAATTGACAATCTGTCTCGCCTCTTGTAGCTTAAAGTTAATTGAGGGGCGGGAAGTTTTTCTAAACAACCGCTACATGGATAATCTTTTTTTAAACCGCATGAACTCGTGGCAAGAGATCGTAAAGAAAAAACAGGAAACTATCTTTGAGATATTAATAGGTTCTCTGCATCATTTTAAATTTCTTTTAAAGACAAGATTTCGGTTTGCGCCTGTTTTTTTTAACGATCCCTAAGCCACTCAGACAGCATCCGATTTATAAAAAGATCATCCATTTGGCACTATTCAAGGATTTAGGAGAAAAATTTCCCGACCTCTCAGTTAATTATCACCGCAACTGTCAGGCTGACATATATTGGTTCTGGCTCGGAGAAAAATGAGCGCCTGCATCTCGGAGAGCGGGTTACTTGAGCTTCACGCACCATCATAAATTTTTGATACATTATTCTTCTCAAAATTGAAGATCGTTGGCTTCGGCAAATTCTCAAACAAAAAGGAGGCATGATGAAAAAATCAGCCAAGATGTTATTTATTACGATAGTCGGGCTTTTGTTTTTTGGCTTAGCCTATGGGCAATTCGCCAAACCCAAAGCTGCAATCGAGTACCGTCAATCAGTGATGACGATTATCGGTTTTCACACGGGTCAGATGGGAGCCGTGGTTACGGGCAAAAAGCCATACGAAAAGCAGGAGTTTTCTCACAACGCAACCATAGTGGAAATGCTATCCACGCTACCTTGGGAGGCTTTTATGGCCCCCGGCAGTGACAAAGGCAAAACATCCTTAAAATCGTCGGCCTTCAAGGAAAAAGACAAGTTTTTGGCCAAGGCAAAGACCTTTGAAACCGAAATCCAGAAACTGGTCATAGTTGCCGACGGTGATGACTTTAATGCCACCAAGGCCCAGTTCGGTGAAGTCGGCAAAAGCTGCAAGAGCTGTCACGATAACTATCGCTCCAGGTAAACCCGACTGATTGGACACCCGCCAACTCTGACGATCCGTAAAGTCAGACTATTCTAAAAAGAAAATTGAATTAGCCGCTCATGAAACTGGGCGGCTAATTCTTTACCCTGACGTTGCATAAACGACATGGCATCAAATAGACCTGATCCTTTTCTTTGTGGTATCTTACGTGTCCAGAAGGTGAACTCCTCCGTGAAACGACACTGACGGAATGGATTCGTCGTTAAAATAACCAGGCGGTAAACGTCTGAGTGAAAAGGGAAAACGCCCCTCCCCTGGACACGTGGGCGGTATCAATGCACCGCCCAATAGACAACCGTGATGGAGAGCGCGACGGTCAGCACTGCCCGCCAAATATTGTAAATAGATGAGGGGGCATCCTCGCTCCATGGCCGTAGCCCGGTAACCATCGGAATGATCAAATTGTCATGTTTGATCAATAGGTAAAAGAGCACAGCCGAAAGGTGCAAGGCGAGCAGAAAAAGAATCACACCTTTGTTGAATAAATGGATTCCGGTCAGCCAATCACTGGTGGCTTTGCTGACCCATCCATAGAGCGGCCCTTGAGTGGCGATATCATCATTGGCGAATAATCCGGTGCTCACTTGCAGGAGGAGAGCCCCCAGCATCGCCATTACAGACCAGCCCCCCATAGGATTATGCCCCAGGTGTTTGGGTGTATTTTCGCGAAGCAAGGTTTTTGCATACCGCATGACAGCGGCTGGACCGCGGATAAATGAAACAAAGCGCGAATAGCGGCCGCCCCAAAAACCCCAGCTCAACCGAAAAAGCAGCAAAGCGAGGATAATATATCCGCTCTTCAGGTGGTAGGACATCCAATTGCCGCCTACCATACCGGTCGTAAATGAAATAATTACGAATATCACTATAAGCCAGTGAAAAAGACGTGTCGGCAGATCCCAAACGGGAATCTGGTGGGGATAAGCCGCGTCGCTTTTTTTTTGGGTGTTCTCATGATCGTTCATTTGCAATCCTTCAGAAGAAAAAAAATCACAATGAAGCACCCTGCAGCAAGCTACAAGGTATTCTGGCAAAGGAGAATGTACTTTTTTTAGCGCAAAAGTGACGAGCCCCTGTTTAGGCAACGCATATTAATTTACCATAAATCCAGGGCGACCGATACCTAAATATCCGAAATTGAATTAATCTGGATGGA
>Ga0210124_1000690_pt1 | contig 16338 bp, 13 predicted proteins | sample Muzzi_PWC_D2_FD_185554 | JGI IMG/M metagenome (GOLD analysis project Ga0210124, IMG submission 185554) | Wetland microbial communities from San Francisco Bay, California, USA, that impact long-term carbon sequestration - Muzzi_PWC_D2 (SPAdes) | ecosystem: Environmental > Aquatic > Marine >... | reverse complement strand
CGCCCGCAGCGAGGGCCTCCCGCTCGTAGACCGGCACCGCCTCTGTCGCCTGGCCGTCGAAGTGGACGGTGGTGGTGCGGCCCGGCTTCGGGGTGTGGGGCGATCCAGCAACGTCGGCCAGGGGCGGCCGATCGGTCTCGCCCACCACCTCCACGCGCACCTGGACGATCTCGATCGGATGGCCCGGCCGGAGGTGGCCGAAGCGCTGGCCGTGGAGGTCGGCGAAGGCGGCGGGCCAGTCTCCGTCGGCCGGCGCGTCGACGGTGAGGGCGCTCTCGGTGCCGCGGTAGCGCAGGTCGAGGCGACGGCGTGTGGCGATCCGGTCGCCGGCAAACCCCTGGGCGCGGATTGCCTCCCGCCCCTCCCCCGCCAGCCGCGCAAAGATCGGCTCCACCGTGGCGAGGCCGGCGGGGTCGAGGAGCCGGCGGCCGCCGTCCGCGTCACCGTGCCACGCCACGTCGGCGAGCCCCATCCCCAGGGCGGAGAACAGGCCGGCGAGGGGATGGAGGAGGATGGTGCGGATCCCGAGGCGCCGGGCGATGGCGCAGCAATGCTGACCCCCGGCGCCGCCGAAGCAGGCCAGGGCGTAGTCGCGGACGTCGTGGCCCCGGGCCACGGTCACCTCCCGGATCGCCTGGGCCATGTTGGCGTCGGCGATCTGGCGCAGCCCCTCGGCCAGGGCGACCGGCGTCATGGGGGTGGAGTCACGGGCGAGGCGCGCCGCCATCGCGGCGAGGGCCGCGGCCACCGCGTCGCGGTCCAGGGGGAAGGGGAAGCGGTCCGGCAGGAGGCGGCCGAGGAAGAGGTTGACGTCGGTCACCGTCGGCTCGCTCGCCAGGGGATCGCCCGCCGCATCGCGCCGGCCGTAGCACAGGGGGCCGGGGTCGGCGCCCGCGGACTCCGGCCCGACCGAGAGGCGGAAGCCGTCGTAGCGGCAGATCGAGCCGCCGCCGGCGGCCACCGTGTGGATGGCGAGCATGGGCGCGCGGATCCGCACCCCGGCCGTGACCGTCTCGTAGACCCGCTCGAAGTCACCGGCGAAGCGGCACACGTCCGTCGAAGTGCCCCCCATGTCGAAGCCGATGACCCTCTCCTGCTGCGAGGGCGCAGCTCCCCGAATCTGCGAGCCGTGTCCTCGCTGGCCACCTCGACGGACTCCATGTGCGCCTGCGGTGTCCAGCTTGCGGGCCGGCTCGCATCTCCGGGCATCTGCACCCTCTCGCGACGGAGAGTCACCGCTCGCAGAAATCCTGGCCGCTTCTCCGGCCAACCAGGCGGTGGCGACCACGCCGCCGGCGGGGCCGGAGAGGATGGCGTTGTGGCCGCGGAACCGGGCCGCCGCCGTGAGCCCGCCGGAGGACTGCATGAGGAACAGCTCGGCGGCCGGCATCTCGGCGGCCAGCTCGTCGAGATAGGCGCGGATCAGGGGCGAGAGGTAGGCGTCGACGCAGGTGGTGTCGCCGCGCCCCACGAAGCCGATCTCCGGTGCGACCTCGTGGGAGCAGGAAACCTGGGGAAAGCCGACCTCCCGGGCGAGGGCCGCCACCTGCTGCTCGTGGGCCGGGTGGGCGAAGGCGTGGAGGAGGCAGATCGCCACCGCGTCGCAGCCGGCGGCCCGTGCCGCGGCGAGGTCGGCGCGCACCCGCTGGGGGTCGGGGGCGGTGAGGACCGTACCGTCGGCGGCAATCCGCTCGTCCACCTCCATCACTTGCCGGTAGAGGAGGTCGGGCCGGTGGATCTCCAGGTCGAAGAGGTCGGGCCGCTGCTGGGTGCCGATCGCCAGGGCGTCACGAAGGCCGCGGGTCGTCACGAGACAGAGGGCCACCCCCTTGCGCTCCAGCAGCGCGTTGGTCGCCACCGTGGTCCCCATGCGGATGCGGCAGGCAGGGACCGGGTCCCCCTCCCCCAGCGCGAGGATCTGTCGCACCCCCTCCACCGGCGCCCGATCCGACGAGAGGACCTTGGCCACCCGCAGCTCGCCGTCCGGCCCCCGGCCGATGCAGTCGGTGAAGGTCCCGCCGCGGTCGATCCAGAATTCCCAGGGTCCATCCGCCATGGGCGCATGGTAGCCCGCGGCCACGGGGCGCGGCACGGTCACCGGCCTGTCCAAATCTGCCCCCGGGCAGTGCTACCCTGCCGCCATGATGGTGGAGCACTGGCACGAGGAGGCGGATGGCCCCCTCTCCGAGGCGGCCCTGCGGCGCAAGATGGAGGAGCGCGGTTACTTCGTCAGCCGCTACGTCTATCCGCCCGGCACCTGCTTTCCCGACCACACCCACGAGGTGGACAAGCTGGATGGGGTGGTGTCGGGCCGCCTGCGCATGTCCACGGAGGTGGCGTCGGTGGTCCTGCGAGCAGGGGACTGCCTGGCGGTGCCGCGCGGCACCCTGCACACCGCCGAGGTGGTGGGGGACGAGCCGGTGGTGAGCCTCGACGGGATACACTACGGGTAGCCCGCATTTCTCACCAAGGACCGCCATGGCCATCGACGACTACGCCTTCGGCCGGATCACCATCGACGGGCAGAGCTACACCTCGGACGTGATCGTCCTGGCGGATGGGGTACACGACGGCTGGTGGCGCAAGGAGGGGCACTCCCTCGCGATCGCCGACCTGGACACGGTGGCGGCCGCGGCCCCCGCGGTGCTGGTGGTGGGCACCGGTGCCTATGGCCGGATGGCGGTCCCGGACGCGACCCGGCGCTGGCTGGAGGAACAGGGGATCGAGGTGCGGATCGCCCCCACCTCCGAGGCCACGGCCCTGCTCAACGAGCTGCTAGCGGCGCATCCGGTTGGCCGCGTGGCCGGGGCCTTCCACCTCACCTGCTGACCTGCTGACCTGCCGAGCCCTACTACGTGGCGCGACAGAGATCCTCGCGCAGCGCCGCCGAGGCGCACTTAAAGCCTTGGCGCTTCTGCGTCTTGGCGCGAGATCCGCTTGCCGGGCTGAGGGGGGGCCACGTCACCCCATGGTCGCCACCCACCTGCGATCACACGGCTCGGACAGAAATGTGATATGGTGCATTGGTGCGATGATGTCTCTGCACTACACTTGGGGAGATCCCATGGCTCGCCTCACCATCACCCTCTCCGACGAAACCCACCAGGCATTGAAGGAGGCCGCGGTACGGCGCGGGGAGACTATCGGCCAAATCATCGAGAAGAGCCTCCAGTTCTACGGCGTCAAGACCCGAGAAAGCGCCGCGGCGCTGGTGGCCCGGGCGCGCCAGGCGAGCGGCATGGATGAGGCGGAGGCGATGGACATCGCCCTCTCCGAGACGCACGCGGCCCGCCGCCGATGAGCCCACCCTGCGTGGTCGACACCTCGGTGGTGGTCAGCGGCCTGCTCACCACCGACAGCGACGCGCCGACGGCACGCATCGTGGACGCCATGGTCGCCGGCCGGATCTCGTTCCTGCTGTCCGTGGCGCTGCTCGCCGAGTACCGCGACGTATTGCTGCGACCGCGAATCCGCGACCGGCACGGCCTCGACCGGGCGGAGGTCGACACCCTTCTGACCGAGATCGCCGCCAACGGCATCGTGCGCGACCCGGAGGGCGGGGCCGAAGCCGCTCCCGATCCCGGTGATCAACACCTCTGGGATCTCCTCGCCACCCAGCCGAATGCAGTGCTGGTCACCGGCGATCGGACCCTACTGGAGGCGGCGACTTCGCTCACGGTGGTGGCGCCGCGGGATTTCGTCGAGCGCTTCCTCGAATGATTGGCCGACCGGCGGATTCTCCGCCTACTCGCCGATGATCTTCACCAGCACCCTTTTTCTACGCCGGCCGTCGAACTCGCCGTAGAAGATCTGTTCCCAGGTGCCGAAGTCCAGGCGACCGCCGGTGATCGCCACCACCACCTCACGGCCCATCACCTGGCGCTTGAGGTGGGCGTCGGCGTTGTCCTCACCGGTGTCGTTGTGGCGGTACTGGGCGACCGGCTGGTGGGGGGCGAGCTCCTCCAGCCACCGCTCGTAGTCGTGATGCAGGCCGGCCTCGTCGTCGTTGATGAACACCGACGCGGTGATGTGCATGGCGTTGACCAGCACCAGCCCCTCCTGGACGCCGCTCTCCCGCACCGCCTCCTCCACCTCGCCGGTGATGTTGACGAAGGCGCGCCGGGTCGGCACCTCGAACCACAGCTCTCTACGGAAACTCTTCATGGACCATCCTCCTCCATGGTGGGGTCGGTCTTGTCCGGCCACGGGCGGGTAAACCCCGCCCCGACGGGCACACGACGACCCGATATTGCCTCAATCGACCTGGGGGCGGGCTTCATCCCGGTCCGAGGTGCTCTCCCGCAGGGGGTAGGTCGCCTCCGGCGTGTGCACCGCGCCGTGGCGGGTCAGGGTGCTGGAGTAGAGGGTGAACTCGTCCACCGGGAAGGGTTGGGTGCGGAACAGGCCGAACTCCTCCAGATAGCGGCCGACCCGGGTCGCCGGCGTCGCCGTGAGGCGGGCGAGGGTGATGTGGGGCGAGAACTTGCGGCCGTCGCGGTCCACCCCGGCCTCGGCGAGGGCGCGCTCCACCCGGCCGTGGAGGTGGATCAGGGGGTGGCTCTTCTCCACCCCCACCCACACCACGCGCGGCTGGCCGCGCGGCGGGAAGTGGCCCACCCCCTGCAGGGCGAGGGGAAAGGCGGCCGCCTGCACCTCCGCCAGTCCGCCTTCGATCTCGCGCCGCACGCCGCCGTCCACCTCACCGATGAAGCGCAGGGTGAGGTGGAGCTGCTCCCCGTCGACCCAGCGCGCGCCCGGTAGGCCGCCGCACAGGGGACGGAGCTGCTCCTTCACGTCCGCGGGGAGGTCGATGGCGACGAACAGGCGGTACATGGGGGCACGGGGGTGAGGGATGCGGGGACGGTTCCGGCCCTACGGGCCGGCGATGTTGTCTCATCATGAGTTTACGGAAGAATCTCGCGGCCGTCGCCGGCAGCGAGCCTGCTCCCCCCAGCCCCCACCCCCACTCGCCCCGCGATGCGCGGCGTGGCGAAGTCGACAGAAAAACCGGCTTCGTGGGAGACTCCGGCCATGCAGATCCGTCACCGTACCGTCCGCCTACACGTCCTCCTGCTCTCGCCCCTCCTGGCCGCGACCCTCGTCGCCTGCGCCACGGACGGGCCCAAGGTGCCCCCCGAGGAGGCATACCGGCAGGCGGTGGAGGAGGCGCGGCGCGGCCATTACCAGGACGCCCAGCGCCTCTTCGAGCAGGTGCGCGACGCGGACACCCCGGTGCGGCTGGAGTTCCTGGCGGAGATCGGCATCGCCGACTCCCTGTACAAGAACGGCAAGTACGAGGAGGCGACCGCCGAGTACGCGCACCTGTTCGAGATCCACTCCGGGGACGCGATCGCCGACTACCTCAAGTACCAGCTCGGCATGTGCTATTACCGGCGCATCGATACCATCGACCGGGATCAGGGACTCACCGCCAAGGCCCGCCTCCAGTTCATGGAGTTGATCACCCGCTACCCGGAGAGCGACCTGGTGCCCGCGGCCCGGGAGAACCTGCGCCTGTGCGACAACTACCTCGCCGAGCGCGAGCTCTACGTCGGCAAGTTCTACTTTGCCAAGGGCAACTACCGGGCCGCGAAGGACCGCTTCCAGCGCGGCCTGAGCGAGTACGGCCAGGTCGACGCCACCCCCCAGCTCCTTCACCACCTGGCCCTGGCCGTGGACGCCCTGGGCGATCAGGCGGCGCTCCAGCGAGTGATGGCGCGGCTGGCCGACGAATATCCCGACAGCCCGTGGAATCGTGATCTCCCCGCCGCCCTGGCGGACCAGCGGCGACGGGCCGAGGCCGCACAGGGCGGCGGGCTGCTGGACCGCGCCCGCCACTGGTGGTCGGGCGGAGACGAGCCGGAGGAGGCGCCGGCCCCCACGGCCGCGCCCCCGGCGGGCGGTACCGACGAGGCGTCACCGTCGCCCGAGGGGCGCCTCGATCGCGCGCCCCCTGCACCGGCGGCGGCCGTCGACGGGGCCGGCGAGCGGACGGTGGATCTCCGCCACTCCGCGCACGGGTGGCGGTGGCTCTCCTGGGTCGTGGGAGGTGTGGCCGAGGCGGCCACCCTGAGCGAAACGACCGCCGCAGGCGAGCCGCTGTGGCCCGGCGCCACCACGGCCACGGTGGATGGCGGTACGGCCGCCGCCCCCGAGGCGACCGCGCCGCGGCCGTCGCGTTGGCGCCGCATCCTGACCTGGCTACACGGCCCGCCCGAAGAGGCCTCTCCGGCGCCGGCGGCCGCGCCGGTGGCCTCCACCCCTGCGGCCGCCCCGCCCGGCGACCTGATCATCCGGCGCATCCCACCGGTGGTAGATGAGCCCGCCCCGGCCGTCCCTGCGGCGCCCGTGGCGCCGCCGATCGAGGGCACCACCAACGTGGAGGAGCCGGGGGCCGCCACGGCGGCCCAGGGCACCGCGGCGGTCCCCGAGCCAACTCCCGCCGCCCGCACCCCCCTGGACGACCTGGTCGAGGGGCTGATCGCGGGCCATCCGGCGGCCGCCGCCGCGACCGAGCCCGCCCCGGACGAGCCGGCCGCGCCGGACGACCCGATGATCGAGGAGCCCGACCTGCCGGCCATCCAGGTGATCGCCCCGGCCACGGAGGAGTCGGACGTGGTGACGGCCGCCGCACGGTCGGCCATGGAGGCACCGGTGGCCTTGGCACCCCCGGCCGAACCGGAGGCCGTGGAGACACCGCCGGCCGTGGCGCCCGCGGCCGAACCGGCGCCGCCGGCCGAACCAGTCGTTGCGGAACCGGAACCGACCGACCGCGGCCTGGTGGTCGAACAATTCCTGGTCGCCGGCGATGACGCCGGTGCACCGGCGCCACCCGCGACCCCTGCGGCGGCCACGCCGGCCGCCCCAGCGCCACCTCCGGCCGTCGTCCGCCCACCCCTCGCCGAGCGGATCGAGGCGACCCTGGCCGCCTCCCGGCCGGTGCCGGCCGCGCCGCGGGAGGTGGCGCCGCTGGCCGTGAGCGGGGCTGGGACCCGTCACCAGCCACCTCGCCCCCTCCCCATTCCGGCCTACGCCCGCCCGGTACCGCCGGCCTCCGGGGAGGCGGAGCTGTTCCCGGCGACCCCCATCTCTCGGCCGGGCGGCGCCACCGCGCCGGTCGAATGGCGATCCCTGACCACCGTCGAGAAGCGCCCGGCCACGGAGACGATAACCCCTCCCGTGAGCCCACCCGAGGCGGAGGAGGAAGGGTTGGCGACCGTCGAGGCGACCGCGGCCCCGGCCACGCCGCCCGACTTCTGGCGCGGCCTGCGCGAGACCTACGGCCGCCTGGCCCAGTCCGAGGAGTAGGGGGGGCGGAGGCCGGAGGCCAGGAGGCGAAGGAGCCGGGGGAAGGTATCGCCCCGCGGGCCGGGTTAGACGGCCTGGAACGGGTCAAGGCGCCCGGTCCGGGGACCGATGGGGAGGGCAACTTCCCGGAGGTCCCCCGATGCGTCCCTGGCTGCCGATCGTCGCTGTCCTAGCCGCCGCCTGCGCCACCCTGCCCGATTCCCAGCCCCTGCCCGCCGGCGAGGAGTCGGCCCACGCCGTCACCGAGATCGCCCCGGGCCGGTGGCACGTGATGGTGCGGGTCAACTACTTCGCGCCCCCGGCCGAGGCGGAGCGCCTGCTACGCGAGCGCGCCGCCACCCTCTGCCCTGGCACCGAGGCGGTGGTGGAGGACCTCCACCTGGTGAGCCAGCCCCACCAGGCCTCCGGTGACGTCCACTGTGGCGCCAAACAGGCCGCCCTGGACCAACTGGTTTCGCAGCTCGCCGCGCGCTCAGCGGATCGCCCCTCGCCGGCCGCCGTGCATGCCCCCGTTCTCCCCACGGTCCACCGTGCGCCCGAGCGAGCGATGGTGAAGAGCGGGGCGGGGGTAGCCAGCGAGCGGCCCGAGCCAGGCTATCTGCCCCCCTTCGCCCAGGTCGCCACGGACCATGCGCAGGTGGTGGCCGCAGCCAAGCCGGCGCCCGCCGCGACGCACACCGAGGACAGCGAGATCGCCGGCGGCTGGATCCCCGCCACCGGCGAGGCGGAAGGACCCCACGCCCTGACGATCGCGGAAGAGGATCTCACCACTACGCCGCCGCCCGCGGCGGCCGACGCCAAGCCATTCTGGCCCACCGTCGGGGAGGCGTACCGCAGTCTGGTCGCCGAGGCGGAGTAGGTTGTTGGGGAGGGCGTAGGAGCTCGGGGATAGGGGAGGGCCTATCCCGTTGCCTCGGCGTCTTTCGTCGCGTTGCCTCGGATAGCCTCCGGGACCGCGACAGCGAGGCCAACGCAATCCCATGGAGGGCACGGCATGCCGTGCCCCTACGGATTCGTAGGTCGGCTCAAGCGAAGCGGAGCCGACGCCTGCCCCTACGGCCCCAGGCCCCGCCGCCCCGGTGGTCTTACCGCTCGCCCAGGGTGACCACGGTGGTCTGGCTCTCCTCGCCGCGGCGGAAGGTGAGGAGCAGCCGATCCCCCGCCTTGTGGGCACGGAGCACGAACACCAGGTCATGGAGGTTGGCGATGGCCTTGCCGCCGAGGGCGACGAGCACATCGTCGGCCGCCAGCCCCGCCTGCTCCGCCGGGCTGCCGGCGCGGGTGCCGGCGATGGGCACCCCGTCGACCGCGCCGGCCATGGCGGTGTAATCCGGGATGGTGCCGAGGTAGGCGCCGTAGCCGCGCTGGTCGCCGCGCGGGGTCTGGCCGTGGCCGGTGCGTTGCAGGGTCAGGGGGGTGTCGCCGTCCAGACGCGCCACCACCGCGGCGGCGAGCTTGGCGATCTCGATCGCGCCGGCGCCATTCACCTTGTCCGCCGTGTCGCTCGGGCGGTGGTAGTCGGCGTGGGGGCCGGTGGTGAAGAACAGGACCGGGATGTCGGCGGCGTAGAACGGGGTCATGTCGCTCGGTCCGAAGCCGTCGCCGGTGGTCGTGCACGCCAGGGGGGTGGGGGCGCAGGCCTGCTGGACGAGGTCGGATAGCTCCACCGCCGACTCGGCCCCGAAGACCGTCAGCCGGTTGTCCCGCAGCCGGCCCACCATGTCGAAGTTGATCATGGCCCGGATCGACTCCGCCGCCGGCGGTCGCTGGCCGACGAATTGCGACGAGCCGGCGAGGCCGATCTCCTCACCGGTGAAGGCCACCATCACGAAGGGGTGGCGATGAGGCACGTCCTTGAGGCGACCGACCAGGTCGATGAGCAGGGCCGTGCCCGAGGCGTTGTCGTCGGCCCCGGGATGGATGGCGCCGGCGTCCGGGGCGAACGAGCCCTCGCCACCGCGCCCCAGGTGGTCGTAGTGGGCGCCGATGACGATCGCCGGGGCCTCCGGATCACTCCCCGGCAGGAATCCCACCACGTTGCGCGCCGTGGTCTGCTGGCGTGCCAGGGCGACCCGGCCGCGTAGCTCGGGCAGGGGTACCGCGTGCACCGCAGGATCGCCGGCGTCGACCCGCTGTTGCAGGGTGGCGAGGTCCTGGCCCGATGCGGCCAACCAGCGGTCGACCACCGCCTGGCGCAGGTGGAGGACCGGGATCCCGGCCTCGGACTCCGGGCCGGCGGCGGCCAGGGGCGGCAGGGTGTCGTCGCCGGGCCGGCCCACGGGACCGTCTACCAGCAGGAGGGCCGCGGCCCCCTGCTCCCGGGCGACGAACGCCTTGTAGCGCAGGTCCGAGTAACGCCGCGCCGCCTCGGTGGAGAAGGGGCCGTCCGGCTGGTCCTGGCCCGGCACGAAGCGCAGGGCGACCACCACCTTGCCCGCCACGTCGAGCCCTTCGTAGTCGTCCCAGCGCAGCTCCGGCGCCTGGATGCCGTAGCCGGCGAACACCGCCTCGCCGGCGAACGAACCGCTGGAGGAGAACGAGGCGGGGCGGAAATCGACATCGAGGTGCAGCGGCGGCTTGCCCGCCGGTTTCAGCTCGTTACCCGCCTCGATCGTCACCCCGGTGGTCACCTCGAAGGTCTGGAAGAAGCTACCCTCCTCCGCGCCGGGCTGGAGGCCGGCCTGGGCGAAGCGGTCCGCCAGGTAGTCGGCGGCCTCCTCGATCCGGGCGGTGCCGACCCGCCGCCCTCCGCGGGCCTCGTCCGCGAGCCAGCGCACATCGGCCATGTACGGGTCGATGGCGGTGGGGATGGCAGTCGCACCGGCCGGGTCGTCGACCCATTCGGCGACGAACAGGTTGGTATCGTGCGGCTGGCTGGCAAACCGGTTGGAGGCGAACACCAGGTAGCGGCCGTCCGGGGAGAACATGGGGAAGGCGTCGAACACGTCCGTGTGGGTGATGCGGGTGAGATGGCTGCCGTCGACGTCCACCGAGTAGAGGTCGAAGTTGCGCCCCTTGGGGTCCTGCCAGTTGGAGGAGAACAGGACCCGCGTGCCGCTCGGGTGAAAGTAGGGGGCGAAGCTCGCCCCGGGGAGGTAGGTGATCTGACGCGCCTCCTCGCCCTCACCGTCACCCACGAAGAGGCTCATCGCCGACGGTCGCACCAGCCCCTGGCGGAGCAGGTCCTGGAACTCGGCGCGGGCGGCCGGATCCTTGAAGCGCGACGCCCGCCACACCATCTTGGTGCAGTCGGGTGAGAAGAAGGCGCCACCGTCGTAGCCGGGATCGAAGGTGATCCGGCGAATGTTCGTGCCGTCGCCGTCGGCGACGTACAGGTCGATGTCCCCCTCCGCCACCTGGGTGAAGACGATGCGGTCGTCCGCCCGGCAGGTGGTCGCCTCCGCCGTGTAGTCGGGGAGGGTGATCAGGGGCGTGAGGTCGCTGCCGTCGGGCGCGGCCCGGTAGATGTCGTAGCTCGGGTAGAGGGGCCAGACGTAGCCCTTGGAGTGGTCCGGCGGTGGCGGACACTCGGGGCTCGCGCCATGGGTGGAGGCGAACAGGATGTGGCGATCGTGGTCGAAGAAATAGGCGCAGGTGGTACGCCCGGCGCCGTTGCTCACCTGGCGAAAGGCACCGGTGGTGAGGTCGAGGGTGTAGATCCGGTCGCAGCCGCCCTTGTCCCAGGTCGCCTGCAAGACGAGGTGACGGCCGTCCTCCGACCAGTATGCCTCCGCGTTCTCCCCCCGGAAGGTGAGCTGACGGACGTTGCGCAGGTGGACCTCGCCGGGGACATCCGCCACCGGCTTCCCGGCACGGATGGTCCAGCCGGCCGGCGCCACGACCCGCTGGCACGCGGCCACGGCGGCTAGGGAGAGGAGGGCGAGGCAGAAGGGGCGAAGGAGGGAGCGAGCCATGGCGCGGAGGCTACCCGCGGCGGCGGCAAGCGGTCTACCGGGCCGCGCGGCGATCTCTCCCCGGCGCCCCACCCAGACGGGGGACCGGTGTAGGGGCACGGCATGCCGTGTCCCTACGGGGACAAGCCGCACGCTCGTTGCGGATTCCTGATCAGCGGTACGGGGTAGAATGCGGAAAGACCCTGCTCGTCCCATGGCCTTCCAACCCGCCTACCTGACCCTCTACCAGAGCGGCGAGCTGTTCGCGCGCATCGCCCAGGCCGAGGCGATGCTCGCCGAGTGCCGGGTCTGCCCGCGGGAGTGTGGGGTCGATCGCAGCGCCGGGGCCCTGGGCCAATGCCAGGTGGGAGCGGCGCCGATGGTCTCGGCCTGCCACCCCCACACCGGGGAGGAGCCGCCCCTGGTGGGCTTCTTTGGCAGCGGCACGATCTTCTTCACGTCCTGCAACCTCGGGTGCATCTATTGCCAGAACTACGACATCAGCCACCATCGGCACGGGGAGGTGGTCTCGACCGAGGCCCTGGCAGGAATGATGGTGGCGCTCCAGAACCGTGGCTGCGCGAACATCAACCTGGTCACCCCCACCCACCAGGTGCCGCAGATTCTCGCCGCCCTGCCGGACGCCATCGAGCGCGGCCTGTGCGTCCCCCTGGTCTACAATTGCGGCGGCTACGAGGCCGTGGAGAGCCTGCGCCTGCTGGACGGGGTGGTGGACCTCTACATGCCGGACCTCAAGTACGCCGACGCCGAGGTGGGACGCCGGCTGTCCGGCGTCTCCGACTATCCGCAACGGGCGCGGGCGGCCGTGGCCGAGATGCACCGCCAGGTCGGTGATCTGGTGGTGGACCGCCGCGGCGTGGCCCGGCGCGGACTGATCGTGCGCCACCTGGTCCTCCCGGGCGGCCTCGCCGGCACCGCGGCAATAGCGCGGTTCCTCGCCGAGGAGATCTCGACGGCCACCTACCTCAACCTGATGGACCAGTACCACCCCTGCCACGAGGCCTTCGCCCATCCCCTGCTCCGCCGGCGCATCACGAGCGCGGAGTTTGCCGCCGCCGTGGATGCCGTGCGGAACGCCGGCCTCACCCGGGTGGAGGGGGTCGCCGCGTGACGCGCGTCTGGCCCGCCCGGCGCGGCACCAGGAACCTGGCCGCGGAGTCGTTCCGAGCACGGCGGCCAACCCGGAAACTGCCCATAAGGAAAGCAGGCAAACAGCAGGAAGGCAGGAGCCCTGCTCCACCCCTTGCGGTCTGCCAACCCTTCCTGCCTTCCTGAGCTTCCTGCATTCCTTAGCTGGGATGCCGATCGGCCGGGCGTCGGCGACCCTCGGCTACGGCGCCTCGTCGGAATCCCGCGCACCGGCCTGCTTGGCACGATCGATCAGCCACTTGCCCACGGACAGGGCGACCGGTGGCGACATCACCACGCTGGTGAAGACCTCCCGCACGTACTCGCCGCCGCCGAGGCGCTCGGTGGTCGCGGGCATGCCCTTCTCGTCCAGCTCCACGACCAGCCCCTGAGGCAGGGACTGGTGCTCGAAGAAGAACGAGGCGACCACCTCCCCCTGGGGGGTGTGTCCCCCCCAGACGCCGCTGGCATGGAAGGTGCGATGATCCGGCGACTCCCGGAAACGGACGTTGATCTGGTTGCTCATGGCTCTCCTCTCCGACATGGGCCGGCGATCGTAAAGGGATTGCCACGCACCGGCCAGCACCCATGGCCTAGCCAACCGTGACGAGTAATGATTTGTGGGATGGAGCTCGCAGGCTCCGCCGCATGTGACTGAATAAGGAGACTCCCGTGATCGAGATTACCCCCAGCGCCCAGGAACAGATCCGCAATTACCTGGAGAGCTCTGCCGACGATGGCGACCACCTGCGCCTGGCCGTGCGCGGCGGCGGCACGCCCAACCCCCAATACGACTTCGGCATCCTCACCGGCAGCGGCGACCCGCGGGACACGGTGGTGGAGTTCCCCGGCTTCAAGGTGTACGTCGAGGACGTCAGCGTCGGGTTCCTCAAGGAGGCGAGGATCGACTTCATCGACGGCCCGGCCGGCGGCTTCAACATCACCGCACCCAACGCCCTGCCCGCGCAGCCCCCGGAGGCCAGCGGGCCGGTGGCGGACGCGATCCGGCGGGTAATCGAGACCCAGATCAATCCCGGCATCGCCGGCCACGGCGGTTTCATCACCCTGGTCGGCCTGGAGGGGGAGACGGCCTACGTCCGCATGGGCGGCGGCTGCCAGGGGTGCGGCATGGCCAAGGTGACCCTCAGCCAGGGCGTGGTGAAGACCATCCTCGACCACGTTCCGGAGGTGACGGAGGTGCTGGACGTCACCGACCACGCCGACGGGGCCAATCCCTACTACCAGCCGAGCGGCAAGTAGCCGTCCAGGGCCTCGGCGTGGTCCCGGGCATAGCGGCCAACCCGGTAACCACTCATAAGGAAGGCAGGAAGGCAGGAACTTTGTTCCGACCGCTCGACATCCGCCAACCTTTCCTGCCTTCCTGCTAGTTTCCTGCATTCCTTAGATGGAATGCCAAGCGGCGTGCTGTCCCCAGAAGGCGCGGTCGCCTCCTGAGCGGGAGACTAGGGTTCGATGTCGAACCGCAGGCAGGCGTGGGCGGCGCGCAGGCTCGCCTCCACCGCCGCCGGGGTCTCGCCGCGGGCGAACAGGAAGCCCAGGTAGCGATCCCCCTCGGGCAGGGGCACGACCTCCTGGCCGATCGGGATGGTGACGGTCAGGTCGACCACCCCGGCCACGGCGCGTGCCGCCTCCCGGCCGTGGACCGCGCGCAGGCGGCCGGCCCTGGGGATGGGCAGCATCATCACCCCGGCGGGCCGCGCCTCCCGTTCTACCCCGTCGACCCCTTCGCCGAGGGCATGACGCAGCACCAGCTCCTCCAGTCGGATCCCGGCGCCAAAGCGCAAGGTACGGGAGCAGAGGCCGCCGATGGTGCGCGGCGCGATCTCGACCACCACGGGTTCGCCCTCCCCCACCCGCAGCTCGGCGTGGACGGGTCCCTCGCGCAGGCCGAGGGCGTCGCAGGCGCGGCCGGTGGTGGCGACGATCTCACCCTGCAGCGCCCCGGATAGGCGCGACGGCGTGACATAGAGCGTCTCCTCGAAGTACGGGCCGTCGAGGGGGTCGGGCTTGTCGAACAGGGCGAGGAGGCGCAGGGCCCCGCGGCTGAGCAGCCCCTCCACCGCGACCTCGCGGCCGGGGATGAAGCCTTCCACCAGGAAGCGAGGGTCGGGGGGCTGGCGGCGGCGTTCGGCGGCGGCGGCCTCGACGGCGAGGATGGCGCGAATCCGCTCCCCTGCCGCCACGAACGCGGTCGGGTCGTCGGCGCGGATCACCCCGCGGCTGCCACCGAGCGACAGGGGCTTGACCACGCACGGGTAGGGGGCACGACCGGCGGCGGCGGCCAGGTCTTCGTCGGGGGCGATGAGCTGGCAGGGGGGCTGCGGCAGGCCGGCGGCGGCGAGGATCTCCCGGGTGCGCGCCTTGTCCCGCGCCGCCTGCACCGCGGCCACCGGATTGCCGCGCAGGTGGAGGCGTTCGCACGCCATGGCGGCGGTGACCACCGTATCGTCGTCCAACCCCACCACCGCCCGCAGGGGGTAGTGGGCGTGGAGGGCGACGATCGCCCGGGCCGCGGCCTCCGGGTCGTCGAGGGGCAGGGTGACCGTCGCCCCCGGTTGCAGCCCGGCCAGGGCGGTCGGGGCGTCGGAGCCCACGGTGACCTCGCAATCCAACCCGACCGCCGCCTCCATGAGGTCCTCCGTCCGATAGGAGCGGGTGGCGATCAGCAACAGGATCCGCGGCTTACCTCGCCGGCGCCCGGTGGCCTCCGCCTCTTCGATGTGGGCCGGGTCGAGGGTGCGGCTCATGTGGGGTACCTCGGAGAGACGGTGCACGAACGCCGATAGGAGGCGGACGTGGAGGTGTCCGGAGATTCGTGCCGGCCCGCAGGCCGGGCGACGCAGGCGTAGTGGACTACGTCGAGGAGCACGGCCGAGGACACGGCGCGAAGATTCGGGCAGATCCGCGTCCGTGGGCAGGGCGAGATGCCAGGCATGGGCTAAACCGAAGCGAACTGCTCCGCGGTGGGCTCCGCTCAGCAGTACCATGGCTCCTGCAGGTAGGGAATTGCGGCGCGCGCCAGGCGATCCTCGTCGCGCGGCAGGGGCGGCGTCGGCTGGCCCGCGGCCTGGTGGGCCAGCTCCCAGAGGCGCGCGAAGATCTCGCCGCGGGCCAGACCGGAGCGCGCCGCGAGGGCGACCACCGCCGTCACCCGCTCCTGGAGGGTGTCGACGGCCGGGTCGGGGTGGCGCCACGGATGGACCAGGGCCGTGGGGTCGAAGGGGCCGGCGATCGCTCGCGCCTCCTCCAGCTCCAGGAGGCGGGAACCGGCCGGGATGAGCAGGCGCAGGGTGTACTGCACCGGCGCGACCGCCGCGATCAGGTCGAGGTCGGCGACGCAGGTGAGGAGGTCGAGGTAGCCCGCCAGGGTGGTCCACGGGGTGAAGGGGACGAAGGTGGGCGAGAGGGCCAGACCGGCCTGGCGGCACACCTCCACCACGCGCAAGAAGTCCGACCGGGTGTGGCCCTTGGCGAGGCGGGTGAGGACCGCCTCCTCCGTCGCCTCCACCGCAGTGGTGACGAACAGGCAGCCCGCCTCCCGCAGGGCGGCGAGGTGTTCGGTATGGTCGAGGAGGTGGCTCACCTTGATGGTGGCGTCGAAGGTGAGGTCCGGGAACTCCTCGTGCAGGGCGTGGGCGACGGCCCGGGCGTGGCCGATGCCGTTGAAGAAATCCGGGTCGCCGAAGGAGATGTGCTGCGCGCCGGCGGCGACCTGCTGGCGGATGTCGGCGAGCACCACCTCCAGCGGCACGACCCGGAACTGCCCACCGTAGACCGGGACGATCGGACAGTGGCGACAGAGGTGCTTGCAACCGCGGCTCGCCTCGGTGGCGCCGGTCACCCGCTGCCGGCCATCGGGGAGGCGTAGCAGGGCGTACTCGCGCAGGCGGGGCAGGCCGCGGCGGTCCGGCACCCGGAAGGCGAGGCGTTCCAGGCTCACCGGCGGGACCTCTTCCGGCGCCGGCCG
>Ga0210124_1000689_pt1 | contig 16373 bp, 11 predicted proteins | sample Muzzi_PWC_D2_FD_185554 | JGI IMG/M metagenome (GOLD analysis project Ga0210124, IMG submission 185554) | Wetland microbial communities from San Francisco Bay, California, USA, that impact long-term carbon sequestration - Muzzi_PWC_D2 (SPAdes) | ecosystem: Environmental > Aquatic > Marine >... | reverse complement strand
TCCTAGCGGCGCTTCCCCCACGCTGGTGCTGCGGTGAATCTGCGACGTCGGGTCTGCACCCAGCGCCCGGAGCAAGGTGTAGGAGCGACCTTGGTCGCGAACCGTCACGCCGCTGCACTTCCGAAGTCGCGCCATTGGTTCGCGGGCAAGCCCGCTCCTACAGGGCGACACGGTCGCCCATGGTCCCGGGCCGCCACCACCCGGCTCCCTACGCCGGGGATGGCGGATTCCCCACGCTCAGGCTAAAAGGTCGCGCCCGGCCACGGCGTGGTCGCACAGCCGGCGTGTTGCGTAGGGAAGGTGTGCGTGATGCGTTTGCTGTCGTTCAACCCGTACCGGTCCCTCGGTCTGCCCGGCGTGCGCTACGTCAAGCCCGAGCACCTCCTGCGCCATCGCGACGAGATCCAGGCCGCGGACTGGGTGCTGTTCCCCGAGACCTGGCAGGTCAACGCCCTCCTCTACGCCCTCAAGGCGCGCATCTTCCCCAGCCCGGCCAGCTACTACGTGGGCTACAACAAGGTGGAGATGACCCGGGCCATCGAGGCCCTGGCCCCCGAGCACCTGCCCCGCACCCTGATCCTCGCCGCCACGGACGAGGCGGTAGCGCAGGTGGTGGAAGAGCTCTCCTTCCCCCTCGTGCTCAAGGAGCCGCGGAGCTCCATGGGCCACGGGGTCTTTCTGGTGGAGAGTCGCGCCGAGCTGGCCGACCACGCGCGCCGCCTGGAGGTGCTCTACGTCCAGGAGTACCTCCCCCTGGAGGCGGACCTGCGCGTCGTGTACGTGGGCGACCGGGTGGTCACCGCCTACTGGCGCCGCGGCGGCGACGGCTTCCACCACAACATCGCCGCCGGCGCCGAGGCCGACTTCACCGACGTGCCCGAGGCCGCGGTGGCCCTGGCGGAACGGCTCGCCCGGGGGCTGGGGATCAACTACGCCGGCTTCGACATCGCCATGGTGGACGGCCACCCCTACTTCCTGGAGCTGAACCTGTTCTTCGGCTACGCCGCCCTCAAGCCCCGCAACATCCGCCTCGCCCCGATCCTCCTCGACTACCTGGAACGCCTCGCCTGCCCCGGCCACGAGCCCCCGCGCCCCGCGGTGGTCGGCTTCTGACGGGCGGGGGGAGGCCCGCCCAGCCCGGCGGCGGCCATGAGTGCCTGCCCGTGGACGTCAGAGACGCCACCGCTTCGGCCGCATTCTGACCAGTCTCGATGCCGCACTGCGGCACCGGTCGAGGATGAATCTCGTAGGGCCGGTTTCAACCGGCCGGGCATCACGATTGGAGACCAGTGGCGGCCGGCGGACTGAAGTCCGCCCTACACCCGATGCCTTGAACGTATGTGGCCCTCTTTCCAAAGAGTCACATGTGTATCTTCGGAGAAGGGATCGTCGCGAGTCCGAGCAAATGGCCGTAGGAACTTGCCGCCGGCCCGCCGGTAGGAGCCGAATCCCTTCGCCGACCCAGGCCCACGGGGCCTGCCGCGCCATGGCGCAGATCGCCGGTGAAACCGGCTCCTACCCTGAACGAGGACCCGGCCAGGAGATCCGGGCGACTGCCCGGTCACAGCAGATTCACGGTGAACAATGCAGGTTAGAACATCGGCGTCGGGACGCGCCCCCAGCCCGTGCCCGGGCCCAGGGAGTGGATGTCCAGCAGGGTCAGGTCGTGGATCTCCACGTCGGCGAAGAACAGGGGGACACGGTTCGTCGTGATACCGAAGAGCTGCGCTCGCGTGTACTCCGGGCGAGGGGCATCGACGTGCAGAAAGATCAGCCGGCGAACCATGGCGCCCGAGGCCGGGCTGGTCGGCGACACGCCTTCCATGGCGTGGTGCATCATCATGTGGCCGCCCTGGAGGTGGCGGAAGGGATGGAAGATCCAGTCGGTGATCATCGCCAGCGTCCCGTGATGCTCGTAGAGACGCCACTGCGGACCGGTGTCGGCGATCATCCCCTGCATCACGTAGTGCTGGGGGACGAGGTAGACGAGGATGGGGCCAGAGGCCTGATCGAGCCGGGACTTCACCTCCCGCAGCTCAAGGACCTGGGCCATCCGGTGCTCGAGCATCATGGCGTCTCCCGGGAGGATGGCCATGGCCGTGATCCGTCCCGCCGACCACAGCGGCAACCGGGCGATCGTGTAGGCGCGCAGGGCGAAGGCGCCCCCGACCGCCACCACCCCGAGGAGGACAACGCCGAGCAGCCGTCGGAGCACCGGGGATTCCGGGAACGGCAGGCGAGCCGCGCCTCGCTCAATACCTCGCGGGAGGAACATACCCGTCCGCCCCATGTACTCCCGGTACTGATCGCCGAACTGGTCCACCATCCGCCGCTCCTCGTCCCGCGCCAGGAGGGAGTAGACCCCGACCATGACCGCCCACAGGACGATCGTGAGGAACCGCGGCCAGAGGATCGCCAACCCCAATCCGGTGGCTGCCAGCGCGAGGTATTGCGGGTGCCGGATCCACCGGTAGAGCCCGCCGACGGCGGGATCGCGCCGGAAGAGCTTGTGGAAGTACACCTGCCCCGCGCAGACCAGGAAGATCCCCGCCCCACCCACGAACAGCACCGAGCCCGCGACCCGGACCGTCCGGAGGAAGGGTCCGGGCGGCATGACCATGTGCGGCAGGAAGAATGCCGCCAGCCAACGCGTGGCCGGCCATTGCGCGAAGAACAGCAGGACCGGATTGAACGCCGCGTAGAAGAACGCTGCAAAGGGGCTGATCATGATCAGCACCTCGAGCGCGATGACGAAGTACAGGACAACGACGCCGCCGAAGAGGCCGCGGGTGCTAGTCATGGGCGACCTATTCCGAGCTTGGCAATGAACGGTCCGCCCGCCCAACGGTGGAGACCCGGCAGCTTGGCCGAGCGGCAACTTCGAAGGAAGCGGCGAATCATGGGCCACGGCCAGAGGGGAGGACCACACCTGAGGCCCGACCGTTGCCAGCCCCTCGTCAGGCGGTCTCTAGCGCCCCATAGCCTGACCTGGACGCAGAACACAGGAACACCAAAAGCAAACTTGCAACGTTGCAGGACCGACCCCGCTTCCGACGCCGCTTCGATGGCCGTAGGTCTGGACCTTTAGACGGACGCGTAGTTATCGCGCAATCGCCGCTTCGACCTCAGCAATCTCAATTCGTGCTGCCTTGGCAACTTCCTGCCAGTTCGCCGCGACGCTGGCATCCGAAACACTGCCAACAGCAGCGTCCAAGTAATCAAGCATTCGCTTCGTTCGGGCAACTCGTGTGGTTATATCTGTCCTCTCGTTGAGACTGCTCCGATATTCATCATCTATGATCGGGGTATCGAAGACCATCGCGTCAATGTATTGAAAGGTAGCGACTAGATAATTGACGTGATAGCGCCCCAGGGATGTCACGCGGAGTTGTTCAATCGCATCCGACCACTCGTCTGCTTCCACTGAGGCACGAACGCACTTCATCTGGTGCAAGTATCTGAGAGCATCGTCCACATCCATCCGGCAATACCCCAAATGCGCAAGGTACTGACGAATGGAGTGGACACGGACGTATCCGCGGTTCTCACTATCACCGAAGAACCGCGTGAGATGCCTCAGGATGATATAACGGAGGAAATGCTCCTTCGGGTCCGAATGACGGATGTCGAACAAATTGATGAAAACCGACTTGAGGGGGTCGTAATGCATGTAGTCACCGTAAAGAAGGGTTTTTACGCCCTCATAATCGGGCACCACATATCGCCCGTCTGACTCTATATAGTTCAGAATTTTTTGTGTGTCTAAATGATTACTTGTAAGGATGGCTTTAGCTAGGTCAAGCAGTCTGCGGATGTTGCCATTCGATACCGCTTCAAGCATCGGAATTATGCCGTGCCCCTTCCGAGCGGCAAAAACGCAAGACTCGAGAAGCTGAGCCACACGGGGAAGGTCGAAAGAAATCCGCTTGCTCGACACGCCAGGAGATGTCACTACGGCACCCTTCTCTCCCATGGCAATAGCTCTTTTGCATACGTAAACCGTTTCTTGAGCACTAGCGCCAAATCTGGTTGGCTCACGGTGAACGTCTTAGGGGCTATGGCATCGAGAACGCCGCTCTGCTGAGATTTATAAGACGTCGTGGGCCGCAGACAGACAAACACCAAGGAGCACCAATCTCGGGCCATGGCGGAGCACTTCAGAAACGCCGCCTCTTGCAGGGGCTCAACTCGGCGGTCGAGATTATCGAAGAAAATCGCGAGAGAGCAGCGGCGTCCCCTCTTCAGATGATGCATGACCATCGTGAAGTACGAGTGTCGGTTTTTCACAACCGAATCAATGTGATCCACCTCGAACTCGCGATACCGCTTCTCGTCTCCCTCATAGAGTTTGCCCTTCGGCGTTTTCCTGAGACGCGTCAGCTCCCCGTGAAGCACCCCGCGAACGAATCCATCCTCGTAGATGTCCACGTGGTATTTCTCGCGCAGCTGGCGCTCGATCTCGCCATAGATGAAGTCCGGCACTTCCTCTGCACTGTCTGGTCGGTCCAGGAAGTCGATGTCAATCTGGATGTAGTTCTTAAGGCTATCGCGCGCTGCAACCAAGCGTAGATATTTCAGAAACGAAGACTTCCCTCTGCCGACTTCACCCAAGACAACAAAGGGGCGCTCCGCGGGCAGTTGGGCTACTTGATGCGGCAGCTGATCTATCGATTTAATGTCAAATTGTACCAACACATCATCTTCGTGGCGTCGTCTCTCGAGCAGCTCTCGGGCCAAGCCAATCACGTCGGCATGTGAGTTTGGGGACACATAACAGTTCGTCACGAAATCCTGCGAAGCCTCCCCCTGAGCCACAATCTGCCATACAAGGTCAAGGATGTATGACAGCTCATTCCTAAATACGTTCCGGTCTGCCTTGTGCGGATAGCCCGCTATCCTGGTGGAGAACTTCGCTGGCGCAGGCACACGCCTACTTTGCAAAAGATGGTCGGATACAATGTTTCGTTGGATGCCGTCTGCACTGAAGCAGTTCCAAAAGAGTCTAAATCGCTTTTCGATGGCCTCAAGCGATTCGAACACGTAGATGTGTCGTTCCTGCAGAGACTCTTCGGGCACAAAAGTGAGCGTAAAGAGCCATTGGTGCCCGTTGGAGATCGCGATGTATGTACTACCAAGGGTAGCGGCATAGCCGAGAGCTTGCCGAAGGGCGTCCATCGCTGACGGAGACTCCTTGGCGAGGAGTTGGAAAACGTAAGGATGTCCTTCGAAGGAGGCGTTCGCTATAACAAAGCTCGTTCCCGCCCGTTTTGCCTCCAGGACCAAGAGGGGACGGCCGTCAATCTCAAATACATAGTCAGCGTATCCCTCAGCCCTGCAGTACTTCTCCGTCTCGACATATGACTTGTCCCAACGTAGGACATCAAAGAGCAACGTGTCGATGGCACGTAGCCTAGTTACGGCTTCGTTGTCGCGATTCGAGACATCCGCAATGGCCTGCTTGCGTGTTTGGAACTCTGCGAATGCTGCCTCCGCTTGCCAATCGCCCACGTTCCGCTCCTCTGCTTTCACGGAATCATTCTGGATAAGGTGGTTCCACCTGTGCCGAAAAAGACGGCAAGGTGGTGGGGTGTTGGGCGAACGGATTCAGGGTCATCACGGACAGGCCTCCGGGATTTGCACCAGTTGACCCTTCGCGGATCTGAGCTGCCATTCCCTCCCCGTGGTCGCTGCGGCCATGGCCTCTCCCGTTTGGTCTGGCGGCAACTTATTGCGCGCCACCGAGGGCGTCAACCGGTTTGGCAGACAGGGAACGAAGCGGCTCGGTCAGGGGGGTCTCTCGCGAAGCCGCAAAGATCGCCAAGCGGCGGCGGGGTTGGGTCTTCGAGGTGAGTCCGGGCGAACTACTTAACAGCAGAGTCGCAGGGGCGCAGAGTCGCAGGGGGACCGGCGGGTTGTTCAAGGAAGCAGAACCTTTGCGTCCTGGCGTCTTTGCGCCTTTGCGTTAAGAAGTTTGTGGGGATCCGCCTGTGTGCTCGGGTCTTGACGCACTGAGGTGGGGACGCCCCCCTCACCCTGTCCCTCTCCCACGGCGGGGAGAGGGGACTCGGTTCCGAGCGGTCGCGATGCCCTCTGCGGCTCTGCGGCTCCGCGACTCTGCGTTAAGAAGTTTTTCGCGGACAGGCAGCCAGGGTTGGTCCCTGGCGTGGCCGTTGCCGCGGGCTACGAGCCGCCCAGGCCGGCGGCGCCCATGAGGGCGATGCCCAGCAGCAGGGCGATGAGGGCCTGGCCGCGGCCTTCGTCCTTGGTGTGGACGTGGGGGAGCATCTCGTCGGTGGCGATGTGCAGGAAGGTGCCGGCCGACAGGGCGATCATGGCGCCGACCATTGCCGTGGAGACCCCATGGGCGACGAACACCGCCACCGCGGCGCCGACCGGCACGATCGCCGCAAACCCGAGGACGAACCCCGCCACCTGTAGCCGGTTGTAGTGTCCGTGGACCAGCAGGGTGCCGAGGGAGAAGGAGGCCGGCGCCTTGTGGGCGAGGATCGCCAGGAAGATCACCGGCGCCAGGGCCGGCATCTGGGCGCTGGACCCCAGGGCCAGCCCCTCGATGAAGCCGTGAAAGGAGAGGCCGAAGAACGACACCAGGCTGAGCTGGTGGTAGTCGCAGTCGCCGTGCTCGCAGCCGCCGCCGAGGACGAAGTTCTCCGCGATGTAGAGCAGCATGAAGCCGGCGAGGAGGTAGGCGCCGACCCGCGGCCCGAGGAGCTCCGCGGCCTCCGGGATCATGTGCAGGAAGGCGGCACCGAAGAAGATGCCCGCGGCCAGGCTCACCACGAGGCGCAGCTTCTCGCCGTGCCAGTGGACCCACAGGGGTGCCAGCCCCGCCACCAGGGCGGTGACGAAGATGATCGAGGCGTGCAACTGGAGGTGGGTGGCCATCGGTCCTCGTCTGGCAGGCGGGTGTCGTCCAGTGTAAGGGGGCGGCCGGCGAATGTATCCCCTGCGCGATGGATCTTCACCGTCCCTCCGCCACCGGCGGTAGGGACGGTCTTGCCGGCGAACCGGTGGCGGCGTGGGGACAGGGTTCGCAACCAAGGTCCCCCTAAAGGTGACGCCACGTGGGGCGCCGCGCGCGGTGGAAGGGCACGGCATGCCGTGCCCCTACGGTGGGCCGCAACGGGTGTCGGTAACCCGCCGCGGTCAGCCAACGGCGGAGCGAGGCGGCGCCTACACGAGGGGGATCCGTGGGATGTCAACCGCCCCGTCGGGGGGCGATGGGCCGAGATCAGGCTGCCCAGTGGGGCCGAGGGCAGGTAGACTTCCCCATGGTCACCATCCTCGCCGCCCTCGTCACCCTCACCCTCCTCATCTTCGTCCATGAGCTCGGCCACTTCGCGGTCGCCAAATGGGTCGGGGTGCGGGTGGAGCGGTTTTCCATCGGCTTCGGCCCGGCCCTGATCGAACGCCATTGGGGCGGCACCGACTACCGGATCGCGGCGATCCCCTTCGGGGGATACGTGAAGATGTTCGGCGAAACCCCTGACGCGCCGGTGTCGCCGGAGGAGAGAGACGTCTCCTTCACACACAAGCCCGTGGCCCAGCGGATGGCGATCATCTTCGCCGGGCCGGCCGTCAATCTACTCTTCCCCATCGTCCTCTTCGCCGGCCTGTTCATGGCCGGGATGCCGGTGCTCCGGCCGCTGGTGGGTGAGATCGAGCCGGGCTCGCCCGCGGCGGAGGCGGGGATCGAGGTCGGGGACGAGATCGTGTCCGTGGCCGGGCAGCCCGTGGTGGGCTGGGACGAGGTAGGTAAGGCGATGCTCGATGCCGCGGTGCCGGCCGTACCCATGGCCTTGCGGCGCGGCGACGGCGACGTGCTCGTCGAGGTGCCCCGGGTGGTCGAGGACGGCGAGGACCTGCTCGGCGACCCGCAACCCGCGGTGCGTCTCGGCGCGCGCCCTGCCCTGCCGGCCGTGGTCGGCTCGCTGCAGCCCGACATGCCGGCGGCGGAGGCCGGGCTGATAAGAGGGGATCGCATCGTCGCCATCGACGGCGATCCGATCCAGAGCTGGCGGCAGATGGCCCTGGTCATCCGCGCCCGCCCCGGGGAGCCGTTGCGGGTCGAGATCGAGCGCGCCGGTAAGACCTTCGAGACCACCCTCGTGCCCAACTCGGTGGACAACGAGCACGCCGGCACAGAGGGCGAGCCCGACAAGATCGGCCGCATCGGCATCGGCTCCGGCGACTTCCCGCCCGACGCCTACGGGGTGCGCCGCCTCACGCCGGTCGCCGCCGTGGCCGCGGCGGGTGAGCGGACGGTGGAGCTCTCCGGGCTGGTCGTGCGCGGCATGGTGAAGCTCTTCCAGCGGGAGATCCCGGCCGAGACGATCGGCGGGCCGATCATGATCGTGCAGGAGGCCGGCAAGCAGGCGAAGCGCGGCATCACCGACCTGATCTTCTTCATGGCGATGATCAGCATCAACCTGGGGCTGCTGAACCTGCTGCCGATCCCGATCCTCGACGGCGGCCACCTCCTGATCTGTGCCGTCGAGGCGGTGACCGGCCGGCGCTCCAACCAGCGCTTCCTGGAGGTCGCCCAGCAACTCGGCCTCGCCCTCCTCCTCACCCTGATGGTGTTCGCCAGCTACAACGACGTCATGCGCCTGATCGGGGCGTATCCCAGCCCGTAGCGGGCGGGATAGTAGGCGGTAGGCAGAGGGCAGTAGGCAGTCTTGTTCGAGCGACTCTGGCGCCTATCCTGAGGCGGTCGTGACTCCCGAAGCCCTGGCCGGGGGGCCTTCTCTACCCTGGCGCGAACCCCTACCCTGCCCGCAGCCTGCCGCCTTCTGCCTTCTGCCTTCTGCCCTCTGCCTACTGAAGTGAAATCCCGCCGCATCGCCAATCAGATCTCCGTCGGCTACGTGAAGGTCGGCGGCTTTGCGCCGGTGTCGGTGCAGTCCATGACCACCACCGATACCCGCGACGTCCCGGCGACGGTGCAGCAGATCCGGCGCCTGGAAGAGGCGGGATGCGAGATCGTCCGGCTGGCCTGCCTGGACGAGGAGGCGGCGGCGGCGTTCGGCAAGATCAAGGCCCTGGTGAACGTGCCCCTGGTGGCCGACATCCACTTCTCCCACAAGCTCGCCCTCGCCGCCCTGGAGGCGGGCGCCGACTGCATCCGCATCAACCCCGGCAACATCGGCGCGCGCTGGAAGGTGGAAGAGGTGACCCGCGCCTGCGCCGAACGCGGCGTGCCCATCCGCATCGGGGTGAACGGCGGGTCGCTGGACAAGGAGCTGCTGGAGAAGCACGGGGCCGCCACCCCCGAGGCCATGGTGGAGAGCGGCCTGGGCCACATCCGCATCCTCGAGGACGTCGGCTTCGACCAGATCAAGATCTCGCTCAAGGCGTCGGACGTGGAGCGCACGGTCACCGCCTATCGCCTGATCGCCGAGCAGATCCCCTACCCCCTCCACCTCGGCGTCACCGAGGCCGGACCGGTGTCGAGCGGCGCCATCAAGTCGGCGGTGGCCCTCGGGTCCCTGCTGATGGATGGCATCGGCGACACGATCCGCATCTCCCTGGCCGCCGACCCGACGGAGGAGGTGAAGGTCGCCTACGAGATCCTCAAGGCGTGCGGCCTGCGCAAGAAGGGGGTCAACCTGATCGCCTGTCCGTCCTGCGGCCGCGCCGAGATCGACCTGATCGGCCTGACCCGCGACGTGGAGCAACGCCTCGCCACCCTCAAGGCCAACGTCTCGGTGGCGGTGATGGGGTGCGTGGTCAACGGCCCCGGCGAGGCGACCGACGCCGACTACGGCATCGCCGGCGGCCGCGGCTTCGGCCTGATCTTCAAGAACGGCGAGGTGGTGCAGCGGGTGGAAGAGAACAACCTGGTGGACACCCTCGTCGCGGTGATCCAGGCGGACCACCCGGAGTAACCCGCGCGCCGCGCCGACCGGTGGGCACGGCATGCCGTGCCCCTACGCCAGGTACCCCCGTCGGCCGCTATCCCCCGCTCGATCCGCGACAACGGAGGCGCCGGTTGCACCGGCGATCCGCGCCAACGGCGCGGCAGGCCCTGCGGGCCTGGGTCGCCGATGGGAATCGGCTCCTACCGGCGGCCACAGGCGTCCGCGTGCCCCGGGCCCACCCGTAGGGGCACGGCATGCCGTGCCCCCGCATCGAACATCCGCGCCGGCCGTTATCCCCCGGGGCGATTTTCGACAGGGTAGCCGCCGTCCGGTGGCGCACCGTAGGGCGGATGCCCGAAGGGCGATCCGCCACGATGCGGCGGCGCTGCCTGGCGGAACCGCCTACGGCGTTCCGCCCTACCGGCGGGTGTGGACGCGGCCGACCAGGTCGCCCTGGCAGAGGAGAGGCTGGCGGCGCAGGGCGGTGAGCAGGCCGGCGACCGGGGTGCGGATCTCGCCGTGAATCTCGCCGTCGAAGCCGTGGTAGACGTAGCCGATCACATCGCCCGCCTGTACCCAGCGCCCGGGGTGCAGGTTGGACACGAAGATCCCCGCGTAGTCGGAGATTAGCTGTAGCGACTGCTGCGGACCGAAGTAGTAGCTGTCCTCGTCCTCCTCGGAGAGCTCCACTCCTTCCAGGGTCCCGGTGCGGCGCAGAAAGTCGACCAGGGCGCGGAACAGGCGCTCGCAATACGCGAGGTGCAGGTTCCCCGCCTGGCCCGCCTGGATGACGAAGTTCTCGCCGCCGAGGCCCTGCCAGGCGTGGCCGATGGTGGCGGTGAACAGCGAGCTCGATGGCCGTTCCACCACCGCCGGCAGGCCGAACAGGAAGGCGGTGGAGCGCTCGCCGGGGCTGGGATCATAGAGCCGGACCTGCGGCGACTCCTCGATGTCGAGGTTGGAGCTGTGCAGGTCGATGCGGTAGCGGGCATCGCGGGTCACCTGCAGGACCGCGTGGGCGATGCGCTGGCTGGTCTCCCCGGCGTCGTAGCCCGGGAACATGCGGTTGATGTCGGTCTTGTCGAACGGCCACGTACGGCTGCGGATGTTCAGCCCCAGGACGTTGACCGCCGGGATGATGATCACCCGGCCGAGGAGGGTCTGGGCCGCGCGTTCGCCGAGGTCGACACCACCCAGGAAGTTGGCCAGGCGCGACAGGACGAAGACGCCGTTGATCTCGTCGCCGTGCAGCCCGGCGACCAGCGCCACCCGCGGCGGCTGATCCGGATCGCCCAGGTCGTGGTACGGGATCTCGAAGTCGCGGCGCATGGGCGCCGTCATGCGGAGCAGGGCGGAGACAGCCATCATGCGGCTCCGTTGGGCACCGTGTCCGTGGCCACGATGCGCGCCATGAGCGACCCCTCGTAGACCAGGGGGTACTCACGCAGGGTGAACAGGATCCCATCCGCCGGCGAACGGATCTGCGACAGGGTCTCCCCGTCGTGGGCGGACACGATGTTGCCCAGGACCTGGCCCTCGAAGACCGCACGCCAGTGCTCCACCGCCGGCACGAACAGCCCGGAGGTCTCGGCGTTGAGGTAGTGGACGTTGGTGTCGTCCGCGAGCAGGGGGTGGTGGTCCGGCGGCGGGATGACGACCGAGGGGTCCAGCACCCCGAGCTCCTGCCAGAGGCCGAGGATGCCGACGATGAGCTGCTCCGTGAAGCTCGGCGTCAGGCGCATGCCCACCCCCATCTCCACCACCAGACACGGGGTGCCGCGGGCGTTCAGGCTGTGGGCCAGGGTGGTCTCCAGCACGGTCACCGCCCCATGCACCCAGATCACGTCGAGATTCATCTTGCGGGCCAGGGGCACCAGCCGTTCCGCGAAGTCCTGGTTGATGCGTACCTGGGGGATCTCCCGCAGGTAAATGTTGCTGGCGTGGACGTCGATGACCATGGCCGCCCCATCGAGATGGGCCATGGCCGCGGCGGCGATCCGTTGCGGGAGGAGACCGGCGTCGTCCCCGGGAAACGCACGGTTCAGGTCGGCGTCGTAGATCGGCACCCAACGCTGCAGGGTGTCGAGGCCGAGGGGGTTGAGCCCGGGGTAGAGCTCCACGGTCCCCCGCAGGGCCTCCGGCCGCGTCCGGCACAGCTCGGTCAGCCAGCGCGCCAGCCGGTGGCAGGCGTAGAGTCCCTCGACCTCGTCGCCGTGGATCCCGGCGACGATGGCGACCCGCGGCCCGCCGCTGCCGAAGATGGTGCGGCTGATGGCGAGCTGCTCGCAATACGGCAGGTCGAGGGTGAGGATCTCCTCCTGGTGGGCGATGCGCATGGGGGCGGTGGTGGGCATGGATCTGTTGAGGGACTAGAGGTTAGGGGCAATGGATTAGGGAAGGATGGCCATCGATGACGGCCAATAACAATTTCGTGAACCGCTACCTCCAAAGAATCTCTCCAGCCCCCAGGGCCGGACCATCCCTAGTCCCTAATACTTGGTTGCACGATTACGCGTCATCATTACCGGCCCTGAACCGCGACGACCCAAAGGCGTGTTTAACCTTTGTTCTCTCGCCAAGACGCGAAGACGCAAAGGCTTTTCTCAGGTCTTGGCGTCTTGGCGCCTTTGCGAGAGGCCATTTTGGTCGGTTCACACGCGTGAAGCTTGGTTCGTGAGTTTCTTCGACGAAGGATTGGTCTCTAACCCCTGATTCGTCACTGAGGAGTCACCCTGAGGTGTACCTCGGGGTGCTCGCCCTGGTGGTCGCCCTTGAAGCTGCCGCGTACGGGGGCGGCGTCCTGATAGTCCCGACCGACCGCCGCGACCACGAAGGAGTCGTTCGCCAGCACCCCGTGGGTCGGATCGAAGCCGCGCCAGCCGGCACCCGGGAGCAGGACCTCCGCCCAGGCGTGGGTCGCCAGGGGAACCCCCTCCTCGAAGTAGCCCGGATCCACGTAACCCATGGCGTATCTTGCCGGGAACCCCCACGACCGCACCACCGTGATCATCACGTGGGCGAAGTCCTGGCACACCCCGGCCTGCTCGCGGAGCACGTCGTCCAGCGAGGAGTGGACGTGGGTGACGTCGGGATCGTAGGCGAAGCGATTCCCGATCCACTCCATGAGCTGCATCAGCGACTCCTGTAACACGGCGTCCGGATGGTAGCCGGGCAGACCCAGACCGGCGGTCATCTCGGCCAGGTGACCGGCGCTCGGGGTCGCCTCCGAGCGGTGCAGGACGTAGGCCCAGAGCCGCGGCTGGGCGCGCAGGGCATCGGCGAGCCACCGCCTCTCGCGCTCCGGGCTCAGCAGCTCGAAGGCGAATGGATTGGACAGCAGGGTTTCGACGTCGGCCTGCATGTGGACCGTGAGGTGATCGTGGGGACGCAGCAGGCTGAAGCTGTGGACGTCATTGCCGAAGGCGTCGATGTGACGGTGTAGCTCGGCCTCCGGATCCACCGTGATCTCCAGCGAGTGGATGCGCTGCAGGCTGTTTTCCGGGGGCGCCAGGCGCAGCTCGCACTGGTGCTCCCAGGCCGGCTCGTCAAAGGTGACGGAGGTCGAGTGGTCGATCAGGTATCGCAAATCTCTACCCCAAGATAGGCCTCGAAGTAATCGTGGGCGATCGCCTCGTTCAAGACCGCGATCCGCTCCAGGTATTGCTCGAGGAACTCGTGCAATCCGATCTTCACCACCACTTCCTCTGCCGAGAACCCGAGCAACATCTCCTGGAGCGAGGCCATGGCATCCCGGACCTGGCAGTCCTCCGGGCGACAGCCGATGGTGTGCAAGGCGTCGCACATGCGATCCGCCGCGAACCGCAAGGAGCGCGGGAAGGTCTCCTCGCTGATCACGAACTCGGCGATGTCGACCGGTTGCAGGCCGCTGTGATAACGGCGCCGGTGCGCCTCCAGCGCGGACAGGGTCTCCAGCAATACCTTCCACTGGTAGTAATCCAGGGGCGTCCCCACCAGGGAGAGATCCGGTAGCAGGGTGTGGTACTTCACGTCGAGGATGCGCGCCGTCATGTCGGAGCGTTCCAGAAAGGTCCCCAGGATGTAGAAGGAGAACGGCTCGCCGCGCATCATCGTGCCCACGGTGACCCCGTGAAATCGCGCCACCTCGTGGCCGACGAAGACGAAGAAGTCGAGGGCCTTGTTGATCTCCAGCGGGCGCTCGAGATAGTTGTCGAGGCGCAGCCAGAAGTCGTTGATGGTCTCCCACATTTCCTTGGAGATGCGGTCGCGCACCACCCGCGCGTTTTCCCGGGCGAGGCGCAGGCAGGAGCGGATCGCGCCCGGATTGGAGCGCTCCTGGGTCATGAACCGGATGGCGCTCTCGGCGGTGACGGGCCCGGTGGCCGTGCCTTCGTCGAAGAACTCCTCCATGCCCGTGATGGTGAGGAGCGGATGCCACTGGACCGCGGCGCCGTGGGTCTCCTCGTCTTCCAGCATGTTGAGGAGGTTGATGTTCAGTAGACGCGCGGTATTGCCCACCCGCTCCAGATAGCGGGACATCCAGTAGATGGAGTCGGCGAGTCGGCTCAGCACGGGCGGCGCGCGGCGCGGCGGTCACGAAAGACGGCGTTCACCGCAGAGACAGGGAGGGCGCAGAGGACGACGCGAGGCTTCTTGCGGGTTCGCGGTGGTCGAGGCCAGGGCCGCCGTAGGGGTGGGAACCACAGAGGCGCACAGATCACCGGTCCGACCTCCGTCCCAGGATGGCCCAGCCTCCTGCTCCCCCCGGTCTCCTGCCAGCGACTCGCCACGCCGTGAAGTCGACGATCCGTGTTCATCCGTGGGGACCTCCGATCGTTCCCCCGCCAGTCCACCGCCGAGGCGAGAGACCCCAGCGAGGAGCGGCCAAGGGAATCTCCGTGGGGATCAGCGGAAATCGCGATCGGGTCAGGAACAGCTCGGTGCGTAGGGCGGGCTTCAGCCCGCCGAACGCCCAGACGTGTCGAAATCGGCCTCGGCCGGTTGAAACCGGCCCTACGGGTTGGCGCCACGCCTACCGGAACAAGCGCCGTCCCCATCCTGCCGGCCCTCTGCGTGGTGAGGATGACGGGGCTCACTGGTGGAGCACCCAGGTGTCCTTGCTGCCGCCGCCCTGGGAGGAGTTGACCACCAGAGATCCCTTGGTCAGGGCCACCCGGGTCAGGCCGCCGGGGATCACGTGGATGTCCTCGCCGTAGATGATGAACGGCCGCAGGTCGATGTGACGCGACTCCAGCTCCCCGTCGAGGTAACAGAGGTGGCGCGAGAGCTGCACCACCGGCTGGGCGATGTAGTTGCGCGGGTCCTTGAGCACGGCGTCGATGATCGCCAACCGCTCGTTGCGATTCGACGACGGGCCCATGAACAGGCCGTACCCGCCAGACTCGCTCACCGGCTTGATCACCATCTCCTGGACGTGCTCCAACACGTAGCTGCGCTGCTCCGGGTTGGTGAGGTCGTAGGTCGGGACGTTGCCCAGGATCGGTTCCTCGCCGAGGTAGTAGCGAATGAGCTCCGGGACGTAAGGGTAGACCGCCTTGTCGTCGGCGATGCCGGTGCCCGGCGCATTGACGATGGCGACGTTGCCGGCACGCCACGCGTTGATGATGCCGGCCACACCCAGGGTCGAGTCGGCGCGGCCGTAGAGGGGATCGAGGTAATCGTCGTCGATGCGCCGGTAGACCACGTCCACCCGCCGCAGACCACGGGTGGTCTTGAGATAGACGACATCGTCCTTCACCACCAGGTCGCGCCCCTCGGCCAGCTCCACCCCCATCTCCCGCGCCAGGAAGGTGTGCTCGAAGTAGGCCGAGTTGTAGATGCCGGGGGTCAGCACCACCACCACCGCCTGCTCCTTGCCACGCGGTGACATGTAGCGCAGGGCATCGATCAGCAGCGCCGGGTAGTGCTCGACGCGCCGCACCCGGTACTTGTTGAAGAACTCCGGCAGGATGCGGCGCTCGACGATGCGATTCTCGATCAGGTAGGAGACCCCCGACGGGGTGCGCAGGTTATCCTCCAGGACCAGGTACTCGCCCTGGCCACCGCGCACGATGTCGATCCCGGCGATGTGCGTGTAGACATCGTGGGGGGGCTCGATGTCCATGAGCTTGGGGCGGAAGTCCCTGCCCTGATAGATCAGCTCCACGGGTACGACGCCGTCCTTCAGGATCCGCTGGTTGTTGTAGATATCCTTCAGGAACAGGTTGAGCGCCCGGACCCGCTGCTTGAGCCCGGCCTCGATGGCGGCCCACTCGGCGGCCGGGATGATCCGTGGCAAGAGGTCGAACGGCCACACGCGCTCGATGCCCTCATCGCTGTCGCGATACACGGTGAAGGTGACCCCCTCCGTCTGCAGGGCGAGATGGGCCTCGTGGACCTTCTCTTCCAGGCTCACCTGGCCGGTGTTGCGGATGTGGTCCCAGAGCAGGCGGTAGTGGTCCCGCGGGGCAAAATCGTCCCGGTAGAACTCGTGGAAGCCGATGGCTTGCGCGGCGC
>Ga0210124_1000688_pt1 | contig 16381 bp, 14 predicted proteins | sample Muzzi_PWC_D2_FD_185554 | JGI IMG/M metagenome (GOLD analysis project Ga0210124, IMG submission 185554) | Wetland microbial communities from San Francisco Bay, California, USA, that impact long-term carbon sequestration - Muzzi_PWC_D2 (SPAdes) | ecosystem: Environmental > Aquatic > Marine >... | reverse complement strand
ACAAAAATTTGGCATTATTCGTCAATAATTCCTCATTTTTTTTGTTAAAATTTCATAGTTGCTTTTCAATAAAATCTAATAACTATCTGTATTTGCAACTTATTAAATCTATGGCAAGGTATTTGCAGTTATCATTTTTGTTTCATTCTCATAGTTTCCATACACAAGTAGGCTGTTCGCTATAATAAAGCCACATTATCATAAACTTCGTGAAAGGAGGTCAAGATGTTAAAAATTAGTAATCGTTCGCTTATAACAATCTTTCTATTAATTGGATGCTTAGCTTTTTTTGCTAATTCTGTTAATGCAGAAGAACCAAAGTTTTATGTCGGTATAGGTGCCAGCCATCAAGGGAACAATTATGATTTTGAAGATATTGTAGATTGGGATGAAAGCACATGGGGTATAAATGCAAAATTTGGCTATCGTTTAACACCTTTAGTATCTTTTCAGTTTGATGTTGATTGGATCCCTGAGGTCAAAGGGGTTTTAAAATCTGACCCCTCTCTTGGCGGTGACGTAGAAGTTCAAACTGGTATTTTTTCTTTAAAAGGTTACTTTCCTACGTCTAAACCTGTAAAGCCTTTTATAATAGCAGGATTTGGTATTTTGCATTATGATGTTGATATTAATGATAGCGCGCAATCTCTCGGTGCAGTGGGAGATGATGAAACCGATTTGTGTCTTAAAATTGGTGGAGGCGTGGATGTCTTCATTAATCAGAGCTTCTCCATTGGACTGGAAGGAAACTATACGGCTGGAAGGGAAAAGGTAGATGCCGTCGAGTACTGGAACTTTATCTTGGGTGCCGCTTATTATTTTTGATTTGATCAATAGATTCCGAGGGACTTGCGCCCGTAGCACTTTGTAAATGTACTAATCAATTTTATCTTTGGCCTTACCCGTGGGCTCAAGCCCGTGGTCTATGCCAATAATTGAGAGAAAATCGTTTGAATACCCATCAAACCGATCATTCAAGTTCGAACTACTTTAATAGCCATCTGAAAGGGGAAAAATGATGGATCGCTTAGGTCAACGGGTTCTTAAAAAGGGTATAATTTCAAAGGGTGATTTGGAAAAGGCGATTGAAAGACAACGCTTATATGGCGGAAGGATCGGTTCTAATTTAATGGCGTTAAATTTGATTACCGAATCGGAACTCGCCGATTTTTTCAAGTTTACGCCATATACGCCGAAAAATGTATCAGAAACCGATATTGAGCCCGGATTCATTGCAGAGCTGATTTTGAAGCATTGTCTGTTTCTAAAAAAATTCACGACCGCGCATTTGGTTGAAAAAACAAATTTACCTACTTCTGTTATCGTCAGCATTGTCGATGACCTGCGGAAGGATGGTTTTATCTCTATTGCCAAAGGAGACACGTCATTTGCTACTTCTCATTATGAATACAACCTGATGGATTCCGGTATCAACCGTGCGCTTCAAGCATTTGAAGAATGCCGATATGTCGGTCCTGCTCCGGTGTCGTTGGACGAATATCGGTATGCCGTTGAAATACAGACCATCAAAAGCATTGAAGTGACATACGAGTATTTAAAACAAGCCTTTTCAAATATCGTGGTTACTGATGAGAATCTTAAAACTTATGGCTCGGCCATCAATTCAGTCAAACCGATATTTTTATACGGGCCTTCGGGTAACGGCAAAACGACCATTGCAGAATCCATCGGCCGTTCGCTTCCCGGAGAGATTTTTGTTCCACATGCTGTTCTGGCCGGAAATCAGATTATTGTGGTGTATGATCAGGTCAATCACAAGGCGGTGGGTTCAAGAGAATCCGGTAATCAAATGGACCAAAGATGGATAAAAATTAAACGACCGGTCGTCTTGGCCGGCGGAGAACTCACCCTGAAAACACTCGATTTGGACTTTAATCCCAATGCTAAATACTATGAAGCACCTTTGCAAATGAAAGCGAACAACGGTGTCTTTATTGTGGACGATTTTGGCCGGCAAATCGTTGATGCGCAAACTCTTTTGAACCGATGGATTATTCCCCTTGACCGTCAAACGGATTTTCTGACTTTGCACACCGGAATGAAATTTGAGATCCCATTTGATCAATTGGTTATATTTGCGACCAACCTTCCGCCTAAAAAAATTGCCGACGAGGCATTCTTAAGGAGGCTCAGGTACAAAATTAAAATGGATTCTCCGACAATTGAAGATTTTCGAGATATCTTTAAAAACGTTTGCATGTTTAATAAAATCGACTTCAATGAAGATGTCTTTGACCATCTGACGGATAAATATGAAACATCACAAAGGAAGTTAACTTGCTGCCACCCCAGAGATCTTATTGATCAAATTATCGATGAAGCCCATTTCAGCAACACCCCCCCAGAAATAACCAAGGATACCATCGATAAGGCATGGGACCATTATTTTGTTGATGACTAATGAGTACATGATTATTCAGAATTATTCAGACATAAAAGCAATATGTTTTCTGACAGGATTAACAGGATTGACTTGATTTTTGCCTTTCTTATGGAAAGGCAAAAATATATGGTTATATCTGATTCTGATGTCTATCCCATCCCAGGAATGTGGAAATAGAATCTAGAAATTCCTTAAAATCACCCAACCGTGTTTGTAGGATTCTATACAACTGAAAGTCGTCTACCTCCCAGTATAGATGAACCAATCGGTTGCGAAATTTCGCCATTTCCACCAGTTCTTCGGCAAATCCTTCTTCTATGACTCCTACCTATCCCATAACTGCGAATGTGTCCCCGTAGTCCTCCGGAATCCGGTAGCTATTCCGAGATATGACATGGTTGCACATATCAATCGTTGACTCAATCACGACTATAAAGTGGTATTTGGAACTGCCAATTTTATCGGGATCTTTCAGAAATTTGTCTTGGGGTAGCTTTCCCAATTCTCTGAGCCGAGCAATGCTTTTTCTGAGTTCGGAAACCAGCTTCCCCATTTTTTCTTGGTCATATTGGGGCATTCACAACCTCATACAAATACCGCCTGCGAAATGGAGTGAAATCAAAATACTGCTTCAGGACTTTCCCTTGAAGGTCCGCCCGAAGGTTTGGTCTTCGATCCACTAACACCGTTCCGGAACGGATTACTCCCTGGCAAAATGATAGGGGAGGTTTTGAGTATGCGTACGTCAACCTGGTACTTGACGATCGTTTCAAGCTCGGTCTCCAGATTAATCTCAAAAAAAAGAGGGTCATCCGGAGGACTATCGACCAATATAGCCAAGTCTATGTCAGAAAACTGCCCTTTTGAATTTGTTTTATTCAGTTTTGAAAAATCTGTTCCTTCCCCGCTACGTGGGCTCTTCGATGCGCCAAACCTGTCCCGCACTGCGGGAGTCAGAGGCAAGGGGTTTTGTCCCTCCTGCCAGTGCAAGGAACGAGCGGGCAGGCCAAATTGCGCCACACCACAACACGATGACTATAACGATGCTGACCAAATTCGAGCAATACCGGTTTTCAGCGTTGGTTTATGATCCATAGATTTACGTTGCACCCTAAATGAGCAAAGGTCGAGGCTTGTCAGCCTCTGGCGCGGTTGCTGCATATACAAGGTAAGTAAAAGCTATCTCTTGACAATTTAATTAATCTATGTCAGACTAGTCTTAAACTAGTTTAAGGAGTTGATTATGCAAACCGTAGGTGCATATGAAGCCAAAACCCATCTGTCCAAGTTACTGGAGCGCGCGTTCAGAGGCGAGCGCATAACCATTACTAAGCATGGTGTTCCTGTCGCCGTATTACAGCCTCCTGATCTTGAAAAAAAAGTGGATACCAAGTCAGTTATTCTTGAGCTGCGAAAATTTCGTGACAAAAACCGTCTGAATGGAATCTCAATTCGAGACATGATTGAAGAAGGAAGGCGATAATTGGCAGAGCAATTCGTTGTCGATAATTCGGTCGTAATGTCATGGTGCTTCAAAGACGAAACCAACAGTTATGCCGACATTGTTCTGAACATGCTTACAAAAGTCTCCGCCGTTGTCCCATCGATCTGGCCTCTTGAGGTTGTAAATGTTTTGTTATCGGCCGAGCGACAAAAGCGGCTCAGCAAATCAGACAGTATGCGGTTCCTAACTTTGTTATCTCAACTGCCGATCTTTGTGGAATATGAACGACCGGAAAAGATGATGAAGGAGCTTTTGGCTTTAGCAAGAACTAGCAAGCTGTCGAGCTATGATGCCTCATATCTTGATCTTGCGATGAGAAAAGGTTTACCGATAGCTACGCTGGACAACAAGCTAATAGAAGCAGCCGCAAGGAATGACGTTCCAATTATTGCAGCTTGATTGCATAGATGAACCAGCAGAAAACAAGATCACGGAGCCCTCGGGCGCTTTTCATAGTGAAACGAAGATCCCATTGCCGGACGGATACGGGGCATCACAGCCAGAGGCGTGCAAGCCTCGACTTTCGCTTATTAGGATTTTATCTATAGGATCCCCATAGGAAATTAAAGTTCTATAATAAATTTCCGATATTATAAATGCTGACAAAATTAATCACAAAATTTTCAACGTTTTTAAATTCTGAAAAAATCATCATAAGGGATAGAAGATGAATCAAGATAGCTATGTGGATTATTATGAAGACCTGCAGGTAAGTCCCAATGCTGATCTGGAGACCATTGAACGAGTTTATCGGCTATTGGCAAAACGGTATCACCCTGATAATAGCATCACTGGGAATAGTGATAAATTCAGGATTATCACATCAGCATACAAGGTTCTCTCAGATGCAGAAAAACGGGCGGCATTTGATGCAAAACATGAGGATGCACGAAATCAAAAATTAAAGAACTTATCAAAAGAATTTTCGTCAGAGGGTTTTGAGAACGACCAACAAATACGAGATGCAATTCTATCAATACTTTATATTGATAGAAGGCAGAATCCATCTGATTCCGGAGTGGGTTCATGGCGCTTGGAAAAATTGTTGGAATGGCCGGAAAAGATTTTGGAGTTTCATATTTGGTATCTAAAAGAAAAGGGTTGGATTCAGCGGGTAGACACTGGAGGATACGCAATTACCGCCAGCGGTGTAGAGATTGTCGAAGAAAATGGTTCTATATTAGGAAAATATCGGTTATTGACCGATCAAAGAGGATCATCTAAAAAAAGCAACGAATCAGAAGAAACTTAAAAAAAAGATTGTCATTACTGTCATTACTGTACCGAACAAAATTACTGGATCTGGACTAAAAAAGTTCAAAAAGTAAGCATCGCTAATCATTTATAATAAAAATGCAGAGGCATTTGGCTCTGCCGTTTTATAATTATCCGACCTTAAAATATCTGCTGAGACTGTCGAAAAGGATTCAGTTATTGAGCACATTCTAAATTGTATCAGTCTTCAATTTCTACAAACCTATCCTTTTCAATTCTAAAAAGATAAAGCTTTTTCAGCGCCCCCCATTCATAATGCCACAATGTAGGATATAACCATTCGAATTGTTTCACAATACTGTGGAAATAATGTAATAGTTTTTTGGGTAATTTACCACACAATTTCATAGTTTTTTAGGTGACTTAAAATAGATACCTTTCCTCTCCGATTGATCTAACTGTTTAACAATGTTGATCTTCCTGGCGATTTGAGCATAACTGATTGATTTTGCATGATATTTGCATACAAAAAATGGTGAACAAGTAAATTTAACGTATAAAACGAGATGAAATCGTTAAACATTGACTCTCTATTTATTATCTAAATTTAGAGGAGAAAAAAATGATGTTAAACGGCCCAAAAAAAACAAAGCGGTTTATTGAATATTTATTGTCTGCTACCTTCCTTCTATCTTTGGTGGCAATACCTGTTCAAATTAAAGCTGAAACCATCAAGTTACGGCCATATAGTTATTCTGACATTACTGGGGTAACAGAAAACCCAGAAAATGCCTATGACGATGCTGGCAATACGTTTGCAACAGTTAATGCAGTGGCAGACGCAAGTCCGTCAATAACCTATTTCTGGGAACCAATTCCAGCTGATTATGACTCCGCCCTGCTGTATGTCAAGGTCTTCTCAAAAAATTTTACAAATGATAAATGGGGCATCGAGTATTCATTGAATGGGGGAAGTAATTGGATAGTTTTAAAAGAAATGTCATCGGAAAATACCGTTGCTTCGGTGGATATTTTAGAAAATATTGGTCCATTAGTCACTTCAAATGATGTGCGAATCAGGATTTATACAGATTCAAAGGGAAAAGTGGATGAAGGTTTTATTAACATTTATGAAACTTTTGTTGAAGCATCACCTTCAGCACAAGTTCCGTTAAGTCTTGAGCAATCCTCATTTCGTTTCTTCGAAAGCATAGATCCCGACAGTTTTTATTCTATTGACAGTGGTGTTTTAGGAGTTGATGAAGCCAAGGCAATTGCCACCGATGGAGTGTATATGTATGTCGCTGGTTTTGAACCAGGGGGCTGGCGTATTGAAAAAAGAAACCTATCCAATGGTGTATTAATACATTCTGTCACAAATAACTGTCTTGGTGAACCTTATGCCATTTTAGTCAACAATGGCTATATCTATATTGTTGGTGATGACTATACTGAAGGAAATTATCAATGGCGCGTCGAAAAACGATATACTGTAGATCTTACTTTAGATTCAACTTTTGGTGTTGCTGGTGTTGTATTAAGCAATCCAAGTGAAAGTAGTGATACCGCATACGATTGTGTAATTGTGGGTAATTTCATTTATATTTCCGGAAGCGACCGATCCAATGGAAGTGATGATTCTCAATGGCGCATCGAAGTAAGAAGTTTAATGGATGGTTCATTAACAGTCGGTGATGGCGGAATAATTTTAAGTAATCCGAGTAGTGACGATGATATCCCCTTTGCAATAGCAGCAGACCTGAACAATTTATATGTTGGGGGATACGACCGTATTCCTAAAATTTCAACTAATAAACCGGGCAAAGACAAGAAGGCCTCTTCAAATGCCCAGTGGCGCCTGGAGAAAAGAACGATTGACAACATTTCCCAGATTGGACAGGTGGTGCAAGTTAATCCAACAGATAATTCTGACGCGATAAAAGATATGGCAATTGATAATGGTTTTATTTATCTGGCTGGTTATGAAGAATATGGTTTTTTTGACACAGGCTGGCGCATTGAAAAACGAGATCTTTCTGATTTAACCTTACCATATGATGATAGTTTTGGTGAGAATGGTGTTAGAATTATTGACCCTGGCTATAACGACAGTCCTGCGTCTATCGCAATTGAGGGCGCATATATTTACATTGCGGGTTTTAGCGCAGATTTCGGAAGTGGAGGTGATACCGCCTGGCGAATTGAGAAATGGGACAAAAGCACGGGAGGTTATGGTACTGAAGGCTATTCTATTATACATGACATAGACAGCCAAAACAATGATAGAGCCTATGGAATAGCAATTGATAGCGGTTTTATGTATATTGTGGGCTACGAACAACCTAACCTCGCTGATTGGCGAATAGAAAAAAGAGATATTGAGCCCGGATATCTGCTTGAGCCGCTTTCAGATCAAAATACTCCAGCTACTCTTTCGCCAGGAATGCCATTTCGTTTAAAAATGTTGATCAATGTTGAAGGTAATTTGCTTCGTCTAAATACAGGACAATTTAAGCTTCAGGTTGCGGAGAAAGCATCGAGTGGTTGTGGAGCTTCCTTATATGTAGATTTGGAATTAAGTCCTAATGTTGGCTTCTACCCTATTCTGGGTTTTGACGGCGAACCAGCTATAAAAACCGAAGAAGACCCATATATTGAAGGGGAGATTACCCGTTACCAGAGCTATGAAGAAAGCAATCCTTTTACCAATAATGTATCTGACATCTCGGCTGGGGAAAATGGACTTTGGGATTTTTCTCTTGTAGCAAATAATGGAGGCAATTTTTGCTTCCGAATTGTCAAAGACGATGGTTATGATACCGAATTAAACGAATATCTTTCTTATCCAGAAATAAATGTATCGCCTTGACTTCTTTTAATTTGGTTTGAAATCTTAATTCGAAAGCTGCCATTTTAATATTGTGACCACTGGGTTTATATGATCATTACACTTTGTATAGATACACCTGTATTCTGCTTACGACTTTGAATAGGGAAGTGGTTTGAAGAAGATAGTGAAACAAAAGCCTGCGTGCGTCAGCGGTTAACCAAGATTACTCAGGCCAGCCTTAATCCTCTCTGCGCAGGGATATCTTCTCGCAATTCGAAATTCTTACGCACTTTATTTATCAGCTCTCCTCTCTGAGCAATATACCTCTCACTGATTGGCCCCAAGCGATTGGACGCAGCCTTGAGATATGCAATTTTGTGAGGATCAACACCCATTATCCGCGCACTAGTTGCATCCACAGCCGGTAGGTTCCGTCCCATCACAAGAACTCCCGCGTGGCATGGCGTACCCATTATAGGGCCATCTCCTTCCATTCCGATAATACCATCCACAATTGCAAGATGAGGCTTGATGGTTGCGTTGATATCCAAGATGGATCTTTCAATACCCGCATAGTGCAATACGTTTTTAGGCCATCCATAGACAATCCCAGGCATAACTCCAAACATATTTTTCATTGAAAGCGTCACACCTGCCCAGTGATGGGTCTTCATCTTTGCCATTGAAACAATAAGATCTACTTTTCTCAGGGTCTGAGGAAATGAAAGTTCATTAAGGCGCGAAAACCGCCCGTTGTTGGGCAAAGTAAACAGAGAATCATTGTTTAGATCAATATAAGGAATCCGATCTTCATATAATACATCCGCAAGTCCTGACTCTTCTAACACATAATAAGAATCACGAACATGACCCTGCCCTTCACCAACTATAACTTTGGAAGCACCAAGTTCTAGAAAAGCTTCAATTGCTCCTCTTATGACAAGTGGATGAGTATTGATATGGGAAGCCCCTTTTATAACTTCAACTATATTGGGTTTCAAAAGAACACGCTTTCCTTTTATTTCCGCAGGACTTATACCCAGCTCTTTCATTCCGGAAAGTATTACAGACGCAATATCGTCCGTATAATTTGCTATACCAGCAATAAAAACCTCGGATCGCATTTGATTTTTATACTTTAAAAGGGATACTCCCAAAAGTCCGCCTACTGCTCCAACCAAGGTTGAAATAAGAAACCCCCTGCGACTCATCCCACTTTTTTTTAAATTATCCATGGATCTCATATTCTCAGCTTTTGTCATTTTACATTTCACGTTTCACTTTTCACCAGTACGTCTTGATTAAGAAGCCCATTTTCACAAATAGAAGCCAAAATCAGAAGACTTAACAGCGAAGTAGGATAAGGTCCGTATCTTTTTTGCCGCTCAAGACATGAGAGTACAAGGGCCTGTGAGTTGCTCGGACGTTCGTTCCACGCACTTAGGCCTAATAGACTCCATCCAAGAGAAAAGGGCGTGTATAATTTTTTAACTGCCGTTTTAAGATAGAGAAGACTTTTTTCGATTTTCTCCCTGTGAACCAACCCGGCAAGGGCCTGCAAGGCTACACCCGTAGGTGCCGGCATCGAATTCAGTTCATGGCCGAATACTTTAGTGTTGCCGTAATTCCAACCTCCTCTATGCAATTGCCTGTCCAAAAGCATATTTATGGCCTCAATTGCTCTCGGATGTTTTTCATATCCTACCGTCCGCAGTGCAATCAAGGTCAAAGCGGTTGGCTCTACCCATGAGTGGGTGTTTTCAATCCACGGCCACCCCTTAATTGAAGGGTCATGTCCAAATGGTGAATCAGGTTTGCGCTCAAAGTGTCTTCCGGAAGTATTAAGAAGAAAATTAACCGCTCTATACTGACTGTTAATGTGCCCTGCTGATCCATGCCAGGCAAGAATTGCAAGGGATGTAGGCCAGAACGCGTCAGGGTGTTTTGGCAAAAGGCACACACGGCCATCATCCAGTTGTTCAGAAGCAAGACGAGCTTGTAGCTGTTGAATGATTTTAGTATCTTTTCTCCAGGTTTTAAAGGCAATTACAGCCCATGCAGTTGCGTCTGGTCTGTATCCTCCTCCTTTATGGTTTTCAAGTCCGCCTTCAGGAAGAATACGCCTTTCTATTTCAGAAATAACGCTGTTTAAAATTTCATTTATCATAACTGGAATATAGATTGTGGATTTGTTGGCTCATTTATAGGTACGATAAATTTTAAAAAGTTCTATGGCTCCTAATAAAAAATCTAAAATTTTAACTTTAGACCCACCAATATGGGTCCACTCCTTAAGAGGATATTCTAAAGCATACTCCTCCAACGATCCTACTCCTTTATTCTGCAAAATAGTCTCAACTCGGGCCAATATTTCAACATCGAATATCCATTTAACAATAAAAGGAGTAGAAAAAACCTTTTTCAAATCTGAATTATTTTTAAAGATTTTTGCCCCGCATTGTGTATCATAAATTGGCAATCCGAGCACACAGCTTGCGCAGGTGGCAAAGACTCTGCCCAGATAGTGCCTAAGTGGCTTCCTCTCTATTCTGTAGCCCAACAGCTTGACCCGAGAGCCAATTGCTGCTATGACTCTTTTGCCCTCTAATAGGGCGCATAGTTTGTCAATAGCGTTGAGAGGAGTGGCCAAATCCGCATCCCAATAACCGATATTATAGAAACCGGAATCTATAGTCTTTAAAAATCCCTGTCTAACAGCTTCTGCTTTTCCAACATTGATTTTTAGATCAACACACAGCATCTGCTCGGAGTTGCAGTGGCACATGTAGTTGATGATTTCAAACGTATCATCAGAGCTTCCATCATTTACAAAAATAAAATATACCCATTTGTTTTTTCCTGCATATCTAATGAACTCTTTTGTTATTAGACGCTCTGACTCATTGTAACATGGAACTATAATCGCTGTTTTTTGCATAAGGCCCATACCGTAAGCCCTGGAATTGTAATTCCAATCTTTTTGAGGGTTATAGAAATAATATTTTCCAGTGTTAAAAAAGAAGAGATTGTTCTGTTAATTGTCTTACCATATTTCCATACCCCAACGCCTTTATTTACCATAAACTCAACCTTGGTGAATCGCTCATACCATAAGGAGATTAATCGTATAGGAATAAGTGAAAAAAAAAGATACCCGTAAGATATTGGTTTTAAATGAACCTTGTTGATTAAACCCATTAATTCTTTTAGATTATATCTTCGATAGTGTCGCAAAAACCGATCGTGAGAGCTGAACAAACAACTAAAAGCCGGTGCAGTGACCAAACAATAACCCCTCAAATCCATATGCTTCTCGACAATTTCAATTATAAATGATGTGTCGTCTTCGATGTGCTCAATAACATCTAATAGAAGAATAAGATTATACTTCTTCACTTTTAACATTTCGAATGTATTATAAAAATTAATACCATTATAAAGAGATGATAATTTTTTAATTTCAGAATCTCGAAGATTAATATCAATGGCATCAATTCTTTCAACATGCATTTTTTTTAAAATATTATTTGCGATAAATCCATCGCCACAGCCTACATCCAAAACTCTTGAAATGCTTTCAGGACCTTCTATCATTTCCAAAATCTTCGCCAATGTATTAACTCGTGCAAGTTCCCATGGATGTCTCTTTAACTTATTCGTTGCTTTGTAAAAATCCATATCAAATTCAACCAATAGATCACTTTTCTGATTCATCCGAACCAGGTATAACCAGTTTCACATCCGGATATTTATCAATCAGATATTGATTTTTTTGAACATTCATCACAAATATATTGGCCACCTCGTCAGCATATATAAGTTTCCAGTCATCTCTCTGCATAAGAAACAATGATAATGATGAATTCGCATTGAAAATAATCCAGCTGATATCATATTTTTTAAGAACTTCATTCCAGCCCGGCTTAATATTTGTGACTTTATAATATTCTTTTAATATATCAACGCCGTACATGTCAGACCTGCCGTCAAAAAATACCCTATATTCCGGCCATGCTGCATAAATGATATAATCTCCAAACTCATCATTATCAAACATGTTGCCGGTAATTTTCTCTTTTTTTAAAAATTCTACGGCAGCAACGGGCTTGGTCTTTTCGTTAAACTTAAAATCTATTTTGCCGGATTTTACTAAAAAAGCAACTAAAATTAAGGCCACAACAGGCCATAAATAGCCCTTTGCGGATCTGTCTATTTCTGAAATGTTTTCTGATCTCTTATTAAGAAATTTAGCGAGTCTTCCATCCGAACGTGAGAGTATTGTCTTTAATTGTCTTAAAAGGATTGGTGCTGCAATGATGCTGAAAAGGGGAATATACCTACCGGAATATAGAGACATATTGGTAAACGTTAAAATTAAGAGCAATTCTATCAAATTGGTTTTTACTGCTGAAATAGCAAATATTACGAACATTAATAACAAAAAATACTTAAAAAAAAGTATGTCGTGAAAATTAGGTGACAAAAATTCATCAACGTGATCCATGATAAACTTGTTGGACACCAGCTTGAAGGGAAAGAGCAGTATTTGGTAACCAATAGGGTTAATCAAGCAAACGAGAAGACATACAACGGTGGTTAACCCCAGCAGTTTTGCCTTTCTCCTATAAATGCCTTTTTCTAAATCACGTGAAGTAATAAATTTTACGATGTTACCAAAAAGGTAAATGCCGATTAAAATAAAACCGGCCAAAAATCCACCATGAAGATTAACCCACAATAGCATGATCGGTGGGAGAACATAAAGGTAATTCTTAGTTTTATACTGATATTCATCTAAAAGATAATACCATATGATCATTAGAATCAGAGAAAAAATGTGAGGTCTTGCCAACCAGTGTATCTGAGATGATAACAACACCAGTAATGCAAAAAAAATAGATAAAACAATGTCGTCGTTAGCCTTGAGAATTTTAAAAAATAGGGAATAAACCAAAGAGATTATTAATGAGAAAAAAATTACAATACCTGTAAGACCGAATGATCGATGCACGATTGCCATAATTACTTCCGAAAGCCACTCATGAGCTGTCCAGGAAAGCGTTGGTGTATGAAAGGAGAAAATATCCTGCCTGGGAATTGAAAGTGTTTTAAGTATATACTCTCCGGCACGAATATGATATCCGGTATCTCCGTCGTTTAATAACCCCTTTCCGATAAAAAGTGACAAGTATAGGAAAAGACAGAGAAAAATAATATCAGCAATGGATGGTGTTAAAAGATATTTAACCTTTTTAAAGTCATTCATGGTGGCCAACTGGAGGTTATTCGATTCAATCTTCTTCTTTAAGGAATTCTGATAATTTATTAATTCCTTCCTTATTATGCTGATTCAGAGTTTAGAACATTGTCCAGGTTCTTGAAACCACGGTATCATGTATAATATCGGCACGTCATTAAAAATCTTAAATTTATCAAAGTTCATGTAATTCAAAACCCCTAATAATAAATATGCCGTATCAGTACATTCAAAATTGCATCAGTTTTCAATTTCTACAAACTTATCCTTTACAATTCTAAAAAGATAGAGCTTTTTATCAACCTCTCCATTGCTCTTGAAAGATGTCAGCCCTGTCACTCCGTCGTAATTGCGAATGGTTTGCAAACGATCCTTTAATTCTCTTCGGGACTTAATTTCAGCCTGGCTGACAATTTGAAAGAGCATCATGGCTGTGTCGTAAGCAACCGCCTCGATGAACTTAGGCTTTTCCTGAAATACGTTTTCATAGCGATCTATAAAATCAAGAACCTGCTCTCTTTTGCTATCCAAGTAAAAAGCATCCGGTACCAAAGCCCCCTGAACATATTTCCGGGTCATCTCGATCAGACGCTCAGAATGCCACAGATTGGTACCCAGAAGAAGCACATTCTCTACGTCGTAAAAGCGCAACTGAGGTGCAATCAGTCCTACCGTGCTATACATGTCAGGTATGAATACCGCATCAATATCTACAACGCCCTCTTCTTGTCGCGGGTGAGCCTCTTTTCCGACTGCTCCCACATACTTTCTAACCGCATCAGAATGATCTATAAGTTCTTTTATCGTCTTGCCAAAGTCTGTCTGACCAGGTGTGTATGCCTCAAAACTTACAATCTGTTTCCCATATGCAAACACCTTATCCTGAAATAGTTTCATAAAGGTCTGACCATAGGTATCTTCAGGATACAGAATGGCGAAACGTTGCACACCCAGTTTCTCAATGGCATAGGGTACAATTGTATCAATCTGCATTTGGGGAGTGAGGAAGTTTCTAAAAACATAATCTCCCAAGTCAGGAATACCATTTTTCTGGCTCAATACGATGATGGGAACCTTTTGCTTTTGCGCCTCTTTTACAGCAAATTCACAGGTTGACATCGGTCCTATAATAGCAGATACATTTTTTTTGTTGAGGGCTTGTACCCCTTTGACTGCGTTTTGCTCATCAGACTGTGAATCCTGAACAATAAGATTGAGGCGTATCCTTTTGTGTAGAGAATGATATGTGTTAAGAGCCAACTTAATTCCTCTTAGCGCGCGCATGCCAAAAGCAGCATACGTTCCGCTGAGTGGAAGCAGACAACCGATGTCATTCCGGTTAAATTCAAGACGCTGGTTAATCAGTGCGATGAACTCCCTTGCTTGCTCTTGATTTTCATGTCCTGGAAATTTTTTGATATATTCAGTAAATACCTTTAATGCCTCAGCTGGTTGATCTGCCTGGAATTTCAGAAGCCCCAGTTGATATAAAAGATAGCCACGGGGCAGTTTATCGTCCATTCGCATCAAAAGAGACAGGATGTCTTCTGTTTTAAGCTGGCTTATGGCGGATTTTAGTTTTTCACGAATATGCTTTTTTTCTTCAGAAGGCGCATTATTATAAGCGATGTTGATGAAATATATAGCGTCCATGGGCGCATTCATGGCCATGTATGTGTCTGCCAGGTAAACGTAGGTTTGAAATATATGTTCCTTTGAATCCGTCTTTTCGAGTATATCGGCTGCCTGAATAATGACCTCTTTGAACCGGTCCTTATGATAATATGTAGAAAGAATCTCCATCATGGCATCGGAAACAAACCGGCTTTCCGGATAATCATTTACAAGCCTTTGGTAGTCCTTTAGTTTTGCATCATCCCGACCCAATGCAGCATAGATTTTTCCCATTTTCATCAAAGCTTCATCAGCCAAAGGTTGATCCGGATATTTGATCAGATATTCATCATAGACCTTTAGGGCGTTCTCATAGGCCTTGACTTTAAATAGCTCTTCAGCCTGTTCATAAAGTGCCTTACCCTCTGCCGTCTTGTCTGGCCCGATAGGCTCTTTTATTGTAGGCGCACAAGCAACCAGCCCGAGTAAAACTATCATCACCAGAACATGGTATTTAAGCTTCATGGAATAATTCCTATATTTTTCATGATCGTATATCCACTTGCTACATAGAGAGTTTCATTTATCTATAATTTTTCAGGATTTCACTTGGCCCCTTGACCCCTTGAATCCTTTTAGGATCACCAACTTTATTGGAAATGATCCAAATATATTTAATTTCTACCAATTGAAGAATTTACGAGATGTATTTATTATCGATCTAGTCTTGAATAATATTAAGTATTTTTTTGTAAACGGACTTGCCCCTCTCTTTGCACTTCAAAAGACTTCTGAAAATGGATTGTTCATTTTTGAGTAATTATTTTCACAAAAAGCAAAAAATATTTCTTGATTTTTATGTAATTTATTTCACATTCATTAAAACAGGCGTATTTTTTGGATCATTATTAAGCTAACAAGAGAGATTTTTTTATATTTTTTTTGTTGATTCAAACGGTGCTATCCGTCTCAGATCTCATGGTCATCAATAATCTTGCTCCTTAGATGTCAATATCAATCAACCCAACATATTTTTCCACTGTAATTAAAATATGTTAAAGCTTTCTATTTGTTCTTTCCCCTTAACAGGATAACTCCAAAAAATAGCTCTTTTCAAATTAAAAGACTGCGCTCGTCTTAAGGATAGACCGCACGCTTTTTGTGTATGAATTGTGTTCTTCTCGACAGTATTGGCACACCTGTTGCTACGTGTTTCTATCAAGTTCAAAAAAAATGCTTCACTATTTTTGTGTCAGACTTCTTTAACGCAATGACCTAAAAAATTGAACTTACTTTTACACGTGTAAAAGGGGTGATTAAACGTATAAGAAACAGCTTTTAATAAGCGGTAATTTTTAACAGCAAATTATTAATCAAACAAAACAAAGGAGAAAAAGACAAATGAAAAAACTGATGAGATTTTTCAAAGGCGAAGATGGCGTAACTGCAGTAGAATATGCGGTAATGATCGTACTAATCGCAGCAGTAGTGATTATTGGCGCAGGTACTCTCGGAACTACAACTAATTCGCAATTCACCAGTTTTGCAGGTGTAATT
>Ga0210124_1000686_pt1 | contig 16393 bp, 14 predicted proteins | sample Muzzi_PWC_D2_FD_185554 | JGI IMG/M metagenome (GOLD analysis project Ga0210124, IMG submission 185554) | Wetland microbial communities from San Francisco Bay, California, USA, that impact long-term carbon sequestration - Muzzi_PWC_D2 (SPAdes) | ecosystem: Environmental > Aquatic > Marine >... | reverse complement strand
GATCCGCTCTCCATAAGGGTTGGGGCTCTTAGGGCTCTTAGGGCTCTTTCTTTCTAATCAGAAAATAATAACTACCCCTACCGGCGCGACTGGCTCCCCTGGGCAAATCCTCCCGATATAGGAATGAAGCGCCCGAGAGCCCCAAGAGCCCGAAATGGCTGTTTGCCGCCGTTTCTGCGGGCCGCAACAGGGCGCTTTAGAACGGCTCGCCGCCCCTGAGGTCGTCCTCGGCCCACTCGGCCTCGCCCTCCGACCAGTCGCAGTCGCCGAACCGCCGCTCCCACGCGGCCCGCATCTCGCCAAGCGGCGGAAAGGTCCAACCGCGCTCGCTGCCCGACTTCCAGCGCTTGCAGTCCCACTTTCCGAGCTCCCGGCCCAGGGCGTGGTCCGACCAGTCGCGCAGCCGGGGGGATGACGCTCGCATGCACTGAAACAATCCGCCGTCGTGGAGCTGCGAGTTTGAGAGAATGGTCCCGCGTGGGGCGTGTCCGTTGTTGGGGCGCCGGCCGGGCAGCCTGCCCTCCTCTAGCACGCCCAGCAGGAACTGCTCGAATGGCGGCAGGCTGAGTTGCTTCTGCCTCTGGAGCGCCGCCGTCACCGGGCGCCGGCCCACGTGCCACTCGCCGGACCGCAGCCGCTCATGCCACCAGCGGCCGGTGAGCCAGCGGAACAGCGCCACCTTGCCGCCGCTCTCCCACTCCTGGCGGATGGCGCCAAAGTAGTCGCGGTCCTGGTTGTGCTCGCCCGCGTCCACGTTGAGAACGAGGTAGCGTCGGTCGTCGTGCAGCGCGCTGAGGATGTGCTCGTCGTTCGACGCCAGCATGACGCGGAACCACTTCCGGGCGACGAACGCGTCGACGCCCTTCGGCTCGACCTGCAACGTCGGCTCGGTGACGAGGTTGCGCAGTGTCTTCGACGCCTGGTCGTCGTTCTTGAAGTCGACCTCGTCGGCGAAGACTAGCTGCGCCTCCATGAGGTGCCGGTTGAACTTTCCGACCAGCTTCTCCTTGCTGTTGATCGACAGATAGTGCGGCCCGAAGAACGAGCCGAACAGGTTCGCGATGGTGCCCTTGCCCGAGCCCGACGGGCCGGTCATCGCAATCGCGGTCTCGCACAGCCCCGGCCTCTGCAGCGCGTCCGCCATCCAGCCGAGGACGTACTCGAAGACCTCGTCGTCCCCGCCGCACGCGTTGTCCTGCAGGTGATCGAGGAACCGCTCGCACTTGGGTGGGTACTCGAAGCCGTCATACTCGTCCTCGTCCGGGATCGGGTCGCCGAGGATGTGCACCTTCAGGTCCCGCTCGCGGGCCAGCCCTGCCGGCCAGCCAGCCCAGAGGTTGTAGATGTCGGAGTCGTACTGCCCCTTCAGCTTGCCGGGAAGAAACTCCACCTCCGTGTAGCGCGGCGTCCTGTGATCCCGCAGCCACCACTCGGCCAGCGGCTTGTGGCGAGGCTTGCCCTTGTCGTCGGTGCCCACCTCTATGATCTTCTCGATGTACGCGCTCTTGAACTCGGCAGGAGACATGTGCCCGAGCAGACCGTCGGCCTGGCGCCAGCACACCCTGGGCTTGTCGCCAAACCGGCGCACGAAGAAGTACTCATGAAGCTCGTCCGGGTATCCGATCGAGCGCTCTATCAGCAGGTCCTCCAGGGCCCTCTGATCCAGCACCTCCTCGTGCGCGAGATTGAAGGTGTCCTGCCAGTCCCCCAGGCTGGGCCTGGGGAGCCCCCGGTCGCGGCAGTGATCGCAGAACTCCTCATAGGGCAGCCGCCTGCGAAATACCCAGGGCAGCGAGTTGAAGTAGTCGACGTGGGGGACGCGGACGCCGTCCTCATACTCCAAGAACGGGAATGGGTCGCCCTCGTGCCGGACCACGCGATGCTTCACGCCCAGACGCACCGCGCCGGAGGGATGGGAGAGGTCGCGCTCCTCGAAAGTGATTTCTTCCTGCCCCGCGTCCGGGGCATCATCGTCCTTGGTCATAGCGACCTCTCTACCACCCACCCATTAACACCTCATTAGGACCCGCGCTGCCAGCCCACGGCGCGGGTCACTCCTATCTCGCCGCGACCCGCTCCTCCATCCAGGCGACCACCTCGCTCTCGACGAAGGCGACGCGGTGTGGGCCCAGAGGCACGGGGCGCGGGAAGCGACCCGCGTTGATCAGGCGGTAGGTGTGCGTCTTGCTGAGGGAGGTGCGGTCAAGAACCTCGCGCAGCGACAGGAAGCGAGTGGCCATGCTGGCATCCCTCGGCGATCAATGTTCGCCGAATTATGGGCGATGCCATCGGCGTGCACTTGAGGGCTTATTCGATCCTCGTGTCGAGGTGCCGGTAGTAGTCGTCGTGAACCCTCTTGCACAGGTCCACGCTGTAGCGCGGGTCCATCTCCTGTGCGACCAGCACGAACAGTCGCGCCGCCCGATTGAGACGTGGCAGACGACCCGCGTCATTGCTCGGAGACTCCCCGGTGCGCGGGTCGTGGGTGCCCGCCTCCGAGAAGTCCGGGTGGAATGGCTCGCGCAGCACGCGCCTCCACCACTTGTTGACAAGATGAAACACCGCGACAAGGGGAGGCTTGGCCATGTCCCGGCGATGGTGGAAGCGCCCAGGGTTGCCGCGCCCCCTGCCCCAGTTCTCTCTCCACCACCGATCCCAGTCCTCCAGGCCGGCGCCCGCGTGCTCGCCGTAGTCGTAGTCGTGCGCAGGCTGATCTGGGTTGTAGTTCTTCTCCAGCTGTCGGTGGGGCCGCCACTCGGAGCCCTCGGCCTCGTTGCGCCGGAGCCAATCGCCCAGCACGAGCCGGTGCGTCCGGCTTGCCTCGTGCACCAGCCAGCGCATCGCGTCCGCGTGGGCCCAGAGGGCCGGCTCGTTCATCTGCTCGAGGATGAACAGGACCGGGTCGTACTCGTCCTCGTCCTCGCGGTACGGGACCTCCTTGAACCACTCGCGCTCGGTCATCCTGCCACCCCCATGATGTGCTCGGCGTAGGCGGCCAGCGCCGCCCGCTTCTCGTCCATGTAGTCGTGCTTGTTGTACGTCCTCTGGAGGCCCGGCTTGGCGTGGCCCAGGACGGCGTCGCGCACGTCCTGGCTGAAGCCGAGGTCGGCCAGCCGCGTCTCGCAGGTGACGCGCAGGTCGTGGACCCGGAAGTCGGAGAGCTCGGCCTCCGGGTCGTCCTCCTGCATCGCGGTGAGCGCCCGCTCGTCCAGCCGGGCCTTGGCGCGGCTGAAGCCTGAGACCGGCACCCTCCCGGCCCGCGTCGAGAAGAGGTAGTAGTCGTTGCCCTCGTGCACCGGCAAGGCCTCGACAATGCCCCACGCGGGGTCGGAGAGCGGCACGACGTGGTCGCGCCCGCCCTTGTAGCGCGCGGCCGGGATCTCTAGGACGCGGCGGTCGGCGTGCACCTCTGAGCGCCGCGCCTGGGCCCACTCCCCGCGCCGCTGCCCGGTGAGCATCAGCAGGCGATACATCGGCCCAAAGGGGTGGCCGAGCTCGCCGGCCGCGTGAAATATGACGCGCAGCTCGTCGTCGGTGAGCGCGCGCCCCGCCTCGCCGTTGGCGACGAGATCGTTGCGAACCATGCCGTGAATGGGGTTGTCGGCGACGATCTCGCGGTCCACCGCCCAGTTGAACAGGCGCGACAGGTGCTTGCGGACCTCGCGGGCCGTGCCGACCCGCTCCTGGGCGACCAGCTCGTCCAGCAGCTCGTGCACGTCCGCCCGGCGCACGTCGCGCATCGGCCGCCTGCCCAGCTCGGGGAGGACGTGCAGCTCAAGGCACCGCTCCATCTTTCCCCAGCTTGCGACGGTGCGCTTGGCGTCCTGCTCGATGCAGCGGCGCGCGACCGCCTCGACCGTGTTTGTGTGGCGAAGCAGGTTCTGCTCGCGACGCTCCGGGCGCGGGTCGCGACCCTCGGTGACCACCTCAAGCAGCCTCCGGGCCTCCTCCCGCGCTCTCTTGAGACTGAGGGCGGGGTGCTGGCCCAGGGTGACGCGGTGCTGCCGCGCCTTGAGCAGCCGGCCGCTCGCGCTGACGCCGCCCTCGCCCGTCACCTTGTAGATGAGACTGAACGACTTCACGCCGCGCGGGGTGACGCGCAGCACCAGCCCCGGCACGACCTCGTCGCCCAGCTCGATCCGCCCGCTCTTGGGCGGGCGCAGACGCTCGATGCCCTGCTCGGTGAAGCGTCGCCTGTTCCTGGCCATTGCTGCCCTCCTGGCTGCTGGGGGAGCGGTGGGGGAGCAGATTTCTCAGGATCCCACCGGAACCGCCTGGAACGAATTGTGCCCGAAATTGCGAGCAAAAGCAATGCGTTGTTATCTCACGAAGTTACCGCATGGAACCTGGTGGGACCGTTGGCCCTGCACTTGGTAAGGGTGGGGTCGGAGGTTCAATTCCTCCCGGCGGCACCATTGCTTCGACGAATGCGATCCCAAAGCCAGGAAGATTTCGGCGTTCAGCGCGATGCCGGCGCCTGTCCGGCCCGCGGCATGGCGCCCGGCTGATCCGGATACAGGGGATAACGGCCGCACAGCGCGGAGACCTCGCGGCGTACGGCGGCCAGGCGGCGCTCGTCGCCGCCGCCCGCTGCCAGCGCATCGAGCATGTCGCCGACCAGCTCGCCGATGCGGCGGAATTCCTGCCTGTCGAACCCGCGCGTCGTTCCGGCCGCCGTGCCGAACCGCAGGCCCGAGGTCACCGAGGGCTTTTCCTCGTCGAACGGCATCATGTTCTTGTTCGTCGTGATGCCTGCCCGTTCGAGCCATGCGCAGGCGACATCGCCGGTGAGGCCGTGCCGGCGCAGGTCGACGAGCAGCAGATGCGTGTCCGTCCCGCCCGAAACGACGTCATAGCCGCGGTCCGCCAGCGCACCCGCCATGGCGCGCGCGTTCGCGACCACCGCGGCGGCGTAGTCGCGGAACGACGGCCGCAGCGCCTCGCCGAGGCACACGGTCTTGGCGGCCATCGTGTGCAGATGGGCGCTGCCCTGCACGCCCGGAAACAGGGCGGAATCGACCCGCTTCGCGATTTCGGGCGCGTCGCACAGCACGAGGCCGCCGCGCGGGCCGCGCAGCGTCTTCGTGGTCGTCGTCGTGACGATGTCCGCCTGCCCGAAGGGCGTCGGATGCGCGCCTCCGGCGACGAGGCCGGCGAAATGCGCCATGTCCACCATGAGCCGGGCGCCGACCCGGTCCGCGACCGCTCGGAATGCGGCGAAGTCGAGCGCCCGCGGATAGGCGGAGCCGCCGGCGATGATCAGCGTCGGACGATGCTCGGCGGCGCGCGCCGCCACTTCGTCCATGTCGATCCGGCCGTCCTGTCGGCGGACTCCGTAGTGGGCGATGTCGTAGATGCGCCCGGTCAGGCTGAACGGCGCCCCGTGCGAGAGATGCCCGCCCGCATCGAGACGCATGCTGAGGATGCGCTCGCCGGGCTTGACGAGCGCATGGATCGCGGTTCGGTTCGCCTGCGTGCCCGAGTGGGGCTGCAGATTGCAGTAGGCAGCGCCGAAAACGCGCCGCGCCCGGTCGATGCCGAGCCGCTCCATGTCGTCGACGACCGCCGCGCCGCCGTGGTAGCGCGCGCCCGGGTAGCCTTCCACGGTCTTGTTGGTGATGACGGAGCCTTGCGCTTCGAGCACGGCGCGGCTGACGATGTTCTCCGAGGCGATCAACTCCACGCCGGCGCGCTGGCGCGCGAGCTCGCGCGCGACGATGTCCGCCATTTCAGGATCGGTTTCGGCGAGGGGCGCATTGAAGAGCCTTGCGTCGTCCGTCGTCATGCGGTGAAGCCCGCGGCAAGGCAGTCGTCGCCCAGGGGCTCGACCGGCGTCGTGTCGCGGTGGTGCTGGTGATCGGGCCGACCCTCCTTGGTCCAGGCATTCCCGACCGGGTTCAGGATGAGCGAGAAGATGCGCCGGTCCCAGGGCGATATGTTGCCGGGAGAGCCGTGCACCAGACTGTCGCAGAAAATCAGAGCGGTGCCGGCCGGTCCCGTGGCGGACACGATGCCGCGCCGTTCGACGAGCTCCGCCACCGTTGTGCGATCGACCACCCAGAGCGGATAGCTCGTCGTCTCGACGTCGAGCGAAGCTTCGACGGGCCCGTCCTTGTGCGAACCGGGGATGAACCAGAGCGGCCCGTTGAACTCGGTCACGTCATCGAGAAGAATGTGCAGGTTGAGGGCGAGCGGCTCGGGTACGCCGTCCTCGGCGTGGTGGGTCGCGAAATCGTAGTGCCATTGCCAGACCTCGCCCGAGAAGCCGAGCTTGGCGTTGACTTTGACCTGCTGGATGTAGAGCCGCCGATCACCGAGGATCTGCGCCGCGGGCTCGAACAGGCGCGGATGGCGCACGACGCGGGCATAGGTTTCGTCACGCAGGTGGAGGCCCATCGCCGTGCGCACCGCGCCCGTCCCCTTCTCGCGGAAATTCGCCGGATGGTCCGCGCCGAACAGCGTGGCGAGCGGCCGGCGCAGGGCCTTGACCTCCGCCGCCGAGAACAGCCCCTCGAGGATGAGGAAGCCGTCTTCGCGGAACCGGGCGAGCTGTTCGCTGGTCAACTTCATGGCCCACCTCCTCCCTTTCGCCCGCATGGGCCGCGGCCGGGGAAGCCCGTCCCCGGCTCACCCGCGCGCCCAGGCCGAGCGGACGCGCAACGCGTTCGGTCACGGGGGGTGCCAACGTCGCGTGACGGCGGCCGGTTGACAAACCAATCCTTCTCGCCGTATGGCGTAGAAAAACTAAGGCATAGCCCATGCGCCGCCAAGTGCCGCCGCTCAACGCGCTCCGCGCCTTCGAGGCCGCCGGCCGCCACGAAAGCTTCGCGCGCGCCGCCGCGGAGCTCAACATCACGCCCGGCGCGGTCAGCCAACACGTGAAGCGGTTGGAGGCCTGGGCCGGCCGGCCGCTGTTCCGCCGTTTGCCGCGCGGTCTCGAGCTCACCGCGGCGGGCCGGGCCTACCTGCCCAGTGTCACCCTTGCGCTCGACGGCATTGCGGCCGATGCGGCAGCCCTGCGCAACGCCAACGCCACCACGCTGACCGTCAGCGCCCTGCCGGCAATCGCCGAAACCTGGCTCGTGCCCCGTCTCGGACGATTCCGCGCCGTTCATCCGGAGGTGGATGTCCTGCTGTCGGCCGACGCGCGATTGGTGGACGTGGCCCGCGGCGAGGCCGACGTCGGCCTGCGCTACAGCAGCGATCCGCACCCGGAGCTTCGCGTCGAAACGCTGCTGCACGACGAGATCTTTCCGGTGTGCAGCCCGGCCCTCGCGGCAGGGCCGCCAGCGCTCGACCGGCCGTCGGCGCTCGCGTGCCATACGCTGCTGCACGACACGCACTGGCGGGACGATTGGCGCCTCTGGCTCGAGGCGGCGGGGGTGACGGGCGCGGATGCCTCTCGCGGGCCGCTGTTCACGCTCTACAGCATGGCGCTGCAGGCCACCCGGGAGGGCCAGGGCGTGGCCATCGGGCACGGCCTGCTGGTTGCCGACGATCTTGCGGCGGGCCGGCTCGTTGCGCCGTTCGCGGCCAGATTTCCCGCTCCGAAGCCTTACGTCATGGTGAGCGGGAGGGACGCCGGATCGCATCCCGCGGTCGCCGGGTTCCGCGGTTGGCTCCTGGAAGAGTTGCGCCGCAGCAGTCCTCGCCCCTCCGATTGAGCCGCCCGGCCGCCGCGTTTCCGGGGGCCGGTCCGCAAGGCCCCGACGCCACGGCGGGCCGCTCCTTGCATCGCATGCGGCGCGAGCGGAGGATGACCGTCCCGGCTCCGGCCGCGAGAAGAGGAACCGCCTTGCTCAAACCCGTCGTCTTGAAGATCGAGGAAATCTACGTGCCGACGGAGCGCCGCAAGGAACTGGACCCGCAAAGGCTCCGCTCGACCGCCGAAGAAATCCTCGAGGAGAGCGAGGAGCAGCCGATCCAGGTGCGCCGCGCCAAGACCGGCTACGTTCTGGTCAAGGGCATCCACCGCCTGGAAGCGCGCAAGGCGCTCGGCGAGACGACCATTCAAGCCTTCATCGTCGGCGCCCGGCTGCGTTGACCGGCCGGCCGCCCTGAGCCGGTCGGAATCCGGCTGCGGAAGACCGGCTTCCTGGGCCCGGCCTCCGAAACGCCGACCTAGGCCGCCGGCATGTGGTAGCCGGGCGTCGAGAGCGAGAGCGCGATCTCCTCCTCGGTCATGACCTCTTCGATCGTCTCGAACAGCGGCGACGAGAGATAGCGCTCGCCGGTGTCCGGCAGCATGCAGAGGATGACCGAGCCGGGCGCCGCCTTTTCCGCGACCTGCATCGAGACGGCGAAGGTCGAGCCGCCGGAGATGCCGGTGAAGATGCCCTCGTGCTGGGCCAGCTTTTTCGACCACTCGATGCCGACCGGCCCGGGAACCGGAATCAGGTCGTCGTAATAGCCGTTGTCGAGCGCCTCCTGCAGCACCAGCGGGATGAAATCCGGCGTCCAGCCCTGGATCGGGTGCGGCTCGAACGCCGGGTGGCTCTCCGACGGGGAGCCGTCGGCGTTGCGGCCCTGCGCCCGGCCGCTGCCGACGAGCTGCGCGTTGGCCGGCTCGCTGAGCACGATCTTGGTCTCCGGCCGGGCCTTGCGCAGCACCCGGCCGACGCCGGTCATGGTGCCGCCGGTGCCGTAGCCGGTCACGAAGTAATCCAGCCGCTCGCCGTCGAAATCCGCCAGGATCTCGCGCGCCGTCGTGTTCTCGTGGATCTTCGCATTGGCATCGGTCTCGAACTGCCGCGCCAGGAACCAGCCGTTGGCCTCGGCCAGTTCGACGGCCTTGCGGTACATGCCGTAGCCCTTGGCCTCGCGCGGCGTAAGGACGACCTTGGCGCCGAGGAACCGCATCAGCTTGCGCCGCTCGATCGAGAAGCTGTCCGCCATGGTGACGACGAGCGGATAGCCCTTGGCGGCGCAGACCATGGCCAGCCCGATACCCGTGTTGCCGCTCGTCGCCTCGACCACCGTCTGACCGGGCTTGAGCGCGCCGCTCCGCTCGGCCTCCTCGATGATGCTGACGGCCAGACGGTCCTTGACGGAGGCCGCCGGGTTGAAGAACTCCGCCTTCACGTAGAGCCGGACGTGGTCCGGCGCCAGGGCGTTGATGCGGATGCACGGCGTGTCGCCGATCGTATCCATTACGCTGTCGTACAGGCGTCCCCGCCCGTCCGTGGTTCGCGCCTCTTGTGACGTCATCGGAGTCTCCCATTCGAGGTCGTTCGTGCCCCGGATAGGTAGCAAGGCGCCGCTGCGCAGACAACGCGATTTCCGCCCCGCGCCCTCTCCGGCCGTCCGCAGCCGCCCCGCAGGGCCACCGGCGGCCGGCGTCAGTCCATGAACCAGCCGTGACTGACGACGAGGGATTGGCCCGTCAGGGCATTGGTCGGGAAGGCCGCGAACAGGAGCGCCACCTCCGCCACGTCTTCGATCGTCGTGAATTCCTTGTCGACGGTTTCGCCCAGCATGATCTCGTTGACGACCTCCTTCTCGGAGATTCCGAGCTCTTCGGCCTGTTCCGGTATCTGCTTCTCCACGAGCGGCGTCTTGACGAAGCCGGGGCAAATCACGTTGGCGCGCACGCCGTGCTCTGCGCCCTCCTTCGAAATCACGCGCGCCAGGCCGAGCAGGCCGTGCTTTGCCGTCACGTATGCGGACTTGAGCGGCGAGGCTTCCTTGGAGTGGACCGATCCCATGAAGATGATCGAGCCCGCCTTCTTCTCGTACATGTGCGGAATGCAGGCCTTCGACGTCAGGAACGCGCCGTCGAGATGGACCGACAGAAGCTTCTTCCAGTCCTCGAAGGGAAAATGCTCGATCCTGTAGACGATCTGTATGCCGGCGTTGGACACCAGCACGTCGATACCGCCCCATTCCTTGACGACGTGGGCGACGCCGTCGTTGACCTGCCGCTCGTTGGTCACGTCCATGCCTATTCCGATGGCGACTCCGGGGCCCATGGCCGTCAGCTTCTCGGCCGTTTCCCGGGCGGCGTCGAGATTCAGATCGGCGACGACGACCCGCGCGCCCTCCTCGACGAACCGGCGGGCGATGCCTTCGCCGATGCCGCGCGCGGAGCCGGTGACTATGCAGACCTTGTCTTTCATTCTCATTGCAGTCTCTCCATCAATCTCGCAGATAGTCGTGCACGACCTCGCCCAGCCCGAGCGTCAGGTCGGTCACGATGTGAACGCCAGACAGGACCTCGAGCACCGGCAGGTTGGCGACCGGCGCGAGCGCATGGTTGTGAAGTTCGAGCGCGGCGGGACCGGACCAGGCACCCTTGACGGTCAGCTCTTCGAGGTAATAGCGAACCAGCTCGCAGACCCGCGGCCCGCAGTCGACGTCGGGAACGATCTTCAGCAGAAAGCTCGGCGCCTCGAGCGCCGTCTTGATCTCGCCGGTATCGAGCGCCTTGTGCTTGTAGCCCATGGTGCCGGTGGCGATCCGTACGGGGCCGTAGTTGAGCGTCCCCAGCAGCGTGTCCTTCTCGACACTCAGTGACGGCTCTGCCAGCTTCTTGGGGAAGCCCCAGATCTCGCGGCCGCCGGCGATCGGGGAATCGTCGTTGAGATACATGGCGTGAACGTAGCCGCCGCGTTGCCCCTCGAATTCGACGGGGATGACCTGCCCCGACTCGGTGTAGTCGCCGAAGCCGGTCGAATCCGGCATGCGGATGAACTCGTACTTGACCACGGGCTCGGCGACCTTGAGCGGCTCGGGCACCACGGCCTGCAGGGCCCCGGGGTCCGTCCTATAGGTGATCACGAAGAATTCGCGGTCAACGAAGCGGTACGGCCCCGGCGGGTAGGACGGATCGGTCAGCGGCATGGCGAAGGCGCGCTGTCTCACGTCATCGATTTTCATTTCGGTTGCCTCGTTTCGATTCTAATTGTCTTCGGTAAGGTCCAGAACCGTCACACCCTCCACCGGCCTTTCCCGCGCACGCCAGGCGTCGTGCATGAGCGTGCGCCTGACATCCTTGATCCCGCTGTTCCAATGTTCTTCGATGGAATGTCGGGAAAATTCGACGTCCTTGGACTGGGTGTCGTAGTTCTTCCGCCTGTGAATCAGGTGGACGATCGTGACGGCGGCGTTGCAGCTCAACTCCTGTAGAATCCGGGCGTCGCGATCGTTCTTGAGATCGTCGGGGAGCTTGGCGAGAAAGCGGTGCGCGGCGCGCCGGAACGACTGCTGCCGGCGAAAGACGTCCGTGTTGAGCCGCGTCCGGCTGGAGTAGCGAATGTCCTTTTCCCGTTCAGAGACGTCGGGGAGCGTGCGCGGCATCGGCCCCCTGGCGCTGAACAGGTCGACCTGGAAGATCAGCATGTCGGGCCGCGGCACGTCGTCCAGCACATATTGGAGCGGCGTATTTGACACGAGACCGCCGTCCCAGTAGTACTCGCCGTCGATCTCGATCGGCGGAAATCCGGGCGGCAGGGCACCGCTGGCCATGATGTGTTCCGGCCCTATGCGCTGCCGGCTGCTGTCGAAGTAGACGAAGTTTCCCGTCCGAAGATTGACCGTCCCGACGCTCAGGCGCGTTGCTCCGGAATTGATCCGGTCGAAGTCGACGAGCTTTTCCAGCGTCCGACGCAGGGGGTTCGTCTCGTAGATGCTGAGCGCCTGCGGCGCGCCGGGCGGGTAGACGACGGCGGGTGGCACGCGCGGCGCGAAGAACCCGGGCAGGCCGAACGCGGCGGCATAGCCGGCGCTGGTCTCGTTGAAGAGGGTGCGCGCCTGCTCGCCCGGCATGACCGGCTTGGCCAGCAGATTCGAAGACACCAAGTTCCAGAACTCGCGCAGCCGCCCGACCCTGCGGTCCGGCGGATTGCCCGCGATCAGCGCGGCGTTGATCGCGCCGATCGATATTCCGGCGACCCAGTCGAGGGCATGGCCTTCGCGCGCCAGCATCTCGTAGACACCGGCCTGGTACGCGCCGAGGGCGCCGCCGCCCTGCAGTACCAGAATCTCCCTTTCGGCCTTCGCCTTTTCGAGCGGCCGGTGCGGCGCCGCCAACTCGACGGTGCCCGTGCCTCGTCCGCGCCGGGTCCGACTGCTTGACCGTCTGCTGATTTCCGAACGCAATTGCCGATCCTCATCCGTAAGCGCGAGCGGCGCCGGCCGCCGGGCGGATATCGACGGGGGGTGACGATAAGAGCTGGTAAGCGAACCGCAGCCGCCACCTCGACGATCGCTCTCCGATCCCCGGCGTGGCGCCCGCGGCGGTCGATCGCGACGCCGAGGCCGTCGGTTGTCCGGCGCCGCCGAAGCGACAGGCCGAGCGGTCGTCGCTCAAGTCTTGGACCTTGAGTTGGTGTGCCGATCTGACGGGACGATGACAGCATCCTTACAAATTGGCCATCCGCCCACGCCGACGCCCGCGGAACCGGCACCGGCGCCGGCGCGTTCAGCAGGCGTATTGCAAGTTGCACGGCTTGGCAGCACGCTCGCTGCGCAGACCATCCACCTTCCTCGGACCGTTCACCTCCTCAAACCGACCCACGTCAGGCACTCCCCATGAAATCAGCCATCGCGGCCTTGCTCGTCCTGCTCGCCCTCCCGCAGGCCGCCGGCGCGGCTGACAGCGCCGTCCTGCGCGCTACCTTGGACAACGGCCTGCGCGTCGTCGTCGTCCGCAACACGCTCGCGCCGGTGGTCACGACCGCCGTCAATTATCTCGTCGGAGCGAACGAGACACCACCCGGCTTCCCCGGCATGGCGCACGCCCAGGAGCACATGATGTTCCGCGGCGGGCCCGGTCTATCGGCCGACCAGCTGGCCGACATTGGCAGCCTGATGGGTGGCCGCTTCAACGCCGACACGCGCCAGAGCGTGACCCAGTACCTCTTTACCGTGCCGGCCGAGGACCTCGACGTAGCACTGCACGTCGAGGCGTTGCGCATGGCCGGGGTCGACGACCGCGAGGCGGACTGGAAGCTCGAGCGCGGCGCCATCGAGCAGGAGGTGGCGCAGGACCTGTCGAGCCCGACCTACGTGCTGTTTACAAAGCTGCGCGAGGCGCTGTTCTCGAAGACCCCTTACGCGCACGACGCGCTCGGCACCAAAACGTCGTTCGACAAGACGACCGGGGCGATGCTGAAAAGCTTCCACGATGCATGGTACGCACCGAACAACGCGGTCCTGATCATCGCCGGCGATGTCGACCCACAGGCGACGCTGGCCGCTGTGAAACGCCTGTTCGGCGCGATTCCACGCAAGGAACTGCCCGAAAGGCCCAAGATCGACCTCGGGCCGGTCGCGCCCCGCACGCTCCACATCGACTCCGACCTGCCCTACGGCCTGCGGGTCGCCGCGCTGCGCCTGCCGGGATTCGAGAGCCCCGACTATCCCGCCATCGAGGTGCTGGCCGACGTGCTGAACAGTCAGCGCGGCCCGCTCTACGACCTCGTCGCCAAGGGCAAGGCGCTCGACGTCGGCTTCTCCTTCGATCCGCAGGCGAAGGCGAGCCTCGGCTACTTCACCATGGCCTACCCGGCCTCCGGCGACGGCGCGGCGCTCGATCGCGAGGTGCGTGCCATCGTCGCCCGCATCGCCAGCGACGGCGTACCGCCGGCGTTGGTCGAGGCGGCCAAGGTGCACGAGCGCAGCGCCGCCGAGTTCGAGAAGACCTCGATCGAGGGGCTCGCCAGCGTGTGGTCCGAGGCGGTGGCGGTCCAGGGGCTGACTTCGCCCGACGACGACCTCGCCCGCATCGAGAAGGTCAGCGTCGCCGAGGTCAACCGCGCCGCGCGCAAGTATCTCCGGCTCGACTCGGCAGTCAATGCCGTGCTCACGCCCAGCGGCGCGGGCAAGCCGGTCGCCGGCGGCGGCTTCGGCGGCCGGGAGAGCATCTCCCTCGGCACGAACAAGGAAGCGGCCGTGCCCGACTGGGCGAGCAGCGCACTCGACCGCCTCGCCCTGCCCCGCGTTCCGCAACAGCCCATCACGACCCGGCTCGCCAACGGCCTCACCCTTATCGTCCAGCCCGAGGACGTGAGCGACACGATCAGCGTCTACGGCGCCGTCCGCAACCAGCCCGATATGCAGGTGCCGAGGGGTAAGGAGGGCCTCTCGCAGGTGCTCGACCGCATGTTCGACTACGGCACCCAGCACATGGGGCGCCAGGCGTTCCAGACGGCGCTCGACGCGATCGGCGCCAACGAGAGCGCCGGCGTCGAGTTCTCCGTCGAGGCGCTGGCGGACAAGTTCGACCAGGCGGTGGTGCTGCTCGCCGACCACGAGCTGCACCCGGCGTTCACCGCGCACGACCTCGCCGTCGTCAAACATGAGGTCGCGGGCGAGGTGGCGGGCCGGCTCGAGAGCCCGGGCTACCTGACCGGACGGGCGTTGCGCGCCGCCCTGTTCCCCAAGGACGACCCGACCCTGCGCCAGGCCGTGCCCGCCACGGTCGACGCGATCAGCCTCGACGACCTGCGCGCCTATTACCGCGCGGCGATCCGGCCCGACCTCACCACCATCGTGGTCATCGGCAACGTCACCCCCGCGCGGGCGAAGGCCGTGATCGAGAACGCCTTCGGCGGCTGGTCCGCCGCCGGTCCCACACCCGACATCCTGCTGCCGAAGGTGCCGTTGAGCGGCGCGAGCACGACCGCGGTGCCGAACGCGAGCCGGGTGCAGGACGAAGTGACCCTCGCCGAGACCCTGGGACTAACGCGCGCCAACCCGGACATCTACGCGCTGCGCCTCGGCAACACGGTCCTCGGCGGCGCGTTCTACGCCTCGCGGTTCAGCCGCGACATCCGCAAGGACGCGGGGCTGGTCTACGCGATCGACTCCTTCATCGAAGCGGGCCGCACGCGCGGCCTCTATTTCATCGAGTACGCCTGCGACCCGACCAACGTGTTCAAGGTGCAGAACGCCATAGTACGCGAACTGGAGGCGATGCGGACGACGCCGGTCACGGCGGCCGAACTGCACCGTGCCAAGGCCCTTCTGCTGCGCGAGATCCCGCTCGAACAGGCGAGCGAGCATGACATCGCGGACAGCTATATCGAGCGCCGGCGGCTCGATCTTCCGCTCGACGAACCCATGGTGGCGGCGCGGCACTACCTGGCGCTCGATGCGCCGGCGGTCGAAGCGGCGTTCGGCAAGTGGGTGCGGCCCAACGCGCTGGCCCGGGTCAGCCAGGGCCCCGCGCCCGAGTAACGCAAACGCACGCAACGCAACGGGCGCGCCCGGCTAGGTCTTTGCCATGTTGACGGGGGCGACGAAGCGGCGCATCTCCGGGCGCACGGCGAGGCTCTGGCTCCGCCGGAAGGCGCTGCGGAACTCGCGCGGCGTCTTACCGAATTGTGCCTTGAACACGCGCGAGAACACCGCCGGGTAGGAGAAGCCGCAGGCAATCGCGACGTCCTTGATTGAGAATTCCTCGTAGAACAGGAAGTTGCGCGCGGCCTGCAGGCGCAGATGCAGATACAGCCGCATCGGCGGTTCGCCGAAGACGCGCCGGCACTCGCGCGACAGCGTGCGCCGGGACACGCCGAGCGCCGCGGCCAGCTCGCCAAGGCTCAGTGGGAAATCCAGATTGCGCTCCATGAGCGTGACGATGCGGCGGGCCAGCGGATCCTGCCCTTGGACTCGCGGTCCGTCGCTGCGCTGGCTGGCCGTCGGCGCGCGCCGGGTGTGGACCAGCGCGTTGGCCACTTCGTTGGCCAGGGCTTCGCCGTCGAACCGGCCGATGAGGTCGAGGACCATGTCGAGCGCCGCCACCCCGCCGGCGCAATGCAGCCGGTTGCCGTCCATCAGATAGATCTGCTCCGCGAGTCGCGCTTGCGGGAAGCGCTCCTGGAAGGTCGGCGCGGCCTCCCAATGCAGGACGAGGTCGGAGTGGTCGCCCGTCCCGATCAGCCCGGCCTGCGCCAGCGCGAAGGCCCCGGTATCGACGCCGCCGACCACGGCACCGAAGCGGGCCGCCGCGCGCAGGTGGTTGAGGAACCGCTGCGAGTTGCGTTGGGTCGGCAGGTTGCCCTCGAAGACCAGGTAGACCTCGGCCGGCGGCATGCCGTCGAGGGCGCAGTCCGCGCCGAACCACATGCCGTTGCTGGCTCGCACCGGCTCGCCGGATTCGGAGACGAAGGTCCAGCGGAACAGCTCCCGCCCGGAGTTCTGATTGGCGATGCGCAGGGCGTCGCTCGCCAGAATTAGCGCATTGAGCGGGAATTCCGGCTGCAGAATGAAGTTGAACCGCGGGCAGGGCGTGGATGGAGGACCGCTCACCATCTTTTCGATTCCGGCCAAAGTTTGGCCAAAATCATAAATTAGATGGCAATAAGGATCAATTCGCGGCGGGATGGCCAACCCAGAATGTTCGTGGACGGACGGGGGCCCTCCGCCGTCCCGCCGCTTTCGGCGGGCCGCAGGG
>Ga0210124_1000684_pt1 | contig 16417 bp, 17 predicted proteins | sample Muzzi_PWC_D2_FD_185554 | JGI IMG/M metagenome (GOLD analysis project Ga0210124, IMG submission 185554) | Wetland microbial communities from San Francisco Bay, California, USA, that impact long-term carbon sequestration - Muzzi_PWC_D2 (SPAdes) | ecosystem: Environmental > Aquatic > Marine >... | reverse complement strand
CGTGTGCAGGAGGTGTTGGCGGCCGCCGGCGCGCGTCTCGACGGCCTCTACCACTGCCCCCACGCCCCGGAGGCGGGCTGCGCCTGCCGTAAGCCGGCGCCGGCCATGGCTATCGCGGCGGCACGGGACCTCGGCCTCGACCTCGCCCGCAGCTTCGTGATCGGAGACAAACGCGCCGATGTGGAGCTCGGCCGTGCCGTGGGCGCCAGGGCGATCCTCGTGCGCACCGGCTACGGCCGCGAGGCCGAGGCCATGGGTGTCCCCGCCGACCACACCTGCGACGACCTCTCCGCAGCCGTGGCGTGGGTGCTGGCGCAACTCGGCGGGGAGGGGTGAACCACCAAGGGCGACCCAGGCCGACCCACAGAATGCACACGGATACACACGGATACCCCACGACGGAAAGAGGCCACTCATCGGGTCGTGGCGAGACCCGCTGCCCTATCTGTGTGCATCTGTGTTCATCTGTGGTTTCAACAAACCTTTGTGATCCTTGGTGTTCTTCGTGCCTTGGTGACTAAAGAACGGCATGGCTGAGCAAGAACGCATCGTGCTGCGGGCGCCCAACTGGGTGGGGGACATCGTCCTCGCCACGCCCTTCTACCGCGCCCTGCGGCAGGCGCGTCCCGAGGCCCACATCACCTTGCAGGCCCAGGGGGCGACGGTGGGGATCCTCGCCGACGCGCCGTGGTTCGACGATAGCCTCGCCCTGCCATCGCGCAGGGAGCTGAGGCGGCCCGCTGCCGTGTGGCGTGCGGCCGCGACCCTGCGGGAGCGGCGCTTCGACACCGGCTACCTGCTCACCAACTCGATCTCGTCGGCCCTCCTCTTCCGCCTAGGCGGGGTAGGGCGGCGCATCGGGTATGACCGCGATGGCCGCGGCTGGCTCCTCAGCGATCGGCTGCCGGTACCGCGGCCGGCGGAGCGCGGTGGCATCGTCCCCATCAAGGAGTACTACCTCCACCTCGCGCGATCGGCCGGGCTGGCGGTGACGGACACGCGGGTCGAGCTCTTCCTCGGCGACGAGGACCGGGCGTTTGCCGAGCGCTACTACGGGGAGCGCGGCGTGGCGGATGGCGACTTCGTGGTGGGGATGAACCCGGGCGCGGCCTATGGCGCAGCCAAGTGCTGGCGTGCCGACTACTACGCGCGCACCGCCGACCACTTCATCCGCGAGCGGGGTGCGCGCGTGGTCTTGTTCTCCGGCCCTGGCGAGGAGCGCGTGGTGGAGGAGATCATCGGCCTGATGGCGGGCGAGCCCCTGACGGTGATCGACGCCGGCGTCACCCTGCGCAACCTCAAGGGGCTCATCGCCCGCTGCGACCTGTTCGTCGGCAACGACTCCGGCCCCATCCAGTACGCCATCGCCTTCGCCAAGCCGGTGGTCACCGTGTTCGGCTCGACCCCCGTGGCCTACGCCGCGACCGACTACCCGCGGGTGCGTCAGCTCACCGCGAACGTGGAGTGCGCCCCGTGCAAGCACCGTGTCTGCCCCATCGACCACCGCTGCATGACCCGGGTGACGCCGGAGTGGGTGATCGCGGAGGCGGAGGGGTTACTGGGGGAGGTCTCGGAGGCGCGGGGATGAACCACCAAGGCACCAAGGGCACCAAAGTTCACCAAGGAGGGCCGGGACCGGTTGCGGATGACATCGCGCATGAGGTCATTGGGGCCGCGATCGAGGTTCATCGCCATCTGGGTCCAGGATTCCTGGAAAGTACCTACGAGAGCGCCGTCTGTTTAGAACTGGAGCTGCGCGGCATTCCTTTCGAGAGACAGAAATCGGTCGCGTTGTCCTACAAGGGGAAAGCGATAGGCGAGGGAAGGCTCGATCTGGTGGTCGGAGGGGTGGTCGTGGTGGAGCTCAAGACCGTGGAAAGCTTCGCGCCGATCCACACGGCGCAGTTGATCTCGTATCTGCGTCTTACCGGCTTGTGTCTCGGACTCTTGGTCAACTTCAACGTCCCGGTGCTCCGCGACGGCATCCGCCGCGTCGTCGTCTAACGCCCACCACCCTTGGTGAACCTTGGTGCCCTTTGTGCCTTGGTGGTTCGCCGTTCCAGCCAACGCTCCTTCCCGCCCATCCGCCTCCTGATCCTCAAGCTGGCCGCCTGTGACGTTGTGGTGGGCGGCGATACCGGCCCCTTGCCCATGGCGTGGGCCGTGGGGACCGCGACGGTGAGTCTCTACGGTCCCAACCGGTCGGCGCGCAACGGGCCGCGCGGCGAGCGCCACCGGGTCTTCCAGTCCACCGTGGAGTGCTCGCCGTGCTGGGGCAAGGCGTGCCCGCCGGGAGCTTCATCTGCATGGAGGCGATCGGCGTCGCGGAGGTGAGCGCGGCCGCGGAGCAATTGCTCGCCGAGGGGCGACCCGAACGTTGGCCCGCAGCTTTCATCACCGCTGCGTGGTTTGTCCGGAGTGGATGGCGCGCCGTCCCGTAGTTCGCACGTCGTCCGGCGAACCGGAAGCAGGGTGTCGACCGAATGCATTCGGTCCTACCACTCGGCTGCCGCACCTGACGTGTCCTCCCGTGAGTACGCCAAGTCCCTGGGGAGAGATGGCGTTTTAGCGGGCTGCGGGTCCCATCGTCCTGGGGAGCCGGGACGCTGTCAGGTGATTGACGAGGTCGGGTCGCGTGGTCGGCGAGTTTTGACACCGTCCCGTCCACGCCGTCGCCGGTGGCTTCTTGTTAAGTCACTGGAAAACAACGGAAAACGCTGGCTAGTCGAGGGTTCGGCCCGGCGCGGGAGGGGGCGATCCGGCTTGGCATTCGGCTTGCTCTTCGCAGGTGCAGCGGGGGGTTCCCCTGCTCGTAGAGACTCCCCTCTCGCAAGGATCGCGATGGATTTCGCCACCCTTATTGGCACTCTCGCGGCCTTCGGCCTCGTGGCCGTGGCCATGGTTCAAGGCGTCGGGATCAGCGCCTTTCTCGATCTGCCGTCGCTGCTCATCGTGATCGGCGGCACCCTCGGGGTGGTGCTGATGAACTACCCGATGGGGAGCCTGCTGGGCACGGCCAAGGCCAGCGTGAAGACCCTCCTGTACCGCCCGGCCAGCGTCATGTTGATGAAGAAGCGCCTGGTGGAGCTCTCCCAGCGCGCCCGGCGCGACGGCCTCCTATCCGTTCAAGACGAGGTCGAAGCCGTCCGCGACGCGTATCTGCGCAAGGCATTGGAGATGGTGGTGGACGGCCTCGACCTGCAGGCCATCGACAGCATCCTGCGCCAGGAGCTGGACAACATCGACGAGCGCCACCAGCGCGGCATCGAGATCTTCTCCAGCATGGCCGCCTACGCGCCGGCCATGGGGTTGATCGGTACGCTGATCGGCCTGGTGGCGATGCTCCAGAACATGTCCGATCCATCGAGCATCGGCCCGGCCATGGCGGTGGCACTGCTCACCACCTTCTACGGCGCGATCCTCGCCAACATGGTGTTCAACCCGGTGGCGGGTAAGCTCCGCACCCGCTCGCGTGAAGAGCTCCTCTACAAGGAGTTCATCCTGGTCGGAGTGGTCTCCATCGCCGGCGGCGAGAACCCGCGCATCCTGGAGCAGCGACTGCACTCCATGATGCCGCCGACGACGCGCGTCTCGGCGTTCCCGCAGCCGGGAGCGCCGGTCGCCGAGACGAGGGCCAAGGCGTGGTGATGCGGCGTCGACGAAGCGGGGAGACCGATGCCGGCGGCTCCTTCACGGTGCTCTTCACGGCGTTGAGCATCATCCTCCTCGCCTTCTTCATCCTGATGACCAGCATGGCCGTACCCGACCCCTCCCGGCGGTTCAAGGCGGTCGGCTCCTTGAGCAGTGCCTTCGGCCTCTTCCAGGACGGCGCGGCGAGCGTCGCCGTGGCGGACCGCGAGGCGGCGGACGCGGCGATCGATCGCGGCGGCGCCGACCGTGGCGGCGCGGAGCAGCTCGCCGCGCGGTTCTCGCGGCGCATGGCGGAGATCGGCGGCGCCGATGGTGTCGAGGTGCAGCGTGGACACGACGACTGGACCGTGCGGCTCGACGGGGATGTCGTGTTCGCCCCCGGCGATGCCACCCTGAGCGACGCAGGGCGGTTGCTGCTGCGCGACATCGCCCCCACCCTTCTCGATTTTCCCGGCACGGTGCGGGTCGCGGGCCACAGCGACGCCTCGGCCGCCGACATCTCGCAGCATGACCCGTGGCGGCTCTCGGCGGCACGCGCGGTCAACACCATGCGCTACCTGCACGAGGCGGGCGGGGTGGATCGCGACCGTCTCACCGCGGTCGGATACGGCCCCTACTGGCCGCTTGGGGACAACGACACGGAGGACGGCCGGCGCCGCAATCGTCGGGTGGAGCTGGTGCTGGTGAACGCCGCGGATTGGCAGCGCGAGGTTACCGCGGGAGGCGACCATGGCACGCACTAAGCGCCATCAATCCACGGTGGACGGCCAGCGGTGGATGGTCACCTTCTCCGACCTGGTCACCCTGCTGCTCACCTTCTTCGTCCTCACCCTGAGCATGTCGTCGATGGACGGCGGCCGGATCCAGAAGGCCTTCGGGTCGAGCGATCTCAACGGCGGAGGCGGTGCCGCATTGGTGAATCTCGAGCCGCAAGCGGCGAAGGAACGCCCCGGTTGGGGCGGGGGCAGCGACGAACAAGTGATCGAGCTTCGTGCCCTGGAAGAGAGCGTGGAGGAGGAGGTCGGAGATCTGGGATTGGAGACGGCCGTGGACGTGCGTGAGGAGCGGCGCGGGGTGGTGCTGACCCTTCAGGGCGACGTCCTCTTCGCCACCGGTGAGGCCAAGATCCGGCCGCCCGGCCGGGAGGCGCTGGGACGACTGCTGCCGGTGCTACGCAGGCCCTCCATATTGTTGTCGATCGAGGGGCACACCGACGCGACGGTGTCGCGCTCCTGGACCTATCGCGACAACTGGGATCTCTCCATCGCCCGCGCCACCGCGGTGGCACGGTTCTTCGACGAGGCCGGCGTCAACCCCGCGCGCTTGGCGGTGGCCGGCTACGGCGCTTCACGTCCGCGGGCCGTGGGTCCGCCCCGTGACGTGGGCCACCTCAACCGCCGGGTGGAGCTGATCCTGAATGTCGACCACCGCGTCGAGGACATTCGCTTTGACTGATCGAACGATGACCACCGTACCCGCGATGGGTACCCACACAGGGTTGAGCGATGGCTAAGGCAAAGATCGAGAAAGAAGCCCCCGAGCAAGGAACCGGTGCAGCACCCGCAGTGGAGGGCAAGACGGGCACCATCCTCATGATGGTGGCCTTCGCTGCGCTGTTGGTGATGGCCGGTGCCGGCGTGACCTACTTCCTTCTCAAGGGACAGATCGCCGCGATCGTCCAGGCTCAGAGCCCGGCGGCCGCGGGACAAGGGCAGGCGGCTACGGCCCAGGAGGAGGTCGCGCCGCCCGAGGGCTCGGGCAACTTTCTCGGCGCCCTCTACGAGATGGAGCCGTTGATCGTCAATCTCGAGCGGTCCAAGGGGAAGCGCTACCTCAAGGTCAAGATGTCCTTCGAGCTCAACAAGGAGTCGCTGTTGCCGGAGGTCCAGGCGCGCATGCCGCAGATCCGGGACGCGATCCTGTTGATGATCTCCGGCAAGGCATTCAGCGACGTCTCCACGGTGGAGGGCAAGCTCGCCCTGCGTGACGCCCTGGTCACACGGATCAACGGCCTCCTGGAGACCGGCTTCGTCAAGCGCATCTACTTCCAGGAGTTCGTCGTCCAGTGATCGCCCACCTCGATGCGGCGTGAGGCCCGCGGCCAGCGGATCTCTGAGCCTCGCTCATCCCTTCCCCCATCCTCCACCCCCCACGCCGCCATGAGTGACGAGCCCCAGACGCCCCACGGAGAGGAGGCCGCCGAGAAGGCGGCGGCTACCGTGGCCGCGGACTCGCCCCTCGCCAACAGCGATCCCCAGCGGGTGCTGAATAGCGAGGAGGTCGACGCCCTCCTGCAGGGGCTCACCCGCGGCAATCTACCGCTGCCATCGACGCGGGTCGGCAACCTGCGGGTACGCCCGTACGATCTGGCCAATCCGGAGGCGAGCGAGTGGGCACCCATGCCCGCCCTCGACCTGATCGGTGAGCGCGCCGTGCCCGGCATCGCGTTGCGCCTGAGTCGCCGCCTGTCGTACGCCATTCGCGCCCGCGCCCTGCCCATGCAGGTGCGTGACTACGGCCGCTTCATCCGGTCGTTCGAGCCGCCGGTGGCGATCTCCATCCTCAATATGTCTCCGGGTGCGGTGAGCGCCGTCCTGGTGACGGGTGCGCAGACCATCTATCGCATGATCGATCTGATCTTCGGCGGCAAGCCGAGCGAGGCGATCAACCGCAGCGCACGCGACTTCACGCGCATCGAGGTGCGCACGGTCGCGAGCATCGTGCGCGAGCTGCTCAAGGGGATCGAGGAGGCGTGGCAGGAGATCGTCGCCGTCGACTTCACCTGGCTGCGGCTGGAGACCCGGCCGCAATTCGCCGGCGTCATCCCGCCGAGCGAGAACTGCGTGTTGATGCAGTGGGAAGTCGATTTCGGGGTCGGTGACGGCGACCCGTTCGTCCTGTGCATCCCGGCCCCCGCCCTGGAGTTGATCCCGCAGCTACGCGATCAGATCGAGCCCGAGGAGGGCGAGGAGTACCGCGCCCGGTCGCGCCAGCGGATCCGGGCCTCCCTCCAGAACGTGCCGGTCGACTTCACCGTCCGTCTCGGCGAGGTGAAGATGCCGGTCGGCCGGGTCCGTTCGCTGAAGGTCGGGGACATCATCCCCCTCAACCGTCGGCCTTCGGACCCGGTGGTGGGCCTGGTGGAGGGTCTGCCCAAGTTTCACGGCGTGACGGGTGCCTACCGCGGCAGTCGCGCGATCCAGATCACCAAGGTACTGAAGAGCTCTGCGGGCCGATGATCCGGTTACTCCCTCCGAGTCGCTTCCCTGGCGACGCCGCGCCCACGGCGGCGCGTCGCTGTGGCGAGCGTCGCCGGGCCTGCGCGGTGGTTCCCGTGACGTGTGTGGACGAGAAAGGTGAGGTGCCCCATGGCAAAGAATGAGCGCAACGCCAAGCTTTCCGCCGATGAGCTGGCCGATCGGGTCATGGCCGAGGCCGAGGAGGTCGCGCCGGATGGCGGAGTTGCCTGGACCGGCTCCGACGATCTCCTCTCCGATGTGGCCGCCGCCATCGATCCGGCCCTGGAGATGCTGCTGGACATCCCGATCCAGATGTCCGTCGAGCTCGGCTGTGCCCGCATGGCGATCCACGAGCTCTTGCAGCTCGTGGAAGGGTCGATCATCGAGCTCGACAAGATGGCCGGCGAACCCCTCGAGATCCGTGCCAACAACAAGCTGGTGGCGCGTGGCGAGGTGGTGGTGGTGGACGACAAGATCGGCGTGCGCATCACCGACGTGGTCAACCCCCGCGAGCGGGTCAAGGGCCTGGCTTAGCCCGCATTTCTCACCATGAAGCGCTTTCCAACCCATCGCCCGCGTCTTCCCCAGTCCCCCTCCAACCGGGGACGGCGTGACCGGTCCCCCTACCTTGGCAACCAGCTCCTTCGCCCCTCCCGGGGGAGCGCCGGGGTGGGGGGACGGTGTGGCGACGGAGGTGTGGCGCGGCCGCCGGCAACGCTCAGGCTCGGTGCGTCTCTGCTCTGTGCCGCTCTGGCGCTCGGGCTCGTGGCGCTTCCGGCCCTCGCCCAGGAGGCGCCCGGCAGCGTGCTGCCGGGCGGCTCCTTCGGCGCCGCGGCCGCGCGTTCGTTCGGTGCCCTGGCCCTGGTGCTCGCCTGCGTGGTCGCCCTCTCCTACGTCGGGCGCCGCCTGCTGCGGCGTGCTTCGGGAGTCGCGGGCGGACGACAGGCGATCGAGATCGTCGCCAGCCGTTCCCTCGGTGGACGCTGCTCCCTCACCCTGGTAGAGGTGGGCGGCGAGCGCATCCTCGTGGGGAGCACGCCCCAGAGCCTGAACCTGATCTGCAAGGTGGGCGCAGACGACGGTGGTGGCGCCGGGTCACGGGCCTTCGACCACCTGCTGCGCAGCGAGGTGGCGGAGGGGATGCGGTCGTGAGCGGCGCATCTCGACTGGTCGGCGCCTGGCGATCCACGGTGCCGGCGAGCCGTCGCGGGCGGCCGTGCCGCGGCCGTTTCTGGCTCGGGTGGGCGATCGTGGCGGTGGGTCTCCTCGCCGCGTCCACCGCCGCGGCCCAGTCTGCCAACACCATCACCATCGGCCTGCCCGGGATGGACGGCCCGCAGGAGGTCTCCACCGGGCTGAAGATCCTCTTCCTCCTCACGGTCCTCACCCTGGCCCCGGGCCTGCTGGTGATGGTCACCTCGTTCACGCGCATCGTGGTGGTCCTGTCCTTCTTCCGCCAGGCGATCGGCACCCAGACCATGCCCCCGAACCAGGTGGTGGTCGGGCTGGCGCTGTTCCTCTCCCTGTTTGTGATGATGCCGGCGTGGCACGAGATTCAGTCCCAGGCCCTCAACCCCTACCTCGACGAGACCATCACCCAGCAGGAGGCGGCGACTCGCGCCCTGGCGCCCATCCGCGCCTTCATGTTCCGCCAGACCCGGGAGAAGGACCTCGCCCTGTTCGTGTCGTTCGCCCAGGACACGCGGCCAGCCAACCTCGACGAGGTCCCCACCACGGCCCTGATCCCCGCCTTCGTCATCTCCGAGCTACGCACCGCCTTCGAGATCGGCTTCCTGATCTACATCCCCTTCCTGATCCTCGACATGGTGGTGGCCAGCGTTCTCCTCTCCATGGGCATGATGATGCTCCCCCCGGTGCTCATCTCCCTGCCGTTCAAGCTCCTGCTCTTCGTCCTCGTCGACGGCTGGTATCTCCTGGTCGGCTCCCTGGTGCGCAGCTTCGTCGGATAGAGTCTGCGTTTCCGTCGGGATATCCGGGACCGGCGGTTGTAGCCGCCTGTAGGAGCGAGCTTGCTCGCGAACCGTCTGGGTCGGCGCAGGCGGCCATTCGCGGGCAAGCCCGCTCCTACGAGTGGGCCTGTGGGTCTCCCCGGAAATTCCCGGTGAGCCGGCCTCTCGTAGGCAGTCCCCCCCTCCCGCCGGGAGAGGGTTGGGGGAGGGCAGCCGGTACGGCGCCACGACCCATAGCGGCGGTACGGCCGGCGCGCTCGGTGGCCGCTGCCCTTTATCCGGTGCCTGGCTTCGTGGCGTCGCGGTCTCCGTTTGACCCTCTCCCCGGTCGCGCCGTAGGTTGCCGCCACCGTTGCTCGTCGCAAGAGGGCTCGGGCGGGGACCTCTGCGGCGCCGATCCCGGGGGGATGGCGGGGGGCGACATCGACTACCCTGACAGCGGCCACCGAGGTGTACATGACCGAACCGACCATCACCTGCCCGGGCTGCGGGCGCGAGATCAAGCTCACCGAGTCGCTGGCGGCGCCGCTCATCGAGTCCACCCGCCGCGACTTCGAGCAGCGCCTGGCCAAGAAGGACGCGGACGTCGCCCAACGCGAGGCCGCGCTCCATGAGCGCGAGGCGGCACTCTCCAGGGCGCAGGACGCCATCGACGACCAGGTCGCGACGCAGCTCAATCAGGAACGCGCGAAGATCGCCGCCGAGGAGGCAAAGAAGGCCAAGCTCGCCCTGGGGACCGATCTCGATCAGAAGGCCCGGGAGATCACCGAGCTCCAAGAGGTCCTCACCCAGCGGGACGCCAAGCTGGCCGAGGCGCAGCAGGCCCAGGCCGAGCTGATCCGCAAGCAGCGCGAGCTGGACGACGCCCAACGCGAGCTGGAGCTCACCGTCGAGAAGCGGGTCCAGGCCGGCCTGGACGCCACCCGCGAGCAGGGGCGCAAGGAGGCGGAGGAGCAGCTCAACCTGAAGGTGGCGGAGAAGGAACAGACCATCACCGCCATGCAGCGCCAGATCGAGGACCTCAAGCGTCGCGCCGAGCAGGGCTCCCAGCAGCTCCAGGGGGAGGTGCTGGAGCTGGAGCTCGAAGCGCAGCTCCGCGCGCGGTTTCCCGGCGACACCATCGACCCGGTGCCCAAGGGCGAGCACGGCGGCGACGTGCTGCAACGCGTCGCCGGTCCCGTCGGCCCCTGCGGCACCATCCTGTGGGAGTCCAAGCGCACCAAGAACTGGGTCGACGGCTGGCTCCCCAAGCTGCGCGGTGACCAGCGCGCGGCCAAGGCGGAGATCGCCATCCTCGTCAGCCAGGCCTTACCGAAGGACGTGGAAAGCTTCGCCCTCGTCGACGGTGTCTGGGTCGCCCATCCGCGCGTGGCCATGCCGGTCGCCATGACCCTGCGCCACACCCTCATCGAGGTCGCCTCCGCCCGCCAGGCCGGCGAGGGCCAGGAGACCAAAATGGAGCGGGTCTATGAGTACCTCACCGGCCCGCGCTTCCGCCTGCGCGTCGAGGCCATCGTCGAGGCCTTCTCCACCATGCAGGGAGATCTCGACAAGGAGAGGAAGGCCATCACCAAGCAATGGGCCAAACGCGCCGAGCAGATCGACCGCGTCATGCAGGCCACCGTCGGCATGTACGGCGACCTCCAGGGCATCGCCGGCAAGACCCTCCAGGAGATCGAGGGGCTGGAGCTGAAGGCCCTGGAGCTGGGGGAAGGAGAGCCCTGATCGGTCCTGGCCCTCCGTTCCCATCATGAAGTCCATGACGGGCATGACTGAGAAGAAATGCCGCTGGCGAAGCCGAGCAGGGAATTGTCACGCATGGACGCGAACGCACGCCCATCAATCGGAGCGGCGCCCCCTGGGTTGTGGTCTCGAACGGAGTGTGCGCCGCTTACGGCTTCGCGGGCATAATCGGCGCAGTGTTTAGCGTGGGCCTGCGCTGGGAGGTAGCATCCCACGGCGAAGGTTAGCTATGGTCGGACCAAGAGGTGCCCCGTGGGAGCGCATGCCATGAACGAGATCATCTTCATCGTTGAGGAAGCCCCGGAGGGTGGCTACACCGCCCGCGCCCTCGGGGAGGACATCTTCACCGAGGCCGGCGACATCGAGACCCTCCACGCAAACGTGCGCGACGCCGTGGACTGCCATTTCGACGAGGGCCAGGCGCCGAAGATGATCCGACTCCACTTCGTGCGTGAGGATCTCATCGCCCTATGAGGCTCCCGAGGGACCTCAGTGGTGAGGACCCGGCAAGGGCGTTGGCGCGGGTCGGATACCGGGTGACGCGCCAGACAGGCAGCCACATCCGCATGACCTGTGATGAGCCCAGCCAGCACCACGTCACCATCCCGAACACGCCCATCTCCGCGTTGGCACCTTGAGCACCGTCCTGGTATCCGTGGCGGGACACCTGCAAACCACCCGCGACGAATTGGTAAAGCGGCTCTTCTGAGCGCCGGCAGATCCGACCGCGTCATGCAGGCCACCGTCGGCATAGGGCGACCTGCAAGGCATCGCCGGCAAGACCCTCCAGGAGATCGAGGGGCTGGAGCTGAAGGCGTTGGGCGTGGACGAGACGGATGCTTGACCGCCGGTCTGCCGCCGGCGCGCCATGTCGGGCCTGCGTGACAGAGCGGCGTCCGCGCTTCACGAGCCTCTCAAGCCGAGGCTCGGCGTCTGCACCCTACGCCTTCAGCGAACAACGCGTCGGCACACTCGCCAGTGCCCGGAAGGAACCGGATCACGCGGCGTCGCGGCCAGCCAGGCCGGGGGCTTCAAAGCGGAGGCTGGCAACGCGGCCGCCACGACCGCTTTGGAATTGAATATCCAGGCCCATCATTACGCCCTACGTGTCGAAGTCGAGCATCACCCCGGGCCGGGCCTCTTCCGACTCCGCCATCCCGCGCCGCAAGTCGGATCGACAGCACATCCACCGCTGACAGGATCAGCGGGAGCCGCGATTGGAGCCGGACACTCCATAGGGTCTGCAGGGCCGCTCCATCGGCGGGCGATCCCCGTGCGCGCGAAGACCGACCAAAATACTCCACCGACGCCTTCGGGAGGACTATCCTCTACTTCCGACTTCTTCACGACGCGGTGGCCACCGCGATGACGATGATCTTCTCACCCGAGAGGTTTGCCCATGGAAACGAAGACGCATGAGATCGCCGACGGAATCTTCCGGTTCTCCACGGTGGTGCCGGACATCACGCCCGACGGCTTCACCTTTAACCAGTTCCTGATCCGGGCCGACCAGCCGCTGCTGTTTCACACGGGGCCACGGGGGATGTATCCGCTGATCGCCGAGGCGGTCGCCAAGGTGGTGCCCATCGCGGAGCTGCGGTGGATCACCTTCGGCCACGTCGAGGCGGACGAGTGTGGCTCCATGAACCAGTGGTTGGCGGCGGCCCCCGGGTCCCAGGTGGCCCACGGCGGCCTCGGGGTCATGGTCTCCCTGAACGACCTGGCGGATCGTCCGCCGCGCGCCCTGGCGGACGGTGAGGTCCTCGACCTCGGCGGCCGGCGGGTGCGGCACATCGACACGCCGCACGTCCCCCACGGGTGGGAGGCCCGGGTCCTGTTCGAGGAGACCACCCGGACCCTGCTGTGCGGTGACCTGTTCACCCACACCGGTGACGGGCCGCCCGTGACCACGGAGGACATCGTGGGCCCGGCCAAGGCGGCGGAGGAGATGTTCCACGCGACCTGCCTGACCCCGACCACCGGCGCGACCATCCGCAACCTCGCGGCGCTCGCGCCGCAGACCCTCGCCCTGATGCACGGCTCGTCGTTCAACGGCGATGCGCCGCAGGCCCTGCGAGATCTGGCCGACGTCTACGACGGGTTGCTGCGCGAGGCCTCCCAGGGGGCGTAGAGCCGGCGCACGGAGGGGCGGGCTCAGCTCTTCACCCGCCAGCCGCGGTGGATCATCGCGACCGTCAGGGCGAAGAGGGCGGCGGTGACCAGGGCGAGGGCCAGGGCGCCGGCGGCGATGGGGGCATCGCTGGCGTCGAGGAAGGCGTAGCGGAAGCCGTCGACCATGTAGAAGAAGGGGTTGAAGCGCACGGCCGTGCCCCACGCGCCGGGCAGGGCGAGGGTGGAGAAGAAGATGCCGGACAGGAAGGAGCACGGCAGGACGATGAAGTTGTTGACCACCGCCAGGTGGTCGAACTTCTGCGCCCACAGGCCGGTGAGGGTGCCGGTGAGGGCGACCACGGCGGCGCTGATGGCGGCGTAGTAGAACGCCAGCAGGGGATGGGCCACGGGCAGGGGGACGAACGGCAGGGCCGTGACGTAGACGATGCCGCCCACCGCCAGGGCCCGGGCGATGCCGGCGCCGAGGTAGGCGGTGGCGATCTCCGTGGCGGACAGGGGCACCATCAGGAGGTCGGTGAAGTTGTTCATCACCTTCGACTGGATGATGGAGGAGGAGGGGTTGGCGAAGCCGTTCTGGATGATGGCCATCATCACCAGGCCGGGGATCATGAAGGTGAGGTAGTCGATGCCGGCGAAGGGGCTGGAGCGCCCGGGCCACGCCAGGGAGAAGATGGCGAGGTAGAGGAAGGTGGTGACCACCGGCGCCAGCACGGTCTGACCCCACACCTTCACGAAGCGCATCACCTCTTTCATGAAGAGGGTGCGGAGGCCGTAGGGGTTGGTGATCATCGAGACATCCTGCAGGGATTCCCTCTAAGGAAGGCAGGAAAGGGAAGGCAGGCAGGAAGAGGTCTGTCCCACCGATATACCGGATCCACGAATTCCTGCATTCCTCTACTTCCTGCCTTCCTTAGATGGAAAACGTCATCGGCCGGGTTGGTGCGATGTCGGGGTGTCTCCGTGGCTGTTGGTGAGCTGCCGGAAGACGTCCTCCAGCCGTGGCTCGACGGTCTGGAGGTCGCGGATCTCGGGGAGCTGGGTGCGGATGATTTCCAGGGCGGTGGCGACCGGCTCGCGGCGGGAGACGGTGAGGCGCAGGCGCCGCCGTTCGCTATCCCAGGTCGGGTCGAACGGCGCCAGGGCCGGTGGGATGGCGGCCAGATCCTCGGCGAGCTGGACGTAGATCAGCTTGTGGCTGATCCGGTTGAGGAGCTCGGCCGTGGCGTGGTCGGCCACCAGTCGCCCGTGATCGAGGATCGCGATGCGCTCGCACAGGGACTCCGCCTCCTCCAGGTAGTGGGTGGTGAGGAGCACGGTGGTGCCCTCGGCGTGGAGCTGGCGCACCAGGGTCCAGAGCTGCTGGCGCAGCTCCACGTCTACCCCGGCGGTGGGCTCGTCCAGGACCAGCACCCTGGGTTTGTGGACCAGGGCCTTGGCGATGAGCAGGCGGCGCTTCATGCCTCCGGAGAGCTGGCGGGTGTTGGCGTGCCGCTTGTCGGCCAGGGCCAGGGCGTCGAGCAGGAAGGCGATCTGCGGCCCGGGATCGCGGACCCCGAAGTAGCCCGCGTGGATGCGCAGGGACTCCTCCACGGTGAAGAACGGGTCGAAGGCGATCTCCTGGGGGACCACCCCGAGCAGGCTCCGCGCCGCGCGGTAGTCGCTCACCGTGTCGTGGCCCAGGACCCGCACGCTGCCGGCGGTCTTGTTCACCACCCCGGCCATGATGTTGATCAGGGTGGACTTGCCCGCGCCGTTGGGCCCGAGCAGGGCGTAGAGGCTACCGCTCGGGATGGTCAGATCGACCCCGTGCAAGGCGGTGATGGCGCCGTACTGCTTGTGCAGGGCGTGGATCTCGATGGCGGGAACGGACACGGTTTTTGGCAGTAGTCAATGAGAAGAAAAACGGGTAATCGGGGTGAGATTCTTGCCTAACACTGGTGCTGGTCAACCGGGTGCGCCGTTGCTAGGGTCCGCGGCTATGGAATGGATTCACGTCCTCGTCGTCGTCGGTGTCGTCTTCGGTCTGCGCCTGTTATTGCCCGCGGGCGGGGCATGAGGACCACCGGCTCGCGCGGTGGACCCGCCGACCAGCAAGAGGGTTGCTGAGACTCCCACTAGCGCGGAGTGACGCGGCCGCCCATCGGGCCGCGCGCTGCCGTGTCCCTGGTTTGACCGGGGAAAAAAGCCAGTGGTAGGCTCCGCCCCCCTCACGGGCGATTAGCTCAGCGGGAGAGCACTGCCTTCACACGGCAGGGGTCACTGGTTCGATCCCAGTATCGCCCACCATCTTCCCAGGCAGGCTCTATCCCGTCGCCGCTGGCCGTTCCGAGTTGGTGGACGCAGGGAGCCGGCGATCACGGCGGCGCCCGGTTTGTGGACAGTCCGGCGGGTGCCATGGGAGAGTGGCACGCCACGCCCCACCGGGCGCACCGAGGGGACCTGTTTGAAGCCTGTCGTCATCCTCTGTCTCACGACCCTCCTGGTGGCGGGGTGCGGCTACCGCCTCGGGACCGGTGGGCCCGATGCGCGCGGCGAGCGGTGGCGGGTGTCGGTGGTGCTGAACAACTCGCGCGAGCCGTTCCTGGAAGGGCGGTTTACCAACGAGCTGATCGACGCCCTCCTGCGCCGCGGTGCGCATGTGGTGAAGACGGGAGAGGAACGCCTACTGCGGGTGGTGGTGGAGGACTTCGATACCGATCCCATCAGCCTGGTGAACATCGATCAGGTCTCCGAGTATCGCCTGCGGATCACCGTCGACGTGGTGGTCGAGGACGCCGCACAGCGCACGGTGTGGAAGTCCAACCGTCTGGCGTTCTACGACGAGTTCGAGGCGGCCGATGACTCGCAGCGTCAGGAGGACTCGCGCCAGGCGGCGATCGAGCGCGCCCTGAATCGCTTCTCGGACAACCTGGTGAGCCGCTTGCTGGTGATCAGCCAGGGTGGGTCGCAGCCGCCGCGCCCGGCCCCGTGAGTCCCCCATCCGGGCAGGTTCGTTCTCAACCCGGTACGCCGCTGCAGACCCCGTAAAACCGTCTGAATTCCTGACGGTGGGACGGTGAAATCCGGCTTCGACTCACGTTTTATCAAAGAGTTGTCGCCGGTGCCGGGTAACAGGCAGGGGTGTCGGAGGGGGCCTGGGCGCCGGTCGCCGCGTGGCACGTGGAATGCGGAGCAGGGGCGAAATGCGGGATGGGCCGGGGAGGTCCTCCCGCGCTGAGATGCCGGCGCGATGAGCCTCCGTCAACGGGATCCGTGGCCGCGGCGTAGCCCGCGCCGGCGTCTGACCGAGCCTGCCAGTCCCACCCGCGTCGACACCCTGGGGGAGGAGTCCGCAGCGCGGCGTGAGGTGGAGGCGTTTATCCGCGCCTGCTTTCAACGTGCCTACGCCGCCAACGTTCGCGCCTTCCCCCCCCTTCTCATGGCGCTACGCGGGGATCACGGGGAGCTCATGGCCGCCCTGGGGATGCGCGCGGCGGCGCGGAATCCGCTCTTCCTGGAGCAATACCTCGACGTGCCGGTGGAGGTCGCGCTCGGCGCGCGGCTGGGGATCGACGTCCGCCGCGACGGCATCGTGGAGGTGGGTAACCTGGCGGTCGGCCAGCCCGGTGGCGCGCGCTGGTTGATCACCGCGCTGACCGCCTTTCTCCACGCCCGGGGCGACGAGTGGGTGGTCTTCACGGC
>Ga0210124_1000683_pt1 | contig 16418 bp, 16 predicted proteins | sample Muzzi_PWC_D2_FD_185554 | JGI IMG/M metagenome (GOLD analysis project Ga0210124, IMG submission 185554) | Wetland microbial communities from San Francisco Bay, California, USA, that impact long-term carbon sequestration - Muzzi_PWC_D2 (SPAdes) | ecosystem: Environmental > Aquatic > Marine >... | reverse complement strand
GAGGTGCATGTAATGCACGCCCGAGGGACAGGTGGTCATGCAGGACAGGCACGACAGGCAGCGGTCGATGTGCTTGACGACCTTGGCGCCCGCCGGCCGGTCGTTCTCCAGCATGTCCTTGATCAGGTAGATGCGCCCGCGCGGCGAATCGAGCTCGTCGCCGAGCAGCACGTAGGTCGGGCAGGTCGCGGTGCAGAAGCCGCAGTGCACGCAGGCGCGCAGGATCTTGTCGGCCTCGGCGATGTCGGGGTCGGCCAGCTGCGCCAGGGTGAAGTTGGTCTGCATCCGCCTTCTCGTTCCGTCCGTCTAGAGGCCCGAATACATGCGGCCCGGGTTGAGCACGCCGCGCGGGTCGAAGCCTTCCTTGACCCGCCGCGTGAGCGCCGCCACGGCCGCCGTCTGCGGCTGGAACACCGGGACCGCGTTGCGCAGGCTTTCGGGCCCGCGCATCAGCGTCGCATGCCCGCCGCTCTCTGCCACCGCCGCACGGATTTCGCCGGCCCCGCCGTCGTCCGGCGCGCCGCCGACGGGCAGCGCCAGCCAGATCAAGCCGCCGCCCCAATCGAGATAGTAGCGCGCGTGCAGGCCGGCGACGATGCGGTCGACCACCTGTGCGCCGGCGGCCGGCGGCACCGAAAGCCGCCAGACGATCTCGTCGCCGCGGCCGTGGAACGGCGCGAGGTCGCGCAACTCGGTCCAAAGCGTCGCCGAGTTCACGCTGTGCAGCTCTTCGGTCGCGCCGAGATCGCCGAGCTCGCGGCGCAGCGCCAGGGTGCGGTGCTCGACCGAGGGTCCCGGGCCCTCGACACGAATGGCGGTCACCGAGGCGCCGGCCTGGTGCACGTAGGAGACGCCCGACCCGGCCGCCACATCGGCCGGCAGGTGCGCCGCCCCGGACACCTCGTGCGACGACTGCAGAGCGCGCGTCATCGCGACGACCGCCCGTTCCGCCGGCAGGTCGAGCAGCAGCACGGTCCGCGTCTTCTCCGCCGCGGGCAGCACCTTGACGGTCACCTCGGTCAACGCGGCCAGCGTGCCGTACGAGCCGGCCAGCAGCTTGCAGAGGTCGTAGCCGGTGACGTTCTTGACCACGCGGCCGCCGGCCTTGAACGCCTCGCCGCGTCCCGAGACGCCGCGAAATCCGAGGAAGTGGTCACGCGCCGCGCCCGCCTTGATGCGCCGCGGACCGGCCAGATTGCAGGCCAGCACGCCGCCGATCGTGCCGCTGCCGGCCGGCCGGCCGTAGAACGGCCCGAGGTCGCCCGGCTCGAAGGCGAGCTGCTGGTTGCACCCGGCCAGCGCCGCCTCGATCTCGGTGAGCGGCGTAGCGGCACCGGCCGACAGCACGAGCTCCTCCGGCTCGTAGAGGGTGATGCCGGCGAGGGCCGAAAGGTCCAGCCCGTGCGCCGCCTGGACCGGACGGCCGAGCCCGCGCTTGCTGGAACGGCCGAGCACCTCGAGCGGCACCTCCTCCGCTGCGGCCCAAGCGACCGCCTCGGCCACCTGGGCCTCGTTCTCGGGACGGAAGGTTTCCGACATGGCTCAGAAGCGCGGCAGGTCCGGGAACGGCAACTGGCCGCGATGCACGTGCAGGCGGCCGAGCTCGGCGCAGCGGTGCAGCTCCGGAAACATCTTGCCGGGATTGAGCAGCGCGTCGGGATCGAACGCGCACTTGACGCGCTGCTGTTGCTGCAGGTCCGTCTCGCTGAACATGGTCGGCATGAGATCGCGCTTCTCCACGCCGACACCGTGTTCGCCGGTCAGGACGCCACCCACCTCGACGCAGAGCTTGAGGATCTCCGCGCCCAATTGTTCCGCCGCCTCGAGCTCGCCCGGCTTGTTCGCGTCGTAGAGGATCAGCGGATGCAGGTTGCCGTCGCCGGCATGAAACACGTTGGCCACGCGCAGACCGAATTGCTCGCTGAGCTCGCGCATGCGGCCGAGCACAATGGGCAGCTTGCCGCGCGGAATGGTTCCGTCCATGCAGTAGTAGTCGGGCGAGATCCGCCCGACCGCCGGGAAGGCCGCCTTACGCCCGGCCCAGAAGACCATGCGTTCGGCCTCGTCTGTGCTCACGCGCGTCGTGGTCGCGCCGTTGGTCTCGGCTATCTTCAGCACACGCTCGATCAGGTAGTCGACCTCGACCTGCGGACCGTCGAGCTCGACGATCAGCAGGGCCTCGACGTCGAGGGGATAGCCGGCGTGAACGAAGTCCTCGGCCGCCTTGATCGCCGGCTTGTCCATCATCTCCATGCCGCCCGGGATCATGCCGGCACCGATGATGGCGGCGACGCAGTCGCCGGCCTGCTCGTTGCTGGGAAAGCCGAGCAGCACGGCACGTACCGTTTCCGGCTTCTTCAGCAGGCGCACCGTCACCTCGGTCACGACGCCGAGCAGGCCCTCGGAGCCGGTCAACACGCCGAGCAGGTCGTAGCCTTCCGAGTCGAGGTGCCGGCCGCCGACGCGCAGCACCGTGCCGTCCATCAGCACCAGCTCCAGGCCGAGCAGGTTGTTGGTGGTCAGGCCGTACTTCAGGCAGTGCACGCCGCCGGAATTCTCCGCCACGTTGCCGCCGATGGTGCAGGCGATCTGGCTCGAGGGATCCGGCGCGTAGTAGAAGCCGGCGTGCTCGACCGCCTGCGTCACGGCAAGGTTGGTGACGCCCGGCTGCACCACCGCGCAGCGGTTCTCGAAGTCGATATCGAGGATACGGTTGAACTTGCCGAGGCCGAGCAGGACGCCGTCGGCGAGCGGCAGCGCGCCGCCGGACAGCGAGGTCCCGGCACCGCGCGGCACCACCTTCACGCCGTTCTCGTGACAGTATCTGAGCACCGCGCTGACCTGCGCCGTGGTCTCCGGCAGCACGACGATGAGCGGCAGTTGCCGATAGGCCGTCAGGCCGTCGGTCTCGTAGGCACGCAGTTCCTCCGCCGCGTCGATCACGCCTTCGCCCGGCACGATGTCGCGCAGCGCCGCGGCGATTTCGGCCCGGCGCGCAAGAACGGTCTGATCGAGGTCGGGCATGCGCATGGCGGTCGCGGCCTTTCATCGCCTGCGGGCAGTCTCCGTTTCCGGTCGAGCCGGGCGGGAAAACTGGTATTACCAATTGGAAACTATGGCCTCGCCGTCGAGGAAGGTCAACGACCGGCACCGCCCGGCCGCAGCCCGGCCGCAGCCCGAACGCGGGCCGGGCCGGCCGCGATGGCCGCCGCCGCGCGGCGCGGTCCGGACGTCGGGAGACCGCCCCCCAAAGGACCGCCCGCCCCTAGCGGAACCGCTTGACGATCGATGCCGGCGCTGTTTTAATCGACCGTACGTTCGGTCAATTAATTGAAACCATGGCGCGCAGACCCTATCGCATGAGGCGCCGCGGCGCGCTCGCCGAGGAAACCCGGCAGCGCATCGTCCAGGCGACCTCGCAACTGCACTCCGAGCAGGGCATCGCGGAAACCTCGATGAAGCAGATCGCCGCGCGGGCGGGCGTCAGCATCGGCGCCGTTTATCACCATTTTCCGACCTACGACGACGCCATCGTCGCCTGCGCCCGCCATAACGCGGATCTCGTGCCGCTGCCCGGCAGGGAGACCTTCGACGGCCTGACGTCGCCGGCCCAGCGCATCGAGCGGCTCGCCGCCGGGCTCTTCGGCTACTACGCGCAATTGCCCGTCCTCGCTCGGGTCCGCTGCGACGCGGCGAAGTTCCCGCCGCTGCAGCACTTCCTGGCCGAGCAGAAGCGCGAGATCCGCGCACTCGTCTCGGCCGCGCTCGACGCCGGGCGGAGCGACAGGGTCGCGGTGCAAACCGTCACGGCCTTGCTGAACTTCACGGTCTACCGGGCGTTGCAGGAGAGCGGCCTGACCGCGAAGCAGGCTGCCGCCCGAATCACCGATGTCATCCTCGCCTGGCTCGGCACCGCCGCGACGCGGACCGGTCGGCGACCAACAGGGAAGAAAGGATCCTGAATTTCATGCAAACCCGCGTCGATGAAATCGCCGACGGCATCTTCCGCCTGTCCACCCATGTCCCGGACATCGCGCCACCCGCCGGCTTCACCTTCAATCAATTCCTCATCAAGGCCGAAGAGCCGCTGCTGTTCCACTGCGGCCTGCGCGCGCTGTTTCCCAGCGTCTCGGCCGCTGTCGCGACCGTCATGCCGCCCGAGACGCTGCGCTGGATCGCGTTCGGCCACGTCGAGGCGGACGAGTGCGGCTCGATGAACCAGTGGCTGGCCGCCGCGCCGCTGGCGCAGGTCGCGCACGGCAAGATCGGCTGCATGGTCTCGCTCAACGACATGGCCGACCGGCCGCCGCGCGCCCTGGCGCACGGCGAAGTACTCGACCTCGGCGGCAAGCGCGTGCGGCACATCGATACGCCGCAGGTGCCGCACGCCTGGGACGCCCGCGTGCTCTACGAGGAAACCACCGGAACGCTGTTCTGCGGCGATCTCTTCACCCACGTCGGCGACGGGCCGGCGCTGACCGAGGGGGATATCCTGGGCCCGGCCATCGCGGCCGAGGACATGTTCCGCTCGACCGCCCTGACGCCGGACACCGAGCCGACGCTGCGCGCGCTGGCCGAGATCGGCCCGAAGACACTGGCCCTGATGCACGGCTCGTCCTTCGCCGGCGCGGGCGGCGTCATGCTCGATGGGTTGGCGGACGAATATGCGCGGCGGCTTGCCGAGGCCGGCCGTTACGGCCAGGCGGCATAGGCGCGGCTGGGACTGGCCGGGAGCGATCCGCGAAGCCCGATCGGCACCGGGCCGCTTGCCGCCTCAGCCCTGGCGGGCCTTGAAGCGCGGATTCTTCTTGTTGATGACGTAGACGCGGCCGCGGCGCCGGATGATGCGGCAGTTCTTGTCGCGCGTCTTCGCGGTCTTGAGCGAGTTTACGACTTTCATGGCCTTGTTTCCGTCTGCCCCGGCGCCGCCGGGAAATCGATGCGAGCCGGAAGATAGGCAAGCAGGACACCGCTGTCAACGGCCAGGAATGGCGGATTTCCGGGATTTCCAACCACGAGGTCGGGGTTTCGCCGTCCGGCGGCCTACCAGTCCGACATCAGGGATTCGGTGTTCCGCTTGAGGACGTGGAAGCGATAGACCCGGAGCTGGCCCTGTTCCATGGCGTGCATGCGGCGGGTCCAGATCTCGACCTCCTCGACGAGCGCCCGCGCCAGGTCGTCGTCGAGCCCCCCGCCCTTGTGGGCCTGGATGTAGTCGGCCCAGCCGCTGGTCACCAGATGGTGCATCTGCGCGGTCACGTCCTCGCTGACCCGAATGTCCATGTGCAGGGCGGCGAAGGCTTCCTGGTAGTCGTCGACCGACCAGGGATGCGGCTTGCGCGGCTCGGCGTTTCGCCAGGCGTCCAGATCGCGGCTATGCAGGCCGCGCTGGGCCAGGACATAGTCGGTGAAGAGCAGCTGGCCGCGGCTTTTCATGGCCATTTCAACGGCTTTGAGAAAGTCCGTCTTGTTCTCCACGGTGTGAAAGAATTCGCGCGAGAACACGCAGTCGACGCTGTTCGGCTTCATGTCGAAGGCTTCCGGATCGAACTCGGCGACCGCCGCGCGCTTGGCCAGGCCGGCCTTGGTGGAGAGATCCATGGCGGCCTCGGCGAGCTGCGGGTCGGCCTCCAGACCGCTGACCCAGACGCCGAAGGTCTCGCACATGGCCCGCGTCGCGCCGCCCAGCCCGGCCCCGAGGTCGAGGACCGTCATTGCCGGATCGAGCGCAAAGGCCTTGGCCAATTGCAGGGTAAATTCGGCGGCGCCCGGGGTGGCGAAGCCCTCGCCCCAAACCTCCTGGACGAGGCGCAGTCGAGCCGTCTCCCAGTGCGGGTGCTCGGCCTCGTAGCGCACCTCGTGCTTCGGCTTGGCCCGCTGCGCTTTCGGCTCCGGCAAAGGGCCGAGCTCCCGCCCGTCCCACCACGCCTTGAACCGGGCGCCGAAGGACGGCCGATCGCTGCTGCCCGGCTTGGCGACGGCTTGGCTGCCCGCATCGCTCATCGCAACTTCCCTTCCCGCCCGATGGTCCGGCCCCAGCGCCCGCCCCGGCGCCACGACATCGAGCCCGCCAGTATTGATACCCCGGTATGGTAAAGCCCCCGTAAATGGTTGCGACTTTTCGGCCTTTTACAACGGCGGCAGGCCTTGCCGGATCGGCCGTTTCGGGTAGGTTTCCGCGACCATGGCCACCCCGACAAGCGACATTCGGCCGCGCGGCGCGCCGTTGACCCTGACGCAGCATATCATCCGGCATCTGCGCCTCGCCGTGCCGGTCATGATCGCCCGCGCCGGGATGATCATCATGATCTCGGTCGACACCATCATGGTCGGGCACGTCGGCGCGCAGGAGCTGGCCTACTACGCCATCAGCCTGGCGCCGCACATGACCCTGCTGGTGGTCGGGATCGGCCTGACCATCGGCACCATGATCCTAACCGCGCAGGCGGATGGGGCCGGGCGGCCGAAGGACTGCGGCGCGATCTGGCACACCGCCCTCTGGGTCGCCGGGAGCCTGGGACTGGTCGCGGGCCTGGGACTGCTGCCCGCCGAAGGGCTGCTGCTGCTGCTCGGCCAGAGCCCCGACGTGGCGGCCGGCGGCGGCCGGGCGCTGGTCATGTTCGCCGCCGGGCTGCCGGCCATCATGATGTTCATCGTCACCAGCTTCTTCCTCGAGGGCATCAACCGGCCGGGACCCGGCGTGGTCGTGGCGCTCGGCGCCAATCTCGTCAACTTCGGGCTCAACTGGATTCTGATCTCGGGCCACCTCGGCGCGCCCGCGATGGGCGCCGCCGGGGCCGCCCTGGCGACCACCATCACGCGCTGGGCGATGCTTCTGGGGCTGGCCGGCTACGTTCTGTTCATGGCCGACGGCGCCCGCTACGGCGTGCGCAGCGCCGGGATCGGCCGCCTGGCGCTGGCCAATCGGTTCCTGCGCCTGGGCGCGCCGCTGGCGATCATCACCGGGCTGGAGACGAGCTGCTTCACGGCGGTCACGACCTTCGCCGGCTGGCTCGGCCCGAGCGCGCTGGCCGGATACCAGATCGCCTTCAACGTCATAACCTTCGTCTTCATGCTGTCGATCGGGCTGTCGACCGCCACCTCGGTCCGCGTGGCCAACGCCGTGGGCCGGCGCGACCCGGAGGGCCTCGTCGTCGCCGGCTGGACCGGCATCGGCCTGGTCCTGACCCTGCTGATCCCGGTGGCGCTGGCCATCGGCGCGCTCAACGACACCATCGCCGGCTTCTACAACGACGAGACGGCGGTCCTGGCGATCGCGGTGCCGGCCGTCGCCTTCGCGGCGCTGATCGTCGTGGCCGACGGGCTGCAGGCGGTCGTCATGGGCGCGCTGCGCGGCACCGCCGACATCTGGCTGCCGATGCTGGCCTGCGCGCTGGCTTTCTGGTGCGTCGCGGTGCCCGGCGCCTATATCCTGGGAATTGCCTGGGGCGGCGGCGTCGCCGGACTCATGTGGGGCCTCTTCGCCGGCCTCTGCGTGGCTTTCGTCCTGCTGGCCTGGCGGTTCGCGATGATCGCGCGCGCGGCCGTGCGGCCGGGGCGCATCTGAGCCGGCCGCCGCTTCGCAAGCGCCCGGCCGATCATCGTAAATCTTTCTTAACTACGGCTGTGGCAGCCTCGCTCCCCACGTCAAGTCGTACAGAGCCGAGAGTCACGTGCCATGTCCAAGAGCGTCATCGTCAAACAGGGACAACGTTACGCCCAGCGGGTTGCCGGCCACAATAACGCGACCGTCTGGAAGGTGGGCGCCATCGAAACGGAAGTCGTGCCGGTACCGCATGCGCGGCTGGTCAACGAGTCCGACCCGCTGGAAACGCGGACCATTTCCTGCCGGACCCTGATGGACCGGTTCTTCTACGAACTGGTCGCCGACGCGCCCGTAGCGGCGCACTGACCCAGGTCCGAGCGCCGCGCGGCTTCGCGGCCGCGCGCCAAGAGGTCCGCGAGATCGGGGGAGCGCCGGCCTAGTCCGGCATCTCGACCGTGACCTTCAGGCTGGCGTACCAGGCGGCGAGATCGGCGATGTCCTCGTCGCTCAGGTCCTTGGCGATGATCGACATCATCTCGTTCTGGCGCGTCCCGTCGCGGAACGCCCGCAACTGCTTTTCCAGATACAGCGTGCTTTCGCCGGCAAGGTTCGCCGCCTCGGGCAGGCGGGCAATCCCGTCGGGGCCGTGACAGACGGCGCATTTCTTGGCCTTCGCGCGCCCGGCCGCGGGGTCGCCGGCCAGCGCCGGCCCGGCAAGACAGGCCGCGAAGGTCGCCGCCGCGAGCACGCCGGCAAGGACGCCGGGCCACATTCTGGCCGTCTCAATCCGGGACATCGCTACCCTCACCCCGACCGACCGAGAAAAAAAACGGCCGCGCCGGCGGGCGACGCCGGCGCGGCCCGTAAGCGTTGCTGTGCTTACATTCCGTCGTACCAGATACGGTAGATCGCCCCTGCGAAATCGTCCGAGACGAGAAGCGAGCCATCGGCGAGTTGCGCCACGTCGACGGGTCGGCCGTAGTACTCGCCGGTGTCCTCGTCGAGCCAGCCCGACGCGAAGACCTCGGTCGAAGCCGCGTCACCGTCCTCGTTCAGCGAGGTGAACATGATGCGGGCGCCCACCGGCGTCGTGCGGTTCCAGGAGCCGTGTTCGGCATTGAAGATGCCGCCGCGGTATTTCTCCGGGAATTGCTTGCCGGTGTAGAACAGCATGCCGAGGTCGGCCGCGTGCGCCGCCATCTCCACCTGCGGGAACACGACGTCGGCCGGCGGCTCGGAATCGGCGTACTCGTTGGTGCGCACGTGTCCGCCGCCATACCACGGGAAGCCGAAGTTCTGGCCCTGTGCCGTCGTCCGGTTCAACTCGCCCGGCGGAATGTCATCGCCCATGCCGTCCACCTGATTGTCGGTGAACCACAGGTCGCCGTTCGCCGGATTGAAGTCCATGCCGACCGAATTGCGCACGCCGTAGGCATAGGCCTCGCGGCCCGAACCATCCCGGTTCATGCGAATGATTCCGCCGATGCCCAATTTGTGGAACATGTCCAGCTTGTCCGCCGGCGGAACGTTATAGGGCTGGCCGAGCGTGATGTAGAGCTTGTTGTCCGGTCCGACCCGGCAGGTCCGGGCGCCGTGGTTGTAGCTGACCGTGTCGGGCGGCACCAGCTTGCCCTGCGGCACGACCTCGCCGACCGCCACGTCCGGATTCTCCCAGAAGAATTCCGCCGCCGGGAACACCAGGACGCGATTGGCCTCGACGGTAAAGAGGAAGCCGTCCTTGGAGATGCAGATCCCGTTCGGCACCTGAAAGTGGAGCGGCGAGGCAAAGGGCTCGACCTCGTCGGCGACCCGGTCCTTGTCGCGGTCGGCAACGGAATAGACGTTGACCTTCCGGGTGCCGACCCAGAGCACCGTCCCCTGCGGCCCGATCGCCATGTGGCGCGCGTCGGGAACAATGGCATAGAGGCCGATCTTGAAGCCGGCCGGCAATTTGACGCGCTCCAGGTTCTTCTTGATCTGCGTGGCATTAGGGCCGGTCTGGTCGACGAACTGCGGGCCGTACGACGTGCCGGTCGCCTGCACGTTTTCCATTTTCTGCAGGGCAGTCTCCGCGTGCGCCGCCGAAGCGAACCCGGCCAGCAGCGCCAAGGCGCTGGCTACACTGACGATTTTCCGTTTCATGGACTTTCCTCCCTCGATGCTACGTTCGATGCTCCTGCTGCATCGTCGTACGAATTTTTCGTTCTCCAATGCGCAAGAAATATCGCAATCGGAGCGGAAGCGATACCGTCAAATTCGTAGGCGATTTGCGCACGAATAATTTTTCGTGCGCTTGCGGGCGAATTCGTTTGTGTAAGTCCGGATTTCCGAACGTCTTGCGGCGCGGCGCCGCATCCCGCAACCGCTTGCGGCGGCACTCAGGCGAGGTCGATTGTTCCTTCGCAGATGCAAAAAAAAGCCGGACGGGATCGGCACCGCAGAATCGGCACCGCAGAATTGATTTTGGACTCGCGCAATTCGACGGTAGGGTTGTGCAAAATTTCAAAAGGACCGCGACCGTTCCACCTCAGCAGACAAGCGGTATGCGTAGACTTTTCCGGCTCACTTAATTGGGAGAAAAAAAGATGCCTAAATTTGGGGGGAAACTGACGGCAGGTTTCCTGGCGGCTTTCGTCGGCCTCGCGTTGGCGGCCGCGGTATCGAACCCGGCCGCGGCCGACGAGGTCAAGGGCGGCACGATGTACGGCGATATGCATGCCGTCACGCAGGACATGATGAACCGCGCCGCGAGCGATGCTAACAACTTCCTGCACACCAACGGCAACTATCTGCAGAGCCGCTACTACCCGGCGAGCCAGATTAACGCGTCGAACGTCAAGAATCTGCGTCCCGCGTGGATCTTCCAGACCGAGATCATGGAGTCCATGGAGACGACGCCGATCGTGGTCAACGGCATCATGTACGTCACCACGGCGTTCAACCACGTCTATGCGCTCGACGCCCGCACCGGCGCCGAGATCTGGCACTACAAGCACAAGATGGGGCCGATCACGACCTACTGCTGCGGCCCGAACAACCGCGGCGTCGCCGCCTACGGCGACAAGGTCTACATGGGCACGCTGGACGCCAAGCTGGTCGCGCTCGACGCCAAGACCGGCCGCCAGGTCTGGGAGCAGCAGGTCGCCGATCCCGAGCTCGGCTACTCCGAAACGATGTCGCCGACCGCGGTCGACGGCAAGATCCTGATCGGCACCAACGGCGGCGAGTACGGCATCCGCGGCTTCGTCAAGGCCTACGACGCGGAGACCGGGAACCTGCTGTGGACCTTCAACACCATCCCCGAGAACTCGGTCGGCGTCTGGGCCACGCACGATGCAACCGGGCGCGACATGCATCGCGACATCGCGGCCGAGAAGGCGACGCTGCAGCAGAACGGCGATCCCTACAAGACGCTGGGCGGCGGCGTGTGGCAGAACCCGGCCGTCGACCTCGGGACTCGGCGGATCTACTTCGTGGTGGGCAACCCCTCGCCGGACCTCGACGGCGCGATCCGCCCGGGCGACAATCTCTATACCGACTCGCTGGTGTCGCTGAACCTCGACACGGGCGAGTACGTCTGCCACTTCCAGTACATCGCGCACGACATCTGGGACCTCGACGCGGTCAGCCCGCCGATCGTCACCCAGGTGGCCGACAAGGGCGGCAAGATGATCAAGGGCGTGATCCACGGCGGCAAGACCGGGCACATCTACGTGCACGACGCCAAGGACTGCAGCCTGATCCGCCATTCCGAGGCCATGGTGCCGCAGGAAAACATGTGGTCGCTGCCGACCAAGGACGGCGCCCGCATGCTGCCCGGCGCGAACGGCGGGGTCGAGTGGTCGCCGATGGCCACCGATCCCAACCTCGGCCTGGCCTATGCCATAAACCTGCACCAGCCGATGACCTATCACGTCGAGAGCACGCCCTATCCCGAGGGCAAGATTTGGCTCGGCGGCGCCTTCAAGGTCATTCCCAGCGAGGCGCAGTGGGGCAACGTGACGGCGGTTGACTACAACACCGGCAAGATCCGCTGGCAGGTCAAGACACAGCAGCCGATGATCGGCGGCATCCTGGCCACGGCCGGCGGCGTCGTCTTCACCGGCGAGGGCAACGGCCTGTTCAAGGCCTACGATTCGGCCACCGGCAACCAGCTGTGGCAGTTCCAGGCCGGCGCCGGCGTCAACGCCCCGCCCGCGTCCTACACCGTCGACGGCAAGCAGTACATCGTCGTCGGGGCGGGCGGCAACGTGCAGCTCAACTACAAGCGGGGCAACAGCATCATCGCCTTCACGCTGGCGGATTGACGCTCCGCACGCAAAGGCGATACACGTCTGGCGGCCGCCTTCGGGCGGCCGCCATTTTGTCGCCCCGTGCTCCGCGGCCTCCCGGAGGCGAAATCGATAACCTTTCCAAAGACTTGGGACACAGGATGAAAGCTCGCTCCGTTCTCGCCCTGGCATTCGGCCTCGGCCTGGCCCTGACCGCGCCGGCCGCCGCGCAAGACGACAAGTACGCCGACAGCCGCGACATCATCGCGACCTGCAACGGCTGCCACGGACCGAACGGCGCCTCGCAGGACGACGCCTTTCCGATCATCGGCGGGCAGCAGCTGCATTACCTCTACGTTCAGCTCAAGGACTTCGCCGCGCGGCGGCGCGATCACGAGATCATGAGCCCGATCGCGGCCAAGCTGCATCGCGAGCAGATGCTGAAGCTGGCGGAGTTCTACTCCGAGCAGGCCTGGCCCAATATCGGCTTCAAGGGCGACCCGGCCGAGGTCGCCAGGGGCACGACGGCCGCCGATGCCGGCGAATGCACGGCCTGCCATCTCGGCGACTACGTCGGCAACAGCCGCATCCCGCGCCTGGCGGGCCAATACCCGGCCTACCTGGAAAAGACCATGCAGGACCTGAAGACCAAGGCGCGCAACAACGCGGCCACCATGTCCTCCCTGATGGTGACCTTCAGCGACGAGGATATTTCCGCTCTGGCCGAATTCCTCGGCAACATGTAGCCGCGCGCCCGCACTACGGCGCGACGGTCAGCTGCGCCGCCAAGTCGGCGTTGCCGGAGCTGCGGGCGATGTCGGCGGCGGTCTGGCCAGTCCGGTCGGTCAGCGCGGCATCGGCGCCGGCCGCCAGCAGGCGCTCGACCACCGCGTCGTGGTTCATGCCGGCGGCGATCATCAACGCCGTGCGGCCGCGGTTGTCGCGCGCGTCCACGCTGGCGCCGAGGCCGAGCAGCAAATCGACCGTCGCCAGGCCGTCGGCCGGCGGCACGTCGTTGCTGAAGCCGGCCGCCCACATCAGGCCGGTCAGATCGTTGCCGTGCGCCGCGTCGATATCGACGCCGGCCTCGTGCAGCCTGGCGACGATGCCGGTGAATCCGCGCCCCGCCGCGTAGAACAGCGCCGTCTTGCCGGTGCGGTCGACCACGTTGGGATCGGCCCCGGCGGCCAGCAGGAACTCGACCAGCCGGTCGTCGCCGTTGTAGGCAGCGGCGACGATCGGTGTCAGCCCCTGGCGGTTGGCGAGGTTCACCTTGGCGCCGGCCTCGACCAGCATCCGGGCGACGCGGCCCTTGCCGTCCTTGGCCGCCCGCAGCAGAGCGGTCGAGCCGGCCAGGTTCTGCTGGTCGATCGCCGAGCCGGCGGTGAGCAGCGCCGCGACGGCCTTGGTCCGGCCGCTCGATGCCGCCAGCAGCAGGGCCGTGTTGCCGAAGCGGTCGCGCGCCGCGACCGAGGCGCCGCGGTGCAGCAGGTCGACGATCTCGTCCGTCTCGCCGCGTTTCGCGGCATCGAATAGGGCCGCGTTGAGCTGCCGGAATTCGGCGCCGGGCGCGTTCGGGATCGGCGTGGCGTCGTGCGTGGCCAGCGCCGGCCCACTCGCCAGGATGCCGGCGAGCATGGCGGCGCCCGCCGCCAATCGTACGATGGATGCGCTCCGGTTGAGGACCCGCTGGTTCACGCCGAGCTTCCCGCACTGCGAATGCCGCCTTATTTTGCGGGCCGAGCGCGGCGCCGGCAATGCCGCTCTCCGCGCCGGCCGCAGCAGATGCGGCATGGGGAGCGCGCGGCGGCCCGGCGGCGCGTATCCTGCGATTCCAACTGTAGGCATGGGAACAAATACACGGCGTGTTCGTTCGTGAGCCAATGGGGTAGGCCCGGAATCCGGGTCACGAACCCGTGAAGCAGTGGCACTACGGCGTTGCAAATATTGCAATCGGCCGTGCCCTGCGCCATAGTTTGAGAGACCACGTCGTGTGGAATGTCATCGTCAGAACCGGAGGAAGACGACATGCAGTGGAAGACCCCGAAGGTCGTTGAGGTCTGCGTCGGCCTCGAGATCAACAGCTACGCCAGCGCCGAGATCTGATCGCGCCCGGGGGCGTCTGACGCCCCCCGCACGCCCATCGCGCCGCCCGGAGCCTTCGTTGCGAAGGCGTTCTTGGCTGCGCGGTGGTTTTTTCTCGCCCCGGCGGAGCGACCCTCGTGCTGAGAATCCTGGTTCTAGGCGCGGCAGCCGGTGGCGGTTTCCCGCAGTGGAACTCCAATAGCGAGGCCTGCAACCGCGCACGGCGGGAACGCGCCCTGGCGCGCAGCCAGTCGTCCGTGGCGGTCAGCGCGGATGGCGAGCACTGGTTCCTGCTCAACGCGTCGCCCGACCTGCGCCAGCAGATCTACGACAACCCGCAGCTTCATCCGCGTCACGGCGCGCGGCACAGCCCGATCGCCGGCGTCGTGCTGACCAACGGAGACGTCGATCACGTCGCGGGCCTGCTGACCCTGCGCGAATCCTCGCCGCTCAGGCTCTACGCCGCTCGCCGGGTGCTCGACACCCTGGCGGCCAACAGCATCTTCAACGTCCTCAATCCGGACTTCGTCGAGCGCATCGAAATCGCCTTGAACACGCCCTTCGAACCGCAGGCCAAGGACGGCACGCCATCCGGCATCGAGATCGAGCCCTTCCCGGTGCCGGGCAAGGTCGCACTCTACCTGGAGGACGCGTCGGCCGGTCCCGGCTTTGGAACGCAGGAGGGCGACACCCTCGGCCTGCGGATCCGCGCCGCCGACAGCGACCGGGCGTTCTTCTACATTCCGGGCTGCGCCGTCGTGACCGCGGACCTCGCCGCGCGCCTGCGCGGCGCCGCGCTCGTGCTGTTCGACGGCACGCTTTATCGGGACGACGAGATGATCGCGCGCCGCGAAGGCGTCAAGACGGGGGCCCGCATGGGCCACATGAGCATGTCGGGAGACGACGGCACGATTGCCGCCTTCGCCGAGCTCGACGTGGCGCGACGGGTGTTCATCCACATCAACAACACCAACCCGGTCCTGCTGCCGGACAGCGCCGAGCGCAAGGCGGTCGAGGCGGCCGGCTGGGAGGTTGCCTACGACGGCATGGAGATCGCGCTGTGAACGCCCCCCTGGACCGTGCCGTCAGCCGCGACGAGCTGGAGGCCCGGCTGCGCGCCATTGGCGCCGAGCGGTATCACGACAAGCACCCGTTCCACCGCCGCCTGCACGGCGGGCAGTGCAGCAAGGGGCAGGTGCAGGCCTGGGTGCTCAACCGCTACTGCTATCAGAACGCGATCCCGCGCAAGGACGCGGCGCTCATCTCCAAGACCTCGAATGCGGCGCTGCGGCGCGAATGGCGGCGGCGCATCGAGGATCACGACGGCGCCGGCCCCGGCGAAGGCGGCATCGCCCGCTGGCTGCGCCTGGCGGAGGGAGTCGGCCTCGACCCCGACTACGTCGCCTCGATGACCGGCGCCCTGCCGGCGACCCGCTTCGCCGTCGAAGCCTACGTGCATTTCGTGCGCGATCACTCCGTTCTCGAGGGCATCGCCTCGTCGCTGACCGAGCTCTTCGCGCCGAACATCCACCGCGAGCGCATTGCCGGCCTGCTGGAGCACTACGACTTCGCCAACGACGTGACGCTGTCGTACTTCCGCAAGCGGCTCGAGGAGGCGCCGCGCGACGTACAGTTCGGCCTGGATTACGTCCTCGACCATGCCACCACGGCCGAGCGCCAGGCGCAGGTCATCGCCGCGCTGCACTTCAAGTGCGACGTGCTTTGGGCCCAGCTCGACGCGCTGCACCACGCCTATGTCGAGCCGGGCCACATCCCGCCGGGCGCGTTCCGGCCGGACGCCGAGGCATGACGGCGCGCGTGGCCATCGCCGAGACCTCCGTGCCGCGGCTGCCGCGCGGCATGCGCCTCAAGCACGACGAGACGCGCCAGCAATGGGTGATCCTGGCGCCGGAGCGGCTCTTCGTCCTCGACGACATCGCGCAAGCCATCATGTCGTCGGTCGACGGCACCGCCAGCGTCGGCGCCATCGCCGACGCCCTGGCCGCGCGCTTCGACGCGCCGCGCGACCTGGTCCTCAAGGACGTGACCGCTTTGCTGCAGGACTTCGCCGACAAGGGGGTGATCGCGGCATGAGCGAGGCCCCGGCCCCACCGCTCGCCCTGCTCGCCGAGCTGACGCACCGCTGTCCGCTGCAGTGCCCCTACTGCTCCAATCCGCGCGAGCTGACCGCGCGCAGCGGCGAGTTGGCGACCGAGCAATGGCTGTCGGTTCTCGACGAGGCGGCGGCGCTCGGCATCCTGCAGGTGCATTTCTCCGGCGGCGAGCCGACCGCGCGCAGCGACCTCGAGGACATCGTGGGCCATGCCGAGGGCCTGGGCCTCTACAGCAACCTGATCACGGCCGGCGTGCTGCTCGACCGCGCCCGCCTGGACGGGCTGGCCGAGCGCGGCCTGCAGCACGTGCAGCTCAGCGTCCAGGGCGCCGCACCGGACAACGCCGAACGCATCGGCGGCTTCCGCGGCGGCCATGCCAAGAAGCTTGCGGTCGGCCGGATG
>Ga0210124_1000682_pt1 | contig 16444 bp, 14 predicted proteins | sample Muzzi_PWC_D2_FD_185554 | JGI IMG/M metagenome (GOLD analysis project Ga0210124, IMG submission 185554) | Wetland microbial communities from San Francisco Bay, California, USA, that impact long-term carbon sequestration - Muzzi_PWC_D2 (SPAdes) | ecosystem: Environmental > Aquatic > Marine >... | reverse complement strand
CCCGCCTGTACGTCGGTGTAGGGTTTTACTTCTACGCTCAAATGTTTTGACTCATTGGCGGCAATCGGGATGTCTGTAACGTCTTGACTGTTCAGCTTAAAGTTAACCTGAAATCCTGAGGGCGTGTCGGATACTAGATTAACATTTAAATCCTGGTCGCCGCTGTTCTTAAGGGTGGCGTTATAACGAAAAGTCGAATCCGGCGCACCCTTTAAGGTTGGCAGGTCTATATTAAAATTAAGGCTGGGGGGCAACTTCTCTTTAATGACCAACTCAATAGGTATCGAGGCTATTTGCCCATTTTCGCCACGCGCAACCACCGTAAAATTGTAGGTACCGGCTTCAACATTAGCGGGTGGTTCCACTTTAAAATCAACTTTGGTATCAGTCTCCGGTTCTACATAGGCTGACTCAACCACCCGGCTACCACCTTTAAAACTCATGGTCCAATCCAAGGGCAAATCTTTGACCTCAAGTTTCGCCACTTGAGGCACATCGCTGCTGCGCAGGGTTAAGCCAAAGGTAATAGTTTCGCCAATGGCGGCTTCTTGAGCCGGATAGTTGGTGAACAGAGTCAACCCTTGAGAGCTAATGACTGGGGGGTTGCCTCCTTGCGCCAGAGCAGGCCTGACGCTAAACATAGTGACAATCAAAATCAAAACAATTATAGAACTAAGAATACGACGCATGGTCTATCTCCTTTTTTAGTTAATAGAATTTAACTTAACTTTTTACACCCTGACCTCTTAAAAGAAGGTTAGGTTTCCATCCTTTTTAGTCGAAGAATATCACAACAAGGGGCGTGGGCACTTTAAGCCAGGTTCAAGATTACTTTAAGAGAATCTTAAGGATATAAATTATCAGGATGTACACGGCAAATAGAAAACAAACTCGCACTCTTGCTAGATACCTGGACGCTACTTAATTTTTTCATAGTCACCAAAAAGAGTACAATAATAGCTATGACCCAAAGAGTGAACCTATTTCGATATTTATCGATTTTGACCTAAATGTAGGAGATTTGATGAGCATTCGAGTCTTAATTGTGGATGACCACAGTGTCGTGCGTCAGGGGCTACAAATGTTTTTGTCCCTTGACCCCGATATTGAGGTAGTAGGCGAGGCTGACAACGGCGAGGAAGCTCTGCACCGAGCGCGAGAACTACAGCCGGATGTCATCTTGATGGATTTGCTGATGCCCAAAATGGATGGTATTACGGCGATAACGGCTATCCGGCGTGAGCTACCCGATATCGAAATCATTGCTTTGACCAGTGTGTTGGAAGATGCCTCGGTGGTGGGGGCGGTTAAGGCCGGAGCCATGGGCTACCTGCTCAAAGATACCCAGGCCGACGAATTGTGTCGGGCCATCAAAGCCGCCGCTAACGGACAGGTGCAACTCTCGCCCCAGGCCGCAGCCCGCTTGGTGCGTGAGGTTAAACTACCCAGCACGCCAGAATCGCTCACCGAACGCGAAACCGATGTGCTACGGCTTATCGGCAAAGGTTTGTCTAACAAAGAAATCGCCCATGAGTTGAACATTGGTGAAAAGACGGTTAAAACCCACGTAAGCAGTGTTTTGAGTAAGCTAGGGGTAATGAGCCGGACCCAGGCCGCTTTACACGCCGTCAAAATAGGCTTGGTTTCGGATTAATCAGATGAGAATTGGCTGGTTTAGGCGTGATACCCAGCGTCGGGGGATTTTTGCGGCACTCCTGGCATTGGGAATACTGCTCATTTTGTGGTGGCTGGCCGATACGTGGTATCAGACCGGGCTGATTGCCGAAGCTGAAGGCTTGCATAAGACAGCCTTACGGTCGGAGTTGGTTTTTCGGGTGACCGGGTTGGTAATTGTGGTCCTGGGAGCGATTTTAACTTATTTCATCGCCAGCCGCCAAACACACCTCTCATATACCGTCCAAACTCAGGCCAATGAACTGGCGGAACGGGAGGCTCAATATCAACATGTATTTGAAGCGACCAGCGAAGGACTGGTCATCCGTGATATGGAAACACTCGCCATTGTAGATGCCAATCCGGCTTACTGTCGATTGCTTCAGACCACCCGCGAAGCCCTCATTGGTCAAACCAGCGCTGTTGCCATTGATTTAGAGACCTACTGGCAGTATATCGAAATTATCAGATGCCAGGGTCAATATCGTTGGGAAAACACCATAAACCATCTTGATGGCGGCACTATTCACCTGGAGGCGGTTGGCACGACTATCACCTATTTAGGCAAACCGCATCTCTTAACCGCCCTGCGCGATATTACCGAGCGGGTTCGAGCCAGCCAATTACTCGAACACCGGGTGGCCGAACGTACGCGAGAGTTGGAGACACTGCTGCAAATTTCTCACAATCTTACCTCAACTCTCGACTTAAAATCTCTACTCAATCTAATTTTAGGCCAGGTACGCAGCGTTGTGGCCTACACTGGGGCGGCTGTCTTTGGTTTGGCCGGTGAGGGACAGTTAGAATTGCTCCTGTACGAAGGCCCACCGCTCTCTTACCCATCCCCGCAATATTGGTCCTTAGCCGACCACTCTATCTATGCCCAGGTTATCCAGTCGCAAGAGCCGATTGTCATTCCTGATATCACAGCCGATACCGAACTTGCCCAGACCTGGCAGCATACAGCCGGATTATTGGCCGAATACACTTGTACCTGGTTGGGTGTACCACTGCTGATTAAGCAAAACGTCATCGGCATGCTGACTTTTGGTTATGACCAGCCTGCTTATTATATGCCTCATCATGCCACCTTAGCCCTGGCCTTTGCCAATCAGGCGGCAATTGCCATTGAGAATGCCCGGTTATATGAACAGGCTCAGGCTCTGGCCTCGCTAGAGGAGCGTCGCCATTTGGCCCGTGAATTGCATGACTCGGTTTCGCAGGCCTTATATGGTATCGCGCTGGGAACACGTACCGCCCGCATGTTAATGGACCGCGACCCGGCCAAATTGGCCGAACCACTGGACTACATTATGAATCTGGCCGAAGCTGGCCTAAGTGAGATGCGGGCCTTGATTTTTGAACTGCGCCCCGAAGTGCTAGAGGCAGAAGGGTTAGTTGTCGCCCTGACCAAACAGGCCGAGGCTTTGCATGTGCGTCACAAATTAGAGGTCATTACCAATTTGGGGCAAGAACCGGACGTGTCGTTAACGATTAAAGAAGCGCTGTACCGCATTGCCCAGGAAGCCACTCACAATATTGTCAAACATGCCAAAGCCAGTCACTTAGAACTTTCATTGACCAACAAAAAGGGCTTAACTCTGGAAATCAAAGATGATGGTCAGGGTTTTGACCCGCAGGAATCTTTTCCTGGTCATTTGGGGTTGCACTCCATGCGCGAACGCGCCGAGAAATTAGGCGGCAACTTTCAAGTGGAGAGTACACCTGGCCAGGGTACGACCATTCGGGTGCAGGTTGTCACATAAAAACAATATTTCCTGTTACCATTTTTGCCAGGTAGCGTCAGAGTGACTGGAGATGTTGCGGCCGTTATCCTCTATATACTCAAAGGCAGACTGCACCGCCACCCGGCCTGGTCCGGTCAAGCGCAACCAGAGATGGCGATTGTTCCAGGTGGATACCCATGAACTCCACGAGCTTTTGGTACTGCGAGGCTGCTCAATATGCAACTGCATTTGCACCGTAGACGCTTTGAACAGCAAGGCGGTTGGTTTAACTAAAATGGAGTGGCCGGGCAATAGGTCGCGCACAAAAACATTGCCGCCAGCGTGCAGCAGTAGTAAACCGGGAGTAGTTGGCGATGAAAAACGGTCCATAAACATCCCCATAGGATAATGGGTTTCGGTTTCGTCGCCGTTTTTAGTGCTAAACCAGATGCCTGTATTGAACCAATCGTAGGCAACTTGTCCTGTGGCTACTAAAAAAATATGCTCACGCACGTCAACAGATTGCCCCGGCTGCAAGGGCAGGGCAATCATTTCACCCGGTTTATCCTGTGAAAAGGCGATGTGCCCTGGTCCCTGCGCCTGAGTCATAATGATGGGTAAACCGGCCATCAGCCGTTTCCAGGCTCCCTTCATTGACATTGCAGACACATGTACCTGAGGCTCCATCCATAATAACACATGGTGACTAAAATAGACGCTGTCTTCGGGGGCCAAGTTCATGTCGGCCACCGGTACATAGGCCCCCTCAATTTGACAGTAAGAGTTGCCAAACTGTAACTTAGCCATATCTTTGCGGCCGGGTAGTTCTATCCATTCTGACCGGGTCACAGTTTGGCGCACATCTACGGTAGCGCCACAGGCTGGGCAACTTAAAGAGGTTCCATCGCTAACAGTGCCACACCAGGAGCAGGTATAGACACGAGCCGATGCACTCATAGCTAAATTAGTGTTATCAGACATTTGTGGCTCCTTATTGGGTATGATGGTGAACATACATCGATTGAATACCCACCCGGCCCGGCCCGCTGATTTGGGCCAAGTTCATACTGGTGCCGCCTATACCAAACAAGCCGCTGGTCAATTTAATGGGCTGCGCGTTCATTGTTACCGAGGCATCTTTGTACAAAAACGCCCCCGGCTCAATCAGAATGGTTTCGCCTGCCGCCAGAGTCCGCTCAAACACATTGCCGTAACCGTGTAGCAGTAGCAACCCCGGCGTACTGGTGGTGACAAACCGATCCATAAACATACCCTGTCCGCCAAACAGAATGTTACGCAGCCCTTTGATTTGCACATAAGTAAAGTCAATAGAGTGTGAGGCCAGCAAAAAGGCATGTTCGCGCACATCTAACTCCATGCCGGGGTGCAGGGGCAGCACCACCAACTCACCCGTCGCATCACGTGAAAAGGCGACCCGTCCCGGTCCCTGCGCGATACTGACAATAAACGGCATCCCGGCAAAAAGCCGTTTAGCTCCGCCCGATAGGGGCATCACGCTCATTGGCACGGTGGCATCTTTCCAGAGCAACACATGGTGCTCAAAAAAAACAGCATCGCCTGGCCCCAGCGACATCTCGGCTACCGGCACAATTTCACCTTCTACCTGGCAAGTGCTGTTGCCAAAACGAATTTCAGTCATATCTTTGAGGCGCGGGGCTTCGCGCCAGCCTGACTCGCTGACCAGGTTGCGAATATCCAGCGGCGCACCGCAAGAACGACAGGAAAGAGCCGTCCTTTCATTTTGACTCTGGCACCATTGACATTCAACCCGCTGGATTGGCTCCAAAGGGTCAGGTTGTCCTGGGGTTTGTGCCTTTTGAGACACAACGGTCACTTGGTTATTAAGCAGTTGAGTGCCGTCAACTGAACAAAATTTTTGTCTATCTTCAGTATAAGTACGGTTACAAGTAGGACAGTATTTCATTTTTTGCCTCTATGAATGAAATAAAATACTCCAATTTTCTATCAAGATAGGCCCTTTTACACCACCGGTAAAGGCGGCCCAAGCAATTCCATGCCGTGAGCCTGCCAGAGCGCCGGGTCTTGCGGTGGCATCGCGTTGGCCTTGGTTACTTCCCGAAAGAAAGCCTCCATTTTGCCGGCAGGCATAAAGGCAATCAGCATCCGGCCAACTCCATCACCCACATGAGCCCAGACGTGGGGCATTTGGCGTGGCGCTAGCAGCGAATCCCCCGATTTTAATCTAAGCCTTTCTGGCCCAACCTCGATGATGAATTCGCCTTCAACCGCATAGAACCACTCGTCCTGGTCGTAATGCAGATGGCGTGCTGGGCCACCCTTCTCTCGAAAGGTGTTCTCAATGATAAAGAGGCCGTTGCCGTCTTGCGGAACCACCTTGAAAGCAATAGTGCTAATGCCCAGCCCCCGATGTTCGCCAAAATGGTCTTCGCCCGCTGCAACCCGGAGGATGGATGGAATATTGGCCTGAGTTTGTGAAGATTTGTTCATAAAGTACTCTCCTTTTTATCTATAAATCAGTATACCATGGTTTCCACCGCCCCGACGATTCGTGCTTGGGGGTTCATCATGATCGTGCCTTCGACACGACCCCACACAACACGCATCGCGGCGAGCAAGGCTTCGGCTTGCTTCATGGTATCGAATTCGAGGTCAATCATGACGTACTTTTCATCGTCCATCGGTCGTAAGACGCGGCGTCTGGAATAAAAGAGATTGAGAGCCTGAGACCCCCAATCTCTTGGTCATTCTATATTGCCAGCCATTTCATTGTTAATTGACTACTTATTTCGATGATGGTGCTAATCCAAGTTGCATCATCATTCCGGCAGCGTCGGGATAGGTATGCACCTCGACGGCCTTACCATTCCGAATGCGCACAAAGTACGTACCCTTACCGCGGATTTTCTTGCCTGTGGCGGGGATCGACGGCGCGTCTAGCCCCATCTGCAGCGGGCCGGTGTTAGTACCGCTGAATTCCATCTCAGCTGCCACCTGATCCTCGGTAACAACACGATTCTTGATAGTTGTTTTCATATCCGGAAATGCCGTGAACCAACTCTGCATATAGTGGCGAACCGCCTCTTTGCCTTTGAGAGGCTCCGGGCTGCCTATATCGCTCCACATGACGTCGTTGGACAATAAGGCCAAGGCTGCATTAACATCATGGGCGTCCCAGCTTGCAATGAATTTTTTGTCAAGATTGATGTTTTCTTCGATAGACATAGTTTGCTCCTGTTCTAAATAGGTGTGCTTCATCGCAAAATTACTGATTCAACATGAAGCACATAGTAGATGGGTATTTATAAAGCACATATTCAATTGTAGGGACAATCACGGATTTGAGAACCTATTATGTCAGACGGAGTATCTATTTTTGTGATCTCTGGTTTTAGCTGCGAATGGCTTTATAGTATCACACGCTGGCTTTTGGCGTCCTTAAGTGGAGCTTATCGCAACTTTAAAATTAACTTAAAAACGATTAGCACTCGGTCTTTGACGAAGTGGGTGGTTGCAATTTATTGATTTGTGGGGTGTATATTCTAACTCCTTTGAGACATACATTGGACAAAAGGTGGGGCGAATTGAATGAGATAATTAATTTGCTTCGTGATTATAATGAGCTATGATGTTGCGATAATTTCGGAGATGAAATGACACGTACTACTCAACCCAATAAACAATCCACCGAACAGGCAGCCCTGATCAAAAGAGTGACCTCCCGTTCAGCGGCTATTTTACGCCTAGCTGCCGAGCAGGTTGGGGGACGCCCCTTTCCTCAGATTCGACTGAAACAAACATTTGCCGCCTTTCAATACCGTAACTACCGGTTGTGGTTCATCGGCCAGCTTATTTCGCTGGTGGGTACCTGGATGCAAACCACTGCCCAGGGTTATCTGGTTTTTCAATTGACCCAGTCACCCATTTACTTGGGTTATGTTGGCTTTGCCACCGGAGTACCATCGTGGCTGTTCATGCTCTATGCCGGGGTTATCGCCGACCGGATGCCGCGCCGAAATTTACTGCTCATAACCCAAACTACAATGCTGCTACTGGCCTTTATCCTGGCCGGGCTAACCTTTTCCAACTTGGTGCAACCCTGGCATATTATTCTGCTAGCCTTGGCACTTGGCGTGGCCACCGCCTTTGATGCTCCGGCCCGGCAGTCTTTTGTTTTTGAAATGGTCGAACGAGAAGATATGGCTAACGCTATCGCCCTCAATTCTAGCATGTTTAACCTGGCGACCGTCGTTGGCCCGGCGATTGGCGGTATCATTTATGCTTTGGTCGGTCCGGCCTGGTGTTTTACTTTCAATGGGCTTTCTTTTCTGGGGGTAATCACGGCCCTATCGCTGATGCGTCTCAAACCTTTTGTGGCTCCCAGCCGGACTACGGCCGCGCTGGCTGATTTGCGAGAAGGGTTACGTTATATTCGAAGTAATTCGGCTATCCGTACCCTGATTGGGGCTGCGGCTGTCATCAGTCTGTTTGGGCTAGCCTATATGACCCTGATTCCGGCCTGGGCGGTGACGGTGCTGGGTGGGGATGAAACCACCAACGGCTGGCTACAATCGGCCCGTGGTCTGGGGGCGCTCAGTGGGGCGATGATGATCGCTTCGTTGGGACGGATTAATTATAAGGGCAAGTTGCTGACAATAGGCATGTTGTTTTTTCCTGGCCTGCTTTTGCTTTTCGCTATGACCCGCTGGCTTCCTTTATCATTATTGGCCCTGGTTGGCGCAGGCTGGGGCTTTATGGTCTTGTTTAATATGGCCAACACTTTGATCCAAACCCTGGTGTCCGATGAACTGCGAGGCCGGGTTGTCAGCGTCTATACCCTCAGTTTTTTTGGGTTGATGCCACTGGGAGCATTGCTAGCCGGTGGTGTGGCCGAAGTTATTGGCGAACCGCTGACCATCACCTTCAGCGCCCTGATTTCGTTAGGGTTTGCTATTTTTTTGTGGGCACGAGTGCCGGAGTTGCGGCGGCTGGAATAAGAAAGATTGATAGCAGAGCTGTTCGCAAAAAGCACTCAATTCGCCAAGAAACCTGGTTTTTGGCTGAGAGTGGTCTGCAGTTCCATCTCGGCTTAACTGCCAGCTATAGCCGACTCAATCGCAGCTTGCAATACCTGATAATCGTTGCCGTGCTGGATGAGTTGTCCATTGACAAATAGGGTGGGTGTACTACTCACGCCTCGCCGCTGTCCTTCGGCCACTTCCTGTTGCACCTTGTCCCGGTACTGGCCCGAGTCCAGACATTGGTTGAACTGCTCGGTGTTCAAATTCAAATCGGCGGCAAAACGCTTTAGATTATCCACACTAAAAGCCCCTACGTTTTCACCGGCCTGCTCTGCAAAAAGCTTGTCGTGGTATTCCCAAAAGTGGCCCTGCTCATTGGCACACTCCGAGGCTTCTGCTGCCGAGAGAGACTCTTCGCCAATAAAGGCCATATGGCGAAAAACAAAACGGACTTTGCCCGGGTCAATATAATCTGTTTTTAACTGATGCTCTGCGTTGGTAGCAAATTGGCGACAGTATGGACATTGAAAGTCGGCATACTCCATCACCACTACCGGAGCCTCCGTGGCCCCCTCGCTTTTATCTAAAGAGGCCTCTATGGATTGAGGTTGTGAATTCACCTTAGATTGGCCCAAAATCATGATAGCCGCGACAATCACTATTGCCAAAGCAACGACCCCCATAATCAAACCATAGATTTTCAAGCCACTCTGGGGCTGGTTAGACCGACTTTGCGAACGGCGTTTTGAATTTAGTGCCTTCCTTCCTTTTTTTGAAGCCATACTTCCCCCACAGTTTTATTTTAGATCTTCGGTACAGAGTTATCCTCGTCAGGTTCATTATCATTATTAGCCCATCTCGTAAGAAACATAATACCGGTAATCAAAATAAAGGCTGTCAAAGCCATAAAAGAGATGCTTACAAAGCCAAAATAATTAACGTATCGTACATTACAGGGTATACCGATAGTACAGGTCGATGGATGCGTAAAAACGCCAATCTGGATCAGATAATGGTAGGTTGAAACGCCGATACCGATAACAGAAAAAGGTAAAACATAGTAGGGCAAATATTCGTCCTGTTTGATAAGACCCACTAAAGAGATAAGGGTGAGCGGATACATCAGAATACGCTGGTACCAACACAAAGTACAGGGAACAAAACCAGCAATCTCACTATAATACAGGCTGCCCAGCATCGCCGTTAGGGCCACGCCCAAAGCCAGATACGGGCCATATTGCTGCCAAAATATTTTACTTTTGCTCATTAAACAACCCCTTAATTATCCAGCTTATTTAAGCAACTGTTTTGACCCCCAAGCCAATTTTTCCGCAGATTTATTTGGGCCAAGTTTCGGACCGATAGGTAGATGATAATGTCGAAGCGGCGTTAGTATTACTTATAGTCTACGGGTTTTATTCTCGCATAGCAAATACAAAGCTTAGGGTAAGAGCTACTGATCCAGTAAACAGGAGGAGGGAAAGGTATACCAGGCAGATCATCTCTACTAGATTATTAATGGAATGATTCGCTTGGTTCTATGTACGTATTCTGCATAATCAGAATAGCATGTGCGCAGAACCTGTTCTTCGATCACAATACGATTGGCAACTACGCCGCTAATAACTATGCCAATAACCAAATTGACCAGAGAGACATGCCCCAAGATGCCTGACCAGATAAGGAGCAAGATTGCAGCATACATCGGATGGCGAATAAACTGATATGGGCCTCTCAAGAGCAGTAGGCCTTCTTTTGGTTCTGCATGAATACTGAACTGATTCGTCTGAAAGCTTCGCCGCGCCCAAATGCTAAGGGCGACGGCTAATAACTGCACCGCTATCACCCGTGGTGATAGCGAAAGCAGATTTCCTGAGATCAACAAATACAGAATCGTAACAATCACGATTAGAAGAGCAAATTTGGAAATAAGTTTCATCATTTGGAATCCCTATGTGTAGTTAGATGTTCACCAAACCGGTCTCCACCTGCTGCGACCCGCAGCGCCCTTGTAAAGGGAATATTAGCTGAAGTTTCTCAAGATTCACTCATAAAAAATCCTCCTTCTTAGGTTGACACGGAATTAACTTAGCCTTATGAGTCACTGCTTTCTTCAATATACCAACTGCCTAACATCGTCGCCAGAGCTACACACAAGGCCAGATACGGGCCACATTGTGGCTAGAATTGCTTGATTTTATTCATTGAACGACTCTTATCCAGATAGCCGGGGGGATAGATAGTACTGTGTTCCCCCCGGCAAAATTGGTGAGTCGGACCGCCTTAGCGAGAAGCAGGTCGCCGCCTGGGACGAGGGATGGGCGGGTCTTGTTGAAAGGTTGCCTGCAAACCGTCGAGCAACTGCTGGGTTTCGGCCGGAGTCAGTTTGGCGGCGGGATGCATTAATACATAATCCCATGTGGGCATTCGACCATTCTGGATGGTTCGGCTGACTTCTTCAAAATCCGAGTTCGGTTTGTCCCATTCTGAGAAATTGAGCCGGCGCCGGCCCTCGTAGACGTGATTGGCAATCAGGAACGAAGCCGGCGCAATATAGCTATCCCAGGGCCAGGTGGTCTGGTCGCTGTGACAGTCGTTACAAGCTCGCTGGGCCAGGGCCTGCGTTTGAGGTGAGTCCCATTTCACTTCGCGAGTGGCCGGTGGATTGCCCCGACTCATCGGAATCAGTTGCATACCGGGAAACATAATTACCAGGGCGATGACCGCCCATTTTAGATATCGTTTCATTTTTTCTCTGATCTTGATTTAAATTTGCTAGCGAGAATCACCTCGCTTTCAAGTTTCACTATATCTCAAAATATCCGGTGGAGCATCGGGAAAAAGATGGAGCCCAGGTCAGACCTTTGACGGAGACTCTTCTCAATTAAGATAACTCAAGATACCACGTGGCTTGAGTTACTCGGAAAGACACCCGGTTTTTGCATGATTACTCAGATTTATTGAGAATATGGCCTACGGGTAGATAAATTGAGACTGCATTTTGGAAAAACCGGGTGTCTAACAAAAGGGCAGTAACTTAGGTTAAGATAATGTTATGAGCCACTGCTTTCCTCAATATACCAATCCTCCGAGTTCCAGCCAATACCAAGAGCCGTTGGCTCAATGCCTTTGATACGGTTGTTCTGCCCACTCCAGGCTTTGCTGTAGTACAGGAAAATATAGGGCGAGTCCTCGGCAATCATCTTTTGGATTTCCCCATACTTTTCTTTACGGATTTTAGTATCGTAAGTACTGCCAGCTTCATCAAACAGCTTTTCCATATCTTTATTAATGTAGGCAACTGCGTTCAAATTAGGTATATTCTCTTCGGCCCAAATGGTGTACATGATGTGAGGTTCAATAGTAGCACTCCAGCCGCCAATGTACATATCCCAATCCGGTTCAGCGGAGTGGAGAACGTCGAGAAAGCTGGACCATTCCAGAGCCTGGATTTCTACATCAATCCCGACCTGTTTCAACATATCCTGCACGGTCACAGCCATGAGTTCGCGGGTTTTGCTGGTATTGGGGCCATACACAAGTCTGAGTTTAAGCTGCTGGCCGTTTTGGTCCACCAATTTTTCGCCATCCAAGGTATACCCAGCTTTAACAAATTCTTTTAAGGCCTGGTCAGAGTTAAAATCGTAGCAGGGCACATCGGAATTGTAAGCCCACGATGTTTCTGGATAAATGGAGCACAGTCGCTTAGCCTGGCCTAACATCACCTCTTGGGTTAATAGCTCTTTATCAATGGCATAGTTCAGCCCGTGGCGCACGTTAATATCGTGGGTTACAAAACCATCCCGCATATTCAAACCAATGTAACTCCATTGTGCCGCTGCCGGCCACCATTCGTAAACTGTGGCATTCGACAATTGACGCGCCTGATCTAATTTTTCGGGCGTAATGGGGGCAGTATCACTCTCGCCAGCCTTGAACTTCTCATAAGCAATATCCTGGTCGGGCACAATCTCGATGGTATAGCGGCTGATATTGGGTGCCCCTTTATACCAATAGTTAGGATTCGCTTCAAAAATCGCATGCTCGTCGCGTTTCCATTCCACCAGTTTGTAGGGGCCGGAGACCACACTAGGATTGTAGATTTCCGGGTTCTTTTCCGAGTCATCCCAGGGTAAATTTTCCCAGATATGCTTGGGCAAAGGCGTAATCAAACCCGAAATTTGACCAAGAGCCGGGGCATAGACCTTATCTATTTTAACTTCCAGGGTGTAGTCATCCAACGCTTTGTAGGATGTGATAAAATCCAACTGCGACAGATAAGGGAAACTGTTGTCCGGGTTCTTAGCCTGATTGTATGTCCACTCAAAATCGCGGGCGGTGATGGGCTGACCATCGCTCCACTTCATATTGTCTCGTAGATGAAAGGTAAAGGTTAAACCATCTTCAGAAATTGTGTAGCTTCCGGCCATATTGGGGATATAGTCCAGGGTGTTTTCATCCAGCCGCAGCAACCCCCCAGCATACACCATCCCTTGATAGCTGCTTGAGGCGGTATCGGTGGTAAGGTAAGGGTGAAAGCTGACCGCATCGGAAGTGGCTACATCGTGATACTCGCCGCCATAGTGACTGCGGGGCGTGGTCACATCTTCACTGCTGCTTACGGCTGTACCGCCTTGCAGGGCTTTGGCCTGGGCCGCGTCGGATTTCTCGACCACGTTAACTACGGTATCTTGCGAAGTATCTTCTGTGGTTGTAGTGGGTGTAGCTGCGACATCAGCCGAGTTCGCCGCCGGTGCAGCGGAGGCTTCACTTTTTTCGGGCTTGGCTGCTCCCCCACACTGAGCCGCCACCATTAGAATTGCAATACAAACTATAAAAATCCACCATCTGGTTTTTACTTTTGACATTGTTATGCTTACCTTCCGCTTTGAAAAGCTTATCTGTGAATCGAAACTTGAGGGATTACTATTGCTCAAAGAATCATATCACGTGGCATAACAGGTTGTCTTTAAGTTCGCCTTATATTTACTTTAAGGAATCCTTATGCTAGGGCGCTTTCGTGGCCGGAGTCACGCACGAAGATACAGGAGGATTCGGTCTGCGTCATCATTCGCTGTATAAATGCCAGGTTGACATGCGTTTGCAGACCAAAGATGTTGACATCTGCTTGCGGCGCCCGTTCCAGAAAAGCATCTAACGAGCCGGTGGCTACAATGGGTTTCGTGCCGGAGGGCATTCGGCCTAAATCCATTAATTGTCGCAGATAGAGTTCGGCATTCCCGCGCTGACTGTCATCGGCAACCACGGTGATGAGGTTGATTTGACCACGCCAATTGCGGGCCAATTGATAGGCCATTAGCAAAGACAGGTCTAAGTTGGGTAGGTGTAGTCCAATTTGCCAATCGGGGCTTTGTTCACGCATCCAGACATTGATAATCTGCTCTCGCCCCAAGGCGGTATCAGGGTTGTCTATGTAGAGGATGACCCCCAGTTGATTTTCGACGGTCCGGTCAACGATAAACTGCAATTTTTCTTCGTCACTGTCCGGCAAAATGGGCAAAAAAAGCGTATTGGGGCTAAAGAAGGCACTTGTTGACATCTCCATAGCTGTTTGCAGGGTATAGTGAAAGCGACGCGTCTCTAGCAAGGCCACCCGGGCAAAGATACCATCCTTAGCAAACGCCTGTTCATAGGCGCGTAATCCTTCAATCTGCTCACGCTGACCGGAGGTATAACCACCAACAATATGTAGGGAGCCATTGGGTTGGGTTATTGCTTCCAAAAGACGATAGCTATAGCGTAACGCCGCTGAAGATTGAACCGGCACCAACAAGCTTGGTTTCCAGGCCCGTTCCTGTCCCGACGGCAAACTCAATACTCGCTTGGCCGCCCATTCTGCCAACGTGACAAACATACCGCTCCGAACATCGCTCCAGGGGGCCGTCAGTTGCTGCCGGGTCAAATATTCATATAGCATCAGAATGATGACGGTGGCGATAAGGCTGAAGGTCGGATTAATCAGATACATGGCGAATATTGACCCAACCAGCCCAATCAGCGGAACCAGGCGGGGTATCTGGAACATAGGCCGAAAGCTGGTTAACTCCAATGATTGCTCCAACAGTACAACCACATTAAGGACAACGTAGGTGATTAAGAAAAACATGGTCATCAACGGTGCGATTCGGTTCAACCCATTGCCGGATAGCCCACCAAATAGCAGCGTCCCAATACCAATCAACCCAGTCACGTACATCGCAGTGCGGGGTTCGCCAGAAGCGGTTTCCTGGGCTAAGAGTTTGCCAAAGGGCACAATATCGTGGGCGGCCATAGCTTGCAATACCCGTGGCGCGCCCACCAGCGAGTTGAGCGCCGCCGAAAAGGTGGCTGCCAGAATTCCCGCTTGAATCGCCCAACCAAAGGCGGCTTTGGTAACGATGATCGTGAAATTGTTGGTTAACTCCTCTGGGGTAGCCACGAGCGAAGTCCAATACGCCAGTAACATATAAACTCCAAATGAGACCACAATTGCCCCTATGGTGCCACTTGGAATGTTACGACGAGGGTTTATCAATGTGCCGGATAGGTTAACCCCGGCCAGTACACCCGTCACTGCCGGGAAAAAGACGGCAAACACCTCCCAGAAATTGCCGCCCCTAAATGTACCCCACAATTGCGGGGTATAAAGAGGTTCCGCCCGAAAGTATTCAGTTGCACCCAACAAGACAGAAAATAAAGAGAAGCCAACGATAATTAAAATAGGGTAGCGGATACGGGCTGCCAACCCCACACTGACGAAAGCCACCAGATAACAAACACCGTAGGCGACAAAAAGAACCAGCTTAGGGGGATGGGTAGGAAAGATACTCAGCCAACCCTCGGTAAAAGCAAAGATGTAGAACGCCACAGAAATGGCCTGGGCTAAATAAAAAGGCAGGTTGACGCTGCCACCGACCTCCAGCCCTAATGATTGCGAAATTATCGAGAAAGAGCCGCCAGCCCCAACCCGGATGTTGGTGGCAACGCTTGAAATCGACAGGCCTGTACAAAAAGTGATAATATTCGCCAGAAAGATAATCAGCCAGCCACCGAGCAAGCCTGCGTTACCAATCACCCACCCGGTACGTAGATACATAACTGCACCAAGGATGGTCAGCAGGGTCGGCAAAAAGACACCATCGAATGTGTCAAATTTTTTGGTTTCGGTTGTTGAGGTCATTAATTTCGGGAATATACCCGTGAGCCGCATATTTTCCTCCTGGTAGGGACAAAGTTTATTCCTCTATGGTCTCCTTTTCTGTATCCAGATCACCACCCGAAGGAGGAATACGAATTTTGATTTGCCGGTACTGTTTGCCATCGGCCACGGAAATAACCATCTTGATATCAAGCCCCTTTGGAACCAACCCAAAATCCTGAAGCGTCCAGATCGTGGTAATCCGGCCACTGAGGTTAGGCCATTGGTCTTTGGCCCATAAATATCGCTGGCGGCTAAACTGCCAAATGGCTTCGGGCTGGCGCTGGGATTCGAAAGCACAATACTCATCCCAAATGATGTTGTGGGCGGTTAGGGGAAACAGAACATCGAGCATAGCTTGCTGCACCTGCGCCGCATCACGCCCCTGATCGGGGGCAACCCAGTTGAGATGGTAATTCCGAATAAACATAAAGATGCCTAAATGAGAGTACTCCTCGATTCGTCTGGCGATCTCCTCGCGTTGATTGTAGGCCAATTGGTAGGTTTCCTCAAGTTTAACGTTTGGCTCTTCGATACGCTCATCATCAAGGTGTTGTCCGTTGGTGTTAAACAACCCCGGATCGATATTATACAGATAATAAACTAATCGTCTGATCCGGTTCGGAGCAACATTAAATTTTGCCAAAGCCCCTGACGTAATCAACTCTTCCAAGGCGTCAACAATTCCTCTCTGCCGGGCATGGTCGTGCGCTCGTTGAATGCCCATATCGTATTCGACATTGCTTGTGCCAGGCGGCAAGGTGGGTGGGGCAGCTTCAGCGACATGTCGCTTTAGGCCACCATTGGAAACATAAAGCTGAAAT
>Ga0210124_1000680_pt1 | contig 16471 bp, 12 predicted proteins | sample Muzzi_PWC_D2_FD_185554 | JGI IMG/M metagenome (GOLD analysis project Ga0210124, IMG submission 185554) | Wetland microbial communities from San Francisco Bay, California, USA, that impact long-term carbon sequestration - Muzzi_PWC_D2 (SPAdes) | ecosystem: Environmental > Aquatic > Marine >... | reverse complement strand
CGCCGAGCTGGCCGGGCTCAACCGGGAGCTGCAGCTCGCGCTGGCCGAGGCGCGCCACCGGGAGCTGCGGTATCTGCTGCGGCACGCGCCCGCGCGCCTCAGGACGGACGACGGCCTCGCCGCCTTCGCCAACTTCGACTGGTCGGCCGAGGACGGCGCGCATCTGAGGGCCGAGGATGCCGCATTCCAAACCCTGCAGGAACGGATCGACGCCCTCTCGGCGCGCAGCGACGGCCACGCCGACTGGCCCGCGCTGCGCGCCCTTTTCCGCGACGAACTGGGACGCAGCGAGGCGTTCAAGGCGCTGACGGCGGACTTCGCCGCGGCGCGGACCCGAGCCGAGGCCCGGCTCGCGGACTGCCGCGCCCGATAGACCCCCGGCTTGACGTGGCGGGCCGTTCCCGCACAACTAGACGGATGGGACGCGCTGCGCTCCGCAACCTGGATCGGGCGGAACGTCTGGCCTGGCTGCGCCTGATCCGCAGCGAGAACGTCGGCCCGATCAGCTTCCGGCACCTGCTGCGCCGCTACGGCGCGGCCGCCGCCGCGCTCGATGCGCTGCCCGAGCTTGCCCGGCGCGGCGGGCGCAAACGGCCGGTCGTCATCCCGCCGGCGGCCGAGGTCGCGCAGGAGCTCGACACCATCGAGTCGCTGGGCGCGCGGGCCATCGCGCTCTGCGAGCCCGACTACCCGCCCAATTTGCGCGCGGTCGAGGACGCGCCGCCGCTGCTGCTCTGTCTCGGTCATCCGCACCTCCTGCAGAAGCCGACCGTCGCCATCGTCGGCGCCCGCAACGCCTCCGCCAACGGCCGGCGCCTGGCCGAGCGCATCGCGGCGGAGCTGGCCGGCCAAGGCCTCGTCGTCGTCTCCGGGCTTGCGCGCGGGATCGACGCCGCGGCGCACGGCGGCGCCCTGGACGGCGGCACGGTGGCCGTGATGGCCGGCGGAGTCGACGTGGTCTATCCCGAGGAGAATGCCGGGCTTTATCGGGAAATTATCCGGCGCGGCGCCATCGTCGGCGAGATGCCGCCGGGAACCGAGCCGCAAGCGCGCCATTTTCCACGCCGCAACCGGCTGATTTCCGGGCTGGCGCTGGGCACCCTGGTGGTCGAGGCGGCGCCGCGCTCGGGCTCGCTGATCACCGCGCGGCTGGCGCTCGAGCAGGGCCGCGAGGTGATGGCCGTGCCGGGCTCGCCGCTCGACCCGCGGGCCCGCGGCTGCAACGACCTGCTGCGCCAGGGGGCGACCCTGGTGGAATCGGCGGGCGACGTGATCGAGGCCATTTCCGGCCCGCTGCGCACGGCGATCGAGGAGCCGGAAGGCGCGGAATTCCCCGGCGGAGCGCCCCTGGCGCCGGCCGACGACGAGCTCGAGGCGGTGCGCGAAACGGTGATCGAGTTGCTGGGCCCCACGCCGGTAGCGGTTGACGAAGTGATCCGGCGATGCCAAGTGTCTGCCCCGCTGGTGCAGACGGCCCTGCTCGAACTGGAGCTGGCCGGTCGAGTCGAACGCCATCCGGGCGGCCGCGTCGCCCTGATCGCCGGATCCGATATTTGAAGCCCGGACGTTCGACCGTCTTCCCGGCAACGAGAATGGCCGCATCGAAGAGTACATGAACGTCGTCGTCGTCGAATCTCCCGCCAAGGCCAAGACCATCAACAAGTATCTCGGTGGGGATTACGAGGTCATGGCGAGCTATGGCCACGTGCGCGACCTGCCGGCCAAGGACGGCTCGGTCGACCCGGAGCACGACTTCTCCATGCTCTGGGAGGTCGACTCCCGGTCCGACAAGCGGCTGAAGGAGATCGCCCGGGCGGTCAAGGGCGCCGACACGCTCTATCTCGCGACCGACCCGGACCGCGAGGGCGAGGCGATCTCCTGGCACATCGTGGAAGAGCTGGCACGGCGCCGCGCGCTCAACGGCGTCAAGATCCAACGCGTCGTGTTCAACGAGATCACGCGCAACGCCGTGCTGCAGGCCTTCCATCATCCGCGCGAGATCGACCGCGAGCTCGTCGACGCCTATCTGGCGCGCCGGGCGCTCGACTACCTCGTCGGCTTCACCCTGTCGCCGGTGCTGTGGCGCAAGCTGCCGGGCAGCCGCTCGGCCGGGCGGGTGCAGTCGGTCGCCCTGCGCCTCATCTGCGAGCGCGAAGCGGAGATCGAGGCCTTCCGGCCGCAGGAGTACTGGACGGTCGAGGCGCGCCTCAGGACGCCGGAGAACGACTCCTTCGCCGCCCGCCTGACGCACCTGCAGGGGCGCAAGCTCGAACGCTTCGACCTCGGCGACAAGGCCGCGGCGGACCGCGCGGTCGCCGCGCTGGAGGCCGCCGACCGCTTCGACGTCGCCAGGGTCGAGCGCAAGGAGACCCGCCGCAACCCGCAGCCGGCCTTCACGACCTCGACCCTGCAGCAGGAGGCGTCGCGCAAGCTCGGCTTCGGCGCGACCAAGACGATGCGCGTGGCGCAGCGGCTGTACGAAGGCGTCGAGCTCAACGGCGAGACCGTCGGCCTGATCACCTATATGCGAACCGACGGCGTGCAGGTCGCGAGCGAGGCGATCGAATCGGCGCGCCACCTGATCGAACGGAACTACGGGCCGCGCTACGTCCCCTCGACGCCGCGCGTCTACAAGAGCAAGGCGCGCAACGCGCAGGAGGCGCACGAGGCGATCCGGCCGACCGACCTGACGCGCCGGCCGCAGGACACGGGGCGCTTCCTCGACGGCGACGAGCGCCGCCTCTACGAGCTCATCTGGACCCGCATGCTGGCCAGCCAGATGGAAAGCGCGCGGCTCGATCAGGTGGCGGTCGACATCGCCGTCGACGGACAGCGCGCGACCCTGCGCGCGACCGGTTCCGTCGTCGTCTTCGACGGCTTCCTCAAGCTCTACCGCGAAGGCCGCGACGACGCCCGCGCCAACGGCGAGGCGGAGGACGGCTCCGAAGGCGACCGCCGTCTGCCGGCCGTGATGGAAGGCAACCGGCTGGCCCGCGAGTCGATCGCCGCCGAGCAGCATTTCACCCAGCCGGCGCCGCGCTACTCGGAAGCCAGCCTGGTCAAGAAGCTGGAGGAGCTCGGCATCGGCCGCCCCTCGACCTACGCCTCGATCCTGCAGGTCCTGCAGGACCGCAACTACGTGATCCTCGACAAGCGCCGCTTCATCCCCGAAGACCGCGGGCGGGTCGTCACCGCCTTCCTCACCAGCTTCTTCGAGCGCTACGTCGAGTACGGCTTCACCGCCGACATGGAAGCGCAGCTCGACGACATCTCCGGCGGCCGCAAGAACTGGAAGACCGTCCTGGAGGACTTCTGGCGCAACTTCTCGAAAGCCGTCGAGGCGCCGAAGAACCTCTCGATCACTCAGGTCATCGACGCGCTCGACCGCGCGCTCGGCCCGCACTTCTTCCCGGCCGACCCGGATCATCCCGAAAAGGACCCGCGCGCCTGCCCGGCCTGCGGCGACGGCCGCCTGGGATTGAAGCTCGGCCGCACGGGCGGCTTCATCGGCTGCTCCAACTATCCCGAATGCCGCTACACCCGATCGCTGGCGGCGACGAACGGCGGGAGCGCCGCCGAGACCGAGCTGATGGCGCAGCCGCGCGAGCTGGGCCGGGACCCCGAAACCGGCAAGACCGTCACGCTGCGCAAGGGCCCCTTCGGCGTCTACGTGCAGCTGGGCGAGCCGGACGGCAAGGAAAAGCCCAAGCGCGCGTCGCTGCCCAAGACCCTCGAGGTCGACGACGTCACACTGAACAACGCGCTGGCGTTGCTCGCCCTGCCGCGCAGCATCGGCACGCATCCGGAGGACGGCCAGCCGGTGGTTGCCGGCATCGGCCGCTATGGTCCCTACGTCAAGCACGGCGGCACCTATCGCTCGATCCCGGCCGACGAGGACGTGCTCAGCATCGGCCTCAACCGGGCGGTCACCCTGCTGGCCGAGGTGCCGGCCCGGCGCGGCCGCGGCGCGCCCGGCAAGGAGATCGGCGCCCATCCCGAGGACGGCAAGCAAATCACGCTGCACAGCGGCCGGTACGGACCCTACGTGCGTCACGGCGGCGTCATCGCCTCGCTTCCCAAAACCCTGGCGTCCGAAAACCTGACGCTCGATCGAGCGGTCGAGTTGCTGGCCGCCAAGGCCAGCAAGAAGCCGGCGAAGAAAGCCGCGAAGAAGACCCCCGAAAAGAAGAGGGCCGCGAAGAAGACCCCCGAAAAGAAGACGGCAAAGAAGAAAGCCGCGAAAAAGAAGTCGGCGAAAAAGAAGTCGGCGAAAAAGAAGGCGGGCGGGTCGACGAAGAACGCTGCGAAGAAGGCGGCGCCCGACAGCAGCGTCGACAAGGCGACGGGGTGACGAAAGACTCCGGCCGGAAGTCCGCCAGGCGCCCCGCGCGTGGCGCCGCCGACGAAGCCGCGCACCTACCGAGCAAAGACCAGATCCGCGAATTCATCGCCGAGAGCCCGGTCGCGGTCGGCAAGCGCGAGATCGCGCGCGCCTTCGGGATCAAGGGCGGCGACCGCATCGCCCTCAAGGCCATGCTGAAGGAGCTCAAGGAGGAAGGGGTCTTCGAGCCGCGCGGCCGCGGCAAGCTGACGCCGCCGGGCCGGCTGCCGCCGGTGGCGGTCGTCGAAGTCAACGACATCGACGAGGACGGCGAGCTGATCGCGCGCCCGGTTTCCTGGGACGAGGAAGCGCCGCCGCCCGTCGTCTACCTGGCGCCGGAGCGGCGCAGCCGCAGCACCTTCGCCCTCGGCGACCGTGTGCTCGTCCGCCTGTCGCGCATCGACGAGCGCCATTACGAGGGCCGCGCCATCCGCCGCATCGCCAAGGTGCCGCAGCGCGTCCTCGGCATCTACGAGCGTGGCCCCGGCGGGTCCGGACGCCTGCGGCTGACCGATCGACGGGCCAAGAGCGAGCTGGTCGTAAAGCGCGAGCACGCCGGCGGGGCGTCGCCCGGCGAACTGGTCCTCGTCGAGCCGCTGCCCGGCCGGCCGCGCCTCGGGCTCAAGGAGGCCCGCGTTGTCGAGTGCCTGGGAGGTGCCGGCGATCCCCGCACGCTCAGCCTGATCGCCATCCACGAGCACGAGCTGTCGGTCGCCTTCTCGCGCGACGCCGAGGCCGAGGCCGAGGCGGCCGGGCCGGCGCCGCCGGGCGCGCGCAGCGACCTGCGCGCGGTGCCGCTGGTCACGATCGACGGCGCCGACGCCCGCGACTTCGACGACGCGGTCTGGGCCGAGGCCGATCCGGACCCCGCGAACCGCGGCGGCTGGCACCTGCTGGTGGCGATCGCCGACGTCGCCTGGTACGTGCGGCCGGGCATGGCGCTCGACCGTGCCGCGTTCGAGCGCGGCAACTCGGCCTACTTCCCCGACCGGGTCGTGCCGATGCTGCCGGAGGCCCTGTCGAACGGCTGGTGTTCGCTGCGCCCGGACGAGGATCGCCCCTGCCTCGCCGCCGAACTTTGGATCGATTCCACCGGCAAGACACGCCGCCACCGCTTCCTGCGCGGCATGATGCGCTCGCACGCGCGGCTGACCTACGAGCAGGTGCAGGCGGCGCGCGACGGCGTTCCGGACGACCTGACCGGGCCGCTCGTCGAGCCCGTCATCGCGCCGCTCTACGGCGCCTTCGCGGCGCTGTTGGCGGCGCGCGAAGAGCGCGGGACGCTCGACCTCGACGTGGCGGAGCGCCGGATCGTGCTCGACGACAGCGGCAAGGTCGCGGCGATCGAGGCGCGCAGCCGCCTCGACAGCCATCGCCTGATCGAAGAGTTCATGATCGCCGCCAACGTGGCCGCCGCGACCGAGCTCGAGACCCGCCGCAGGCCCTGCATGTACCGCGTTCACGACCAGCCCGACCCGGTGAAGATCGAGGCGCTGCGGCAGATCCTCGATTCGCTCGACCTGCGGCTCGCGCGCGGCCAGGCGATTCGCCCGCGCGTGCTCACCGACCTGCTGCACAGGGTCGCCGACCGGCCGAGCGCCCGCATGGTCAACGAGCTGATCCTGCGCGCCCAGAGCCAGGCGGTCTACAGCCCCAACAACATCGGCCACTACGGCCTGGCGCTGACGCGCTACGCGCACTTCACCTCGCCGATCCGCCGCTATGCCGACCTTCTGGTGCATCGTTCGCTGATCGAGGGATTGCGGCTCGGCGACGGCGGCCTGCCGGCCGAGGCGGCCGCCCGCTTCGCCGAGATCGGCGAGCACATCAGCCTCACCGAGCGCCGCGCCGCCGCCGCGGAGCGCGACGCGGCCGACCGCTTCACCGCGGCGTTCCTGCAGGACCGTGTCGGCGCGATCTTCGGCGGCGCGATCGCCGGCGTCACGCGTTTCGGGCTGTTCATCAAGCTCGACGAGACCGGCGCGGACGGACTGGTGCCGATCAGCCTGCTGCCCGACGACTACTACGTACACGACGAGGCGAGCCACAGCCTGGTCGGCCGCCGCTGGGGCCGCAGCTATCACCTGGGCACGCCCGTGACGGCACGCCTGCGCGAGGCCGAGCCGATCACCGGCGGCCTCATTCTGGAACTGGTCGAGGGCGAAGAGGACGGCGGGGCCGAGAGCGCGACCGAGAGCGACGAGCGGCGGGAATCGGGTTGGCATCCCCTGAACCGGAAGCCCGAGCCCGGGCGCGGGCCGAAACGGGCCGGCGGGGCCCGCGGCCGCAGGGGCGGCGGCGCCAAGGGGGGCGCCAAGGGGGGCGCCAAGGGCCGCAGCAAGCGGCCCCGCAAGCCGCGGCGGTGACGCGCCGCGGCACCGTTAACCAGGATCGGTAACATACTGTGCCGAAAAGCGTTTCACGGCTACGGAAACGCCTTAACCTTTGCCGCGGCCGGTCTCAATTAGGACAAACTTTCTAGATATTTGTGGCTCTCAAACGGCGCTCTCCCTTATTATGGCGGCGCCGCAACTTGCGCTCACTTGAATCATAAGGACGAAGACAGGCATGTCGACGGGAGGTCAGGCCAGAAGGCCGCACGTTACGCGGATCGCAGGCGCGCTGCGCCGGGTCGGTTCCTTTTCCATTGCGTTTCTGCTCGTCGCCTGCGCTGCGCAGGACGTGCGCGAGCCCGCGAAGCAGGACCTGTCGCTGGCGAACCGCCTCTTCGCGACCGGCTATCAGGACATCTCCGACATCTACATCGACGAGGTGAGCGTCAGCAAACTGGCGCTGGCCGGCCTCGGCAGCCTGTCGAGCCTGGATCCCGCGGTCGCCGTCACCCGGCAGGATGCGCGCGTGGTCATGACCGACGACGGGCAAACGATCGCGAGCTTCACGGCGCCGGGCGACGCCGATGCGGAGGGTTGGGCCGGCGTGACCGCGGCGGCACTGCGCATCGGGCGGAGCCGCTCGCCGAAGCTTGCCGCCGCCGATCCTGAAGCGATCTACGAAACCGTGTTCGACGGCGTGGTCGGGCAGCTGGACTACTTCTCGCGCTACGCCGGCCGCGAGGAGGCGCGCGAAAATCGCGCCAGCCGCGACGGCTTCGGCGGCATCGGCGTGCGCATCCGGCTGATCGACGAGGGCGTACGCGTCCTCTCGGTCATGGAGAACACGCCGGCCGAGGCCGCCGGCCTGCACGACAACGACATCATCACCGCGATCGATGGACAGGCGACTCTGGGCTTGAACCAGCGCGAGGTGGTGCGGCGCCTGCGCGGGCCGCTGCACAGCCGCGTCGACCTGACCGTGGCGCGGGACTCCGCGCCGGCGCCGCTCGACATCGAAGTGGTGCGCGCGCACATCGTGCCGCAGACCGTGAAGTACGAGCGGCGCGGCAACATCGCGGTGCTGACGGTGAGCGGGTTCAACCAGAGCACGTCCCGGACCCTGCGCGAAAAAGTCGCCTTCGCGGCCGATGACATCGGCCCGGCGCTGGCCGGCTACGTTCTCGACCTGCGCAGCAACCCGGGCGGCCTGCTCGACCAGGCGGTCGCCGTCTCCGACATCTTCGTCGGTCACGGCCGCATCGTCTCGACCCATGGCCGGCATCCCGACAGCCACCAGTACTTCGACGCCGAGCCCGGCGACCTGGCGCATGGCATGCCGATCGTGGTCCTGGTCAACGGCAACTCCGCCTCGGCCGCCGAGATCGTCGCCGCGGCGCTGCAGGACCTCGGCCGCGCCGTCGTCGTCGGCAGCAGCTCGTTCGGCAAGGGCACCGTGCAGACCGTGCTGCGCCTGCCGAACCAGGGCGAGCTGACGCTGACCTGGGCCCGCTTCCACGCCCCTTCGGGCTATGCGCTCAATCACCGCGGCATTCTGCCGGACGTCTGCACGACGCGGTCGATGTCGACGGTCGATGACGTGCTGAATTCCCTGCGGCAGGGCATCCAGCCGATCGACCACGCGCTGCGCAGCCGGGACATCGCGCAAAACGACGAGGCGGCGGTGGAGACGCTGCGGGCCAATTGCCCGCCGCGGCAGACCGACTCGGCCATCGACCTCAAGGTCGCCGAGCGGATCCTGACCGATCCGGCGATGTTCGCGCGGGCATTGGGTGACATGCCCGATACGGCGCAGGCTCCCGCCTCGCAGCCGCCTGCGGTGGCCAGCACCGCTCCGTGACGGTCCGGCCGATCGACGCCGCCGGCCTCGTCCTGCTGCGTCGCGAGAAGGACGGCACGCTGACCGTCCTCCTCGGCCGCCGCCATCGCGACCTGCGGTTCATGCCCGGCGCCTACGTCTTTCCCGGCGGGCGCATCGACCGGGCGGACCGGCGGCCCTCGGGATTCGATGAGGAACTTCCCGCGCCGCCGCCGGCGCTGGACCGCGAGACCCGCCGGTCCCTCGCCGTCTTCGCCCGCGCGGCACTCCGCGAAACCTTCGAGGAGACCGGCCTGCTGCTGGGGACGGCCGGGCGCCGGGCGCTGGCGCTGGCCGCGCCCAGGGCAAGCGTCTGGTCCGCCTTCAGGCGCGCCGGCCTGGCGCCGGCCTTCCGCCATCTCCGCCCGGTCGCCCGGGCGATCACGCCGACCTGCTCGCCGCGCCGCTACCACACGCGCTTCTTCCTGGCCGAGGGCGACTGGCGCCGCGGTCCCTTGTCCGGCGACGGCGAGCTCGAGGACCTCGACTGGGTCCCGGTTTCCGAGGCCGGGCGCCTGCCGATCGCCGAGGTGTCCGCCCTGGTGCTGGCCGAGGCGCTGGCGCACCGCGCCGCGCCGGGCAGGCCGCCCGCCTTGTTCCGCTGGGTCGGCCGGGACATGCGCCCCTGCTTTCGGGTCGCCCGACCCGGGTCCCGGACGCCGGCTCGGAGCGGAACGGGGCAGGCTTGACTTCGCGGCCGACCCGGCTATCTTCGCCGCCCGAAGCCGCCCATAGCCGCCCATAGCCGCACGAAGGACCAAACGTCATGGCCAAGCCGACGACGCAACTGATCAAGATGGTGAGCACCGCCGGCACCGGCTACTTCTACGTGGCCAAGAAGAACCCGCGCACCTCGACGGAAAAGCTGGAGCTGCGCAAATACGATCCGCGCGCCCGCAAGCACGTGGTCTTCAAGGAATCCAAGATGAAGTGAGCCGGGTCCGCGGTCGGCCCGGACAGGCGACGACGGCCGCTTCGGCGGCCGTTTTTCGTTGCCCGTCGCCGTGCTATCCGAGCGCGGCGCTGCGCCCCGTGCCGGCCTCGGGCGCGCCGGCCACGGTCGCGCAGAACACCTGGTTGCGGCCGTTCGCCTTGGCCTGATACAGCGCCTGGTCGGCCCGGTCGAGCAGGCTCTCCGCCGTCTCGTTGGGGTCGCTGGTGGTCGCCACGCCGAAGGACGCGGTGACCGGCAGGGGCGCGGCGGAGCCGGACACCTCGAACGGCCGGTCCGCCAGGCAGCCGCGCAGGCGCTCCGCGACACTGACGGCGATGTCGGCGGCGGTATGCGGCATGATCAGGACGAACTCCTCGCCGCCATAGCGCGCCAGCAGGTCGAAGTCGCGGATGCTCTCGCGGATTCGCGAGGCGAGTTCCTTCAGGACGTCGTCGCCGCTGGCGTGGCCGTAGGTGTCGTTGACGCGTTTGAAGTGGTCGATGTCGAGCATCACCACCGAGACCGGCCGGCCGCCTTCGCCGATCTCCATGATCTTGCGGTCGAGGTGCGCGTTCATGTAACGCCGGTTGTAGACGCCCGTCAGGCCGTCGACGTAGGCCAGGGACACGCTGGTCTCGAGCATGTTGCGCAGCCGGTCGTGATAGCGCCGGCGCCGCACCTGCGTGCGGACCCGGGCGCGAAGCTCGTTCCGGTCGATCGGCCGGATGAGGTAGTCGGTGACGCCGAGGTCGAGCCCCTTGGCAAGTTCCTGCAGCTCGCCGTCGTCGAGCATCAGGAGGATGGGGACATGACGCGTCAGCTCGTGCGAGCGCAGCTGCGAGCACAGTCTCAGGCCGTCTTCCGCGCCCAGACGCAGGGCGACGATGAACAGGTCTGTGTCGCGGTCCTGCGCCGCGGCGAGCGCCGCGGCGCCCGTGGTCACCCGGGTCACCGCGTGGCCGGCGTCGCCGAGGTAACCGATCAGCTTCTCGGCGAGGAAGTCGGCCGCCTCGACCAGAACGATGTGGCCCGGCTCGTCGCCCTCCTCGGCGGCCGAGCTCTCTTCGCCGAAATCGAGCTCGTCGGAGGTTTCATGGCGCAGCCGCAATTCGTCCATCATGACCTTGAGGCGGGCCAGGGACCGGACGCGGGCGAACAGGGCGACGTCGTTGATCGGCTTGGACAGGAAGTCGTCGGCCCCCGCCTCGAGTCCGCGCACGCGGTCTTCGGTGTCGGTCAGGGCCGTCACCATGACGATCGGGATGTGCCGCGTCACGGGATCCGCCTTCAGGCGACGGGCGACCTCGAAGCCGTCCATGCCGGGCATCATCACGTCGAGCAGAATGATATCGGGCGACTGCTTCGCCGCGATTTCGAGCGCGCTCGGGCCGTCGCTCGCCGTGACCACCTCGAAGTACTCGGCCATCAGCTTCGCCTCGAGCAGGCGAACGTTGGCCGCGATGTCGTCGACAACGAGAATCCGGGCGGTCATGGTGCGGACCGGTGCGACACGCTAGTTGAGAAACTGTTGAACGGTCTGGATGAAGTTCGCAACAGAGATCGGCTTCGCAATATAGGCCTCGCAGCCGCCTTCGCGAATCTTCTCCTCGTCGCCCTTCATGGCAAAGGCCGTGACCGCGATCACCGGAATCGCCTTGAGGTTGTCGTCCTCCTTGATCCACTTGGTGACCTCCAGCCCGGACACTTCCGGCAGCTGGATATCCATGAGGATGAGATCCGGCCTGTGCTCGCGGGCGATGCGCAGGGCTTCCATGCCGTCCTTGGTCTGCAGGATGTTGTATCCGTGCGCCTCCAGGAGGTCGTGAAAGAGCTTCATGTTGAGTTCGTTGTCCTCGACCACGAGGACGGTTTTGGCGTTTGTGTTCATGGCTGCCGTCGTCACACCCTGTTTGCCAGGTTTACCGGAACCCGAGCCATCGCACTGCCCCCCTTTGGCGCGTTGCACACGGGCTTTTTCCGGCGCGACTCGACGACGCCCGGCAGCCCTCCGAATTACCCTAAAAGACTAAGTGAATAATGTTAATGACTGGTAAGGATTTACCGTGACATTCGCAGGGCCGGTCCCGAGCGGCGGCCGAGCGGACCACGGATATTTCTGTCCCCGGCCCTTCTTGCAAACCATTCTCATGAAGCGCCGGCCCAGCGCCCCGACGGCCGGCCCGGACCGCGTGGCGGCTGGCCTGACTGCGGGCCGGCGGGCGATACTGGGCCGGCACCTCCAGCGACTCCGGCGGCGGGCGGCACATGGCACCGATTCACGACCTGCGCATCGGCGTCGACCTGGGCGGCACCAAGATCGAGGCCATCGCGTTGAGCGCGGCGGGCGCGACCTTGGCGCGCAGCCGGGTGGCGACGCCGCGCGGCGATTATGGGGCGACCGTTTCGGCGGTCGCCGAGCTGGTGCGCCGCACGGAGCGCGAGGCCGGCGCCGAGGACCCGGCCGCCCCGGGCATCGGGGTCGGCATTCCGGGCGCGCTGTCCCGGCACAATGGCCGGATCAAGAACGCCAACTCGACCTGGCTCATCGGCCGCCCCTTCGACCGCGACCTGGAACGCGCCCTGGGCCGGCCGGTCCGGCTGGCCAACGACGCCAACTGCTTCGCCCTCTCGGAGGCGCGCGACGGCGCCGCGGCCGGCGCGGCCTCGGTGTTCGGCGTCATCCTGGGCACCGGCGTCGGCGCCGGCATCGTCGTCGACGGCCAGATCCTCGAGGGCCGCAACGCCATTGCCGGCGAATGGGGCCACAACCCCCTGCCGTGGCCGCGCGACGACGAGCGGCCCGGCCCGCCCTGCTACTGCGGCAAGGCCGGCTGCATCGAGACCTTCCTCTCCGGCATCGGCCTGGCACGCGACCACGAGGCCGCGGGCGGCCGAGCCCGCAGCGCGAACGAGGTCGCGGCGGCGGCGGCCGCGGGCGACCCCGCCGCCGGGGCGGCCCTCGCGCGCTATCACGACCGGCTGGCGCGCGCCCTGGCCCATGTCGTCAACGTTCTCGATCCCGAGGTGATCGTGCTGGGCGGCGGACTGTCGAACCTCGACTCGCTCTATCGGGAGGTTCCGGCGCGCCTGCCCGCCTACGTCTTCTCGGACCGGGTGGACACGCAAATCGTCGCGCCGCGGCACGGCGATTCCAGCGGGGTGCGCGGCGCCGCGTGGCTGTGGCCGGCAAGCGGGGAGCCGGCGCCGTGACGACGCTGTGCCGCAACTGCCTGAGCGCGCCGGAGCCGCCTCCGGCCGAGGGGCGCTGCCCGCGGTGCGGCAGCCGCCGGCTGGTCAGCCACCCCGAGCTCGACCGGCTCGGCATCGCGCACATCGACTGCGATGCCTTCTACGCCAACATCGAGAAGCGCGACCGCCCGGAGCTGCGCGACAAGCCGGTGATCGTCGGCGGCGGGCGGCGCGGCGTCGTCGCCGCCGCCTGCTATGTCGCGCGGATCTACGGGGTGCGCTCCGCCATGCCGATGTTCAAGGCGCTCGAAGCCTGCCCCGACGCCGTGGTCATCCCGCCGAACATGGCGAAGTACCGCGCCGTCGGCCATCGGATCCGCGAGATGATGCGCGCGGTCACGCCCCTGGTCGAGCCGCTGTCGATCGACGAGGCCTTTCTCGACCTCACCGGCACCGAGGCCCTGCACGGCGGGCCGCCGGCGCGCACCCTGGCCGCCCTGGCGCAGCGCATAGAGACGGAACTCGCCCTGACCGCCTCGATCGGGCTGAGCTACAACAAATTCCTGGCCAAGATCGCCTCCGACCTGGACAAGCCGCGTGGCTTCGCGGTCATCGGCCGCGCCGAGGCGCTCGATTTCCTGGCCGAGCGGCCGGTGTCGATCATCTGGGGCGTCGGCAAGGCGCTCGAGCGCCGCCTGGCCCGGGACGGCATCCACAAGGTGGGCGACCTGCGGCGCTTCGACGAGACGCGGCTGATCGCGCGCTACGGAGCCGTCGGCGGGCGGCTCCACCGCTTCGCCCAGGGCCGGGACGACCGCCAGGTCGATCCCGATGCGCCGACCAAGAGCATCTCCGCCGAGACCACCTTCGAGCACGACCTCAGCGCGCCCGACCCGCTGCTGGCGCAGCTCTGGCCGCTGTGCGAGACGGTGGCGCGGCGCCTCAGGCGGGCCGGCCTGGCCGGCCGCGGCGTCACCCTCAAGCTCAAGACCGCCGACTTCCAGTTGCTGACGCGCAGCCGGCGGCTGGGCGACCCGACATGCCAGGCGGAGACCCTGTACCGCGCCGCCGGCGCCCTGCTCGAGCAGGAGGCCGACGGGCGCCGCTTTCGCCTGATCGGCGTCGGCGCGCACGACCTGGTGGACGCGGCACTCGCCGACCCGCCCGACCTGCTGGATACCGCGCGCCTGCGCCAAAGCCGCGTCGAGCGGGCGATCGATCTGGTGCGGGCCAAGCTGGGGGAACAAGCGATCCGCCGCGGGCGGAGCCTCGACGGCAACGCGCCGCGCGGCACCGCGCGCGACAAGGCCCGCGACGGGGTCCGCGATGGGGTCCTCGATGGGGTCCGCGATGGGACGGCGGCGCACGAGGACGACGACTGAGCCCGATCCGGACGGCCCGATCCGGTCAGCCCGAACGAATCAGCCCGAACGAATCAGCCCGAACGAATCAGCCCGGCGGGCATTCGTGCTGCGGCAGGCCCTTGAGCTGGGCCAACTCGGCCCGCAGCACGAAGTCGCCATAATCGAGCAGCAGTTCGTCGACCACGCCGTTGGCGTAGAGTCGCAGGCGCTGCTCGTGCTCCGGCTCGGCGCCGGTGTCGTTCAGGCCGAAATAGGCGAGGTCGACGTTCCACGATTCGACCCCGCGCAGCAGCGGCCGATCCGAGGCCGTGGTCGAGGACACCGGCGAGATGGCGGCGCTGAGTCCGTAGAGGCCCTGCTCGCCGGAGCCGTCGAAAACGGTCCGCCACAGCGGCGATTTTCCCGAACGCGCGGCCTCGATCAGCGCCAGGGAATGGGCCGACGGAAAGATCGTGCCGGGCGGCAGGGCAACGCGCTGCGGCGACGGCTCCTCGTAGACGGCGACCCCGCCCTTGCCGGGCCCGTCGAGGTGCGCCTCGCCGCGCACGTCCTCGGCGCTCCTGTCGGCGTTCAGGCGGCGGATCGAGAAGCGGAAGTCGAGGCCGTCGCGCGATTCATGCGAATTGAGCGACCACCCGAAGACCATGACCTGGCCCTCGGCGGAGACCAGTTCGACCCGCGTCCGCTGCGCCACGGTCCAGCCGGTGCAGGCGTCGACCCATTCGAACTCCAGCCGCCCCTTGGCCTGAGAGACGGCGCCGCCACTGCGCGACTTGGCCAGGCTGAGGTCGTAGATCGCGTGATGCGACAGGATGCCGGCCGTGGCCGGCTGCGCGGCCGCGGCGGCGAACAGGCAAACGACGGCGGCAAGACCGAGACGAACCAGGGTGCGGCCACCGCAGGGACCTCGTCGCGGGAATGGCATCATGTCGGGAGTCGCCGCCGGCTCGACGCCGGCCTCCGGAAAGTGAGCAGGCTCGTTAGAGAGCACCATATTCTCCTGGGGTTCGTGATCAATGGCGGAAAGCCCTCCGCCCGGGAATTGCACAAAAAGGCCTTATTTCGTCGCGCCGGCCGGGCGCGTGCCGCGGCCGACGGCAGCGGCGGCTCACGCCTTGTCCACCGCCGGCTGCTGCTGGGTGATGCAGTGGATTCCGCCGCCGCCCACCACGATGTCGCTGGCCGAGACCTGCCGCACGTCGTGATCCGGAAAGCAGCGCTCGAGAATCTCGTGCGCGTCGTCGTCCTTGGAATCCTCGAACGACGGCAGCACGATCCCGCCGTTGGCGATGTAGAAGTTGATGTAGGAGCGGCCCAGGCGGCGCCCGTCGGCCCCCTCCATGCGCTTCGGCTGCGGCAGCTCGACCACCTCCAGTTCGCGCCCCTTGGCGTCGCGCGCCGCGCGCAGACGCGCCAGATTGTCCTGCAGGATCTCGTAATTGCCGTCCTTCGGATCGTCGCTGGCCAGCGCCAGCACCACGCCGGGGCGGGCGAAGCAGGCCAGGTTGTCGACGTGGCCGTCGGTCTCGTCGTCCTGCAGCCCCTGCCCGAGCCAGACGACCTGGCGTACGCCGAGATAGCCGCGCAACCGTTCCTCGATCTCGCCGCGGGAGAGCTCCGGGTTGCGGTTCGGATTGAGCAGGCATTGCTCGGTGGTGAGCAGAGTGCCCTCGCCGTCGACGATGACCGCGCCTCCCTCGAGCACCATCGGCGCGGCGAAGCGGGGCACCTCGAGGTGCTCGAGCAGCGTGGCCGCCAGGGCCGCGTCCTTGTCGAAGGGCCGGTACTTCTCGCCCCAACCGTTGAACCGCCAGTCGACCCCGGCCAGCCCGCCCTTGCCGTCGACCACGAAGATCGGCCCGTTGTCGCGCAGCCAGGAATCGTCGTGCGGCATCGGCAGGCAGGCGACCCGCGCGCCGCACCGGAGCGAGACCTCGGCCACGTCCTCCGGGTTGGCGATCATGGTCACCGGCTCGAACTCGGCGATCGTCTTGGCGACCTCGGCATAGGCGAGCCGGGCGGCATCGAGCCCGTCGCCCCAGAGCGCCTCGCGGCATGGCCAGGCCATCCAGCAGCGGGCGTGCGGCGTCCACTCCGCAGGCATGAAGAAGCCGTCTTCGGCCGGTGTCGACATGATGGTGGGATATCCCGCGTCGTGAATGGTGCGTCGGCGCGCAGCGAGTCTAGGGCAGCGCCCGAGGGCTTGGCAATCGCTTGCGCGACGGCGCGGAAAGCGTCCTAGAAGGCCGCGGCAAGCTGCCGGCCGGGCACCGAATCCGTCAGGTAATTCAACGCGATGAGGTCTCGCGGCTGGCCCGGGGCGGGTTCCGGGTCGACGAGCGGCGCGAGCTCGGCCAGGGCGTCGCGGTCCTGGCAGATGCGGCCATCCTCGAG
>Ga0210124_1000678_pt1 | contig 16490 bp, 12 predicted proteins | sample Muzzi_PWC_D2_FD_185554 | JGI IMG/M metagenome (GOLD analysis project Ga0210124, IMG submission 185554) | Wetland microbial communities from San Francisco Bay, California, USA, that impact long-term carbon sequestration - Muzzi_PWC_D2 (SPAdes) | ecosystem: Environmental > Aquatic > Marine >... | reverse complement strand
CGCGGCCCGCGGTCAGCTCGTGCAGGTGGCACAGCAGGGTCTCCCCGCGCAGCCGCCACAGATCGGCGTGCGCGGCATCGGCCGCGGCCGCCTGGTTCGCGGTACGGGCCCGGGTGAGTCGCTCCTCGGCCCGCTGCAACGCCCGCCGCAGGCGGGCCATTCCGCGGCCGTGGATCGCCGGGGACTCGGGAACCTCCGCGTGGCAGAAGAGCAGGGCGGCCGTGAGGTCGGCGAACGGTCCCGCCGCTTCCAGCCCCGCCTGGGTCAGGCGCAGGGGCGAGGCGGCGTAGCGGCCGCCGGGCCTCCGGTACGCCCACGCCTCGCCGGCGGCGAGGGCGGCGGAGAGCTCATCCGGCCGGTCGCCGCGCAGGCGCCACTCGGCCTCGAAGAGCCTGCCCGGGCTCACGGTGAACGGAGCGGCGCAGTCGTGGCGCGGGGGCGGTGCGGCGGCGCGGAAGAGCTGGCCCGGAAGGCGCGGCGGGGTGCGTTCGTCGGTGAGGGGCCGGGGATGGGTGGTGGCGAGCACCACCTCGTCGTCGGCGGAGACGAGGGACAGGGCCGGCGGGCGGCCGAACAGCTCCGCCACCAAGGCGTACTCCTCCCGTCGCCCCGAGAGGCGGCTGCGCTCCAGCCACACCACCGCGATGCGGTCGGCGGCGCAGCACCAGAGGTCGACCAGCCGCGCGCCGTTGAGGCGTTTGTTCAACAGGGTGACGAGGGGTGAGGGCGCCGCCGGCGGTGCCGGTGGTAACGCCCGTCGCTCTCCCCAGAGGAGCAGGGGATCCCCGCGCAGGTCGAAGCGCAGCACCCCGGGGGCGCCGCCCGATGGCTGGAGCTGGATGTCGATCACCTCGCCACCGACACCGGAGGCGCCGTGGAGGCGGCCGCCGGCGAGGGCGGCACGCAGCCGTTCGACGTGGTAGTAGAGGGTGAGGTGGTGCATCGCTCGCAGCGGCCATGGTACGGCGTGCCCTCATCGGCGGCCCACCGGAAGTTGCTTTACGTGGAGCCGAAGGAGTCCAGAGCGTATTTCATCTAAGGAATGCAGGAATTACAGGAAGGCAGGAAAGGGCTGGGGCGAGCTGACTGATCAGGGACAACCATTCCTGCCTTCCTGCCCTCTTCCTGCTTTCCTTAGATGAAGGTCGCACTGCCTGTCTCAGGTCGCTCCGTATTCTTCGGGGACGACTCCGGGTGTCAGGGCCGGTTGACAGAAAAACGGGTCGCTCTTACCGTCCGCCTCCGCCACGCGCTTCCCTCGGAAGGCCCACGACTGTTCGCCGCGCTGCACCCATGATCAGGAGCATGACCGGTTTCGGCCGCAGCGACGGCGCGGCAGGCGCGGGGGGATACGCCGTGGAGGTCCGCTCCACCAACCACCGCTTCGGCGAGGTGGTGTGCCGCCTGCCACGGGACCTGGCCAGTCTCGAAGGGCGCATCAAGCGGGTGGTCAAGGATCACCTCCAGCGCGGGCGGGCCGAGGTCTTCGTCGGCCGGAGCGCGCCCGTCGCGGAGGGTCATCTGACCATCGACACCGACGGCCTGCGCGCGGCCCGCGACGCCCTGCGTGCGGCCCAGACGACCTTGCAGATCGAGGGGGAGATCGGCCTCGATTTGCTGATGGGCTTCAGAGAGTTCTTCTCATTCCGGTCGCAACCCGTTGACGAAGAAGCCGTGTGGCCAGAGATCGAGTCCGCGCTGGTCAACGCCCTGGCGAGCTGGGACGCGGCCCGCGGCCGGGAGGGGGAGGCCCTCGCCACCGACATCCGGCAGCGCCTGGCGACCATCGACGAGCTGTTGCGGGGTGTCGAGGCGGACGCCGCCGGGGTCGCCGCGGAGATCGCCGACCGGCTGCGCGACCGCCTCGCCACCCTGTTGGCCGGCAGCGAGGTCGACCCCTCGCGCTTCGAGCAGGAGGTCGGCCTGCTGGCGACCCGCGCGGACATCGCCGAGGAGATCGTCCGCCTGCGCTCCCACATCGAGCAGTTCCAGCGGACCCTGGCCACGGCCCAGGCGCCCGGGCGCCGCCTCGACTTCCTGCTGCAGGAGATGGTCCGGGAGGTCAACACCATCGGCTCGAAGACCACCCAGGTGACGGTGACCAACCGGGTGGTGGGGCTGAAGGAGGCGGTCGAGCAGATTCGCGAGCAGGTGCAGAACCTTGAGTGAGCGCACCCCCATCCTGCTGGTGGTGTCGGCGCCCTCCGGGGCAGGCAAGACCACCCTGTGCAACTATCTGGTGAACGAGCACGAGGGCCTGGACTACACCGTCTCGCACACCACGCGGGCGCCACGCCGGGGGGAGAGCGACGGGCGCGAGTACCACTTCGTCGACCACGCCACCTTCGCGGCCATGCGTGAGGCAGGGGAGTTCCTGGAGTGGGCCGAGGTCCACGGCAATCTCTACGGCACGGCCCGGGCGAGTGTCCGCGACGCCCTCGCCGCCGGCAAGGACGTCCTGGTCGACGTCGACATCCAGGGGGCGGCCTCCCTGCGCGGCGATCCCGAGCTCCGGCCGATCACCGTCCTGGTGTTACCCCCCTCGATGGCGGTCCTGGAAGAGCGCCTACGCGCCCGCGCCCAGGACAGCGACGAGGTGATCGCGCGCCGCATGAAGAACGCCGTGCAGGAGATCAAGGCGGCGGATGCCTTTGATTATTGGGTGGTCAATGGCGTTTTGCAGGTTGCACATACCGCCCTGGAGAGTATCTTGATCGTTCGCTCCGGCCGCGGTGGGGACTACGCGGCGCGCGATCTGGAGGTACAGCTTCGAAGAGGGCCCGCGCGACGGCAGTTGATCCGTGACACCTTCGGGGTCTAGCCCTTCAGCCGCTGCGGCTTCGGTGACGGCCTGCGTGCGGTTGCCACGGGAATCAAGGTACCCAAGATACCGGTTGGATATTTGTTAAGGAGATCTTTGCGATGAGCACCAGCAGCTCGATCAAGACGCCCGGCCAGAGCCTGGAGGGGAACGCCTACGAAATTTGCCATCTGGCGGTGAGGCGTGCCCGGCAGATACAGAAGGGGACCTCGTCCCTGGTGGCCACCGGGTTCCAGAAGCCGACCAGCCAGGCGCTGGAGGAGCTGGCTTCCGGCAAGGTTCGCGCCTACACCTCGGAGGAGTGGGCGGAGGAGGAGGAGCGTCGCGCCGGTGAGGTGCCGGCGCCCCTCGACGAGGTGCTCGAGATCGAACGGCCGGTGTCGCCCGAGGTGGTCGAAGAGGTGGGCGGCTTCTCCGGCTTCCTCAACGCGGTGATGAAGGCCGAGGGGAGTACCGCGAAGCGCACCAAGGCCAAGGTCGACCCCGATGCGGAGATCGACGATCTCGACGAGGAGGAGACCGACGAGCTCCATGAAGAGGTCGAAAAGGAGCAGGTCGACGAGGAGGGGAAAGAGACCTCCGCCGACCATTAGGCGACGCGCGGCCACGGCAGGGTGGGCGCCGCGCCCGTGTCCCGGCCGGTTTTCTGTTTCTTGCACGATCCACGCTCTGCCACTCGCGGCGCCGCCGATGGAAGGGCGTGGTTGTGCACAGCCCTGGTGAGCCATGCCGACTAGCCCTCCCCCGAGCCAGGCCGGCGCAGGCGGGCGGTGGCACACCGGCGAGCTGGCCGGGGTCCACGTCCTGCTCGGCGTGACCGGCAGCATCGCTGCCTACAAGGCGGTGGTGGTGCTGCGTGAGCTGCAGCGTCGTGGCGCCACGGTACGGGTAGCGATGACCGCGGCGGCGACCCGCTTCGTCGCCCCGCTCACCTTCGCCACCCTCAGCGGCCGCTCCGTCCTCACGGCGGAGGGCGGCGTCGAGGAGGGCGAGATCGCCCACGTCGAGGGGGGACGGGAGGCGGACGTGGTGCTCCTGTGTCCGGCCACCGCCAACACCCTGGCCAAGCTGGCGGCGGGGATCGCCGACGACCTGCTCACCAGCCTGCTCCTGGCCGCCCGCCCGCCGGTGGTCCTGTGCCCGGCGATGAACCCGCGCATGTGGGACCACCCCGCCACGCGCCGCAACCTGGAACGGCTCGCCGCGGACGGCCACGTGATCGTGCCGCCGGAGAGCGGCGAGATGGCGTGCGGCGACGTGGGCGAGGGACGCCTCGCCGAGCCCGGCCGGATCGTCGACACGGTCGCCCGCCAGGTGCGCAGCGGCCTCCTCGCCGGCCGCCGCCTGCTGATCTCGGCCGGCGCCACCCGCGAGCACCTCGACGGGGTGCGCTTCCTCTCCAACCCCTCCACCGGCCGCATGGGCTTCGCCCTCGCCGCGGCCGGCCGGGCCCTGGGGGCGACGGTCACCCTGGTCCACGGGCCGACGGAGCTGGGGCCCCCGGCCGGCGTGGAGGCGGTGGCGGTGGTCTCGGCGGCGCAGATGCTGGAGGCCCTGCAGGCGCGGGTCGCGGACTGCGATCTCCTGGTGATGGCGGCCGCCGTGGGTGACCTGCGCTTTGCTTGCACCTTCGTCGGTAAGCTGCCCAAGGGGGAGCTGCCCCACGAGCTGACGGTGGAGGAGACCCCCGACCTCCTCGCCACCCTCGCCGCGGGCAAGCGGCCCGGCCAGCTCTTCGTCGGCTTCGCCGCCGAGACCGGCGAGGTGGAGGCCCGCGGCCTCGCCAAGCTGCGCCGCAAGGGCATGGACTACGTGGTGGTGAACGACGTGGGCCAGCCGGGCGTCGGCTTCGCCAGCCGCGACAACGCGGTGGTGATCCTCGACGGCGAGGGCGGCCGCTGGCCCTTTTCGCGCGCGGACAAGCTGACCATCGCCCGCCAGGTCCTCACCCTGGTGGCGGAGCGGTCACGCCTGGGCGCGGGACACACCACCGGGGCGTCGGCGTAACCGGCGCGCCGCGTGGCGGCGAACCATGGCCCTGCCCGTCGCCCTGATCGACACGAGCCAGCGGCCCGCGTGGCTCGGCCTGGCATCCCCTGCCCCGTCGGGGGAGGCCCTCCTGCAGGTCCGCGAGCTGGGGGGGGAGCGGCGCGCCGGGGACCGGCTGGTGGGGGAGCTGATCGGCCTCCTGCGTGACGCGGGCGCGGACATCGGCGCGGTCACGGCCCTGGTGGTGGTGCGCGGCCCCGGCTCGTTTACCGGGGTCCGTTCCGGCATCGCCGCGGCCCAGGGGTTGGCGCGGGCGAGCGGCGTTCCGCTGGTGGGGATCGACGCCCTGAACCTGGCGGCGCTGGCGGTCGAGCCGGCCCCCGGGGAGCTCATCGCCGCCTTCGCGGCCGGCCGCGGCGGGCGGGTCTATGGCGCGCTGTTCGCCGGGCGGGAGGGGGGTGAGGTGCAGGTCGTGGAACCGGTGGCGGAGCGGACCTATGGGGAATGGCAGGCCCTGTGTCCGCCCGCCACCCGTTGCGTTCGCGCCGGGGCGGCGGTCGCGGAGATCGCCACCTTCCCCGTGCCCGATCCTACCGCGCGCCTCCGGGCCGCGGTGCGCTTCGCGTCCACCACGCCACCCACCCCACCCGAGGCGTTGCTCCCCCTCTACGTCCGCGACTGGCGGTAGGAGCCGGTTTCACCGGCGATCCACGCGGCAGGCCCTGCGGGCCTGGGTCGCCGAAGGGATTCGGCTCCTACCCCTGGTCCGTGCAGGTGTGCCAGTCCCGAGGTGGGGCACGGCCTACCATGCCCCTACGGCGCACCCGGTGGGCACGAAGCCGTCGCGCGGGGGTGTGGCCAATCGGTGGCCAAGGGTGGTCCTGCTGGCCCAGGGCCAGCAGCCATGCCGGTGATCAGCCCGCGCCGATTTCCGGCGCCGGCGGCGGGCCTTGCCACGCCAGGCTGGCTGCTCGGCGGGCGGTCGGCGGCCGCGGCGGCCCGTGGATCCCGGCGAATGTCGCGTCGGCGCCGATCCCCGGTGCGGCCGTGGCGTCCCCCATCCGCCTCGGCCGCACGCGGCGCGACGCCTCGCCGGCCATCCCGTTGCGGTGGCACACGACCTGCTTGGGAGACTCGGCGAGGCACCCAGTCACGTCCGCGGCGGCACGGTAGGGTCCCAAGGTAGGGGCACGGCATGCCGTGCCCCTCGGGGTGGCGCCAAGGAGTGGAGGAATCTGATGAAGCGAGATCTCTTTCGGTTCCTGGTCCTCGGCTCCCTCTCGCTGTACGGCGCCGTGCCGGCCATGGCGGCCACGGACGGTGGTGAGGCGGTGCCGGCGGAGGCTCGGCCGATCGTCCTGCAAGACGTGGTCATCACCGCGACCCGCACCGAGAAGCAGACCTTCGACGTGCCGGAGACCGTGGAGGTCCTCGATGCGGAGGATCTCCAGACCCGCCAGCTCGCCCGCACCGTGCCCGAGGCCCTGCGCGAGGTCCCGGGGGTGCTGGTGCAGAAGACCTCCCACGGCCAGGGCTCCCCCTACATCCGCGGCTTCACCGGCTTCCGCACCCTCTTCCTGATCGACGGCATCCGGCTCAACAACGCCGTCTTCCGCGACGGCCCCAACCAGTACTGGAACACCGTCGACCCCCTCACCATCCAGCGCCTGGAGGTGGTGAAGGGCACGGGCTCGGTGCTCTATGGCAGCGACGCCATCGGCGGGACGGTGAACGCCCTCACCCGGACCTTCGATCCCACCGGCATCGAGCGCGGCTGGCAGGGGCGCGTCTACTATCGGTACGCCAGCGCCGAGGACGCCCACGTGGCCCGCGGCGAGATCGGCGCGGCCCCCGGCGGAGCGGTGCGCATCTTCGCGGGAGTCTCGTGGAAGGACTTCGGCGACGTGCGCGGCGGTCGCGAGCTGGGCCTCCAGCCCAAGACCGGCTACGACGAGCTCGATGGCGACGTGAAGATCGAGTACCTGTTCGACAACGATGCCCGGCTGGTCTTCGCCCATGAGCAGGTGGAGCAGGACGACGCCTGGCGCACCCACAAGACGATCTACGCCCGGAGCTGGGAGGGCACCGAGGTCGGCAACGAGAAGCGCCGCTCGCTGGACCAGACGCGCCGCCTCACCTACCTCCAGTACCGTGGCCACGACCTGGCGCCGGCGGTCGACGGCCTGACCGCGAGCCTGTCGTGGCACACCCAGGAGGAGGAGCAATTCCGCATCAAGGCGGACGACAGGAGCGACCGCCAGGGCTTCGACGTGGATACCCTCGGCGCCTGGCTCCAGATCGAGACCGCCTCCCCCGTGGGCCTCTGGACCTATGGCGCCGAGTGGTACCGGGACGACGTCTCCTCCTTCCTGAAGAAGTACGCCGCCGACGGCCGCCTCTCCTCGGTGGCGATCCAGGGGCCGGTGGCGGACGACGCCACCTACGACCTCGCGGGCCTCTTCGTGCAGGACGACGTGGCCCTGACCGACGGCGTGGACCTCATCGTCGGGGGGCGCTACACCTACGCCCGCGCCGAGGCCGACCGCTTCCTGGACCCGGTCAGCGGTGAGGCGGCCTCCCTGTCCAGGAGCTGGGACACGGTGGTGGGCAGCGCACGCCTCCTGTGGGCCGTGGACCAGGCCGACCACTGGCACCTGTTCGCCGGCCTCTCCCAGGAGTTCCGGGCCCCCAACCTGTCGGACCTCACCAGCTCCGTGGAGGCGCGCAGCGACGAGCAGGAGATCCCGGCCACCGACCTCGACCCCGAGCACTTCCTCTCCGGCGAGGTCGGCGTGAAGGTGCGGTTTGATCGCGCGGCCTTCGAGGTGAGCTACTTCTACACCGCCATCGACGGCATGATCATCCGCGCCCCCACCGGCCGGGTCACCGACGACGGCCTGCGCGAGGTGACCAAGCTCAACTCCGGCGACGGCTTCGTCCACGGCATCGAGGTGGGCGGCTCCCTCGGCCTCCCCGGCGACCTGACCGCCTTCGGTACCTTCGCCTGGCTGGAGGGGGAGGTGGACACCTTCGTCACCAGCGACTCGCCGTCGGTGCGCGCGCCGATCTCCCGCCTCATGCCGCCCACGGCGACCGCCGGTCTGCGCTGGGAGCCGGAGGCCAAGGCCGGCTGGCTGGAGGGGCTGGTGACCGTGGCCGGCGAGGCCGACCGCCTCTCGCCGAGCGATCGGAGCGACACCCAGCGCATCCCGCCGGGCGGCACGCCGGGCTACGTGGTGGCCACGATCCGCGGCGGCCTGGAGATCCGCGACGGCCTCACCCTGTCGGCGGCGGTGGAGAACATCACCGACGAGGACTACCGTGTCCACGGCTCGGGGCAGAACGAGCCCGGCACCAACTTCGTGATCGGTCTCGACTGGCGGATCTAGCCCGCACTTCTCACAATGGGTCCGCGCCAACCCGCGACGATCCCTTGGGAGAATCTGGACTGATCCGTGCAGATCGCCACACCCGACCCGGAGGGCAGACCCCTCCATCTGACCTATTGCACGAACGTCCACCCGGCGTCCGACCTGGCCGGGGTGTACCGGGTGATCGCGGAGTACGCCGCGCCGCTGCGGCGCCGCCTCGGAGTGGATCGCCTCGGCCTCGGCCTGTGGCTCAACCACGCCGTGGTGGACGCCCTGATCGCCGCGCCCGCCGAGGTGGAGCGGCTCCGTGCGGCCCTGGACGAGGCGGGTCTCTACCTCTTCACCCTCAACGCCTTCCCCTACGGCGACTTTCAGGCGGCGGTGGTGAAGCACGCGGTCTACCGGCCGGACTGGAGCGAGCACGACCGGGTCGCCTACACCATGGCGGTCGCCGCCCTCCTCACCCGCCTGATGCCAGAGGAACTGGCCACGGCCTCGATCTCCTCCCTGCCGCTGGCCTACGCCGGGAGGTGGGGCGAGGAGCACAGCCGCATGGCGGCCCTGTACCTGATCCGGGTGGCGCGCTACCTGCGCCGCCTGGCCGAGGATACCGGCAAGGCCATCCGCCTCTGCCTGGAGCCCGAGCCGGGCTGTGTCTTGGAGACCACGGCCGAGGCGATCGTCTTCTTTCACGGCCCGTTGCAGGAGGCGGCGGCGCGCGACGGCGAGCCGGCCTCGCTGGTCGACGACTTCCTCGGGGTGTGCTTCGACTGCTGCCACCAGGCGGTCGCCTTCGAAGACCCGGTGGCGTCGCTCTCCGCCCTGGCCGCGGCCGGCGTGCGGGTCGGGAAGGTGCAGCTCTCCTCGGCCCTGGAGGTGCCGGCACCGAGTGCGGACGGCGTGCTGGAGGAGGTGGCGCGATTCGCCGAGCCGCGCTTCCTCCACCAGGTCCGGGTAGCGGACGGCCGGGGCCGGCCCCGCGGCCTGGACGACCTCCCCGACGCCCTGGCCGCCGCCCGAGCGGGCGAGTTTCCCGTGGATTCCCCGTGGCGCATCCACTACCACGTCCCCATCCATCGCGAGGCGGTCGGCCAGCTCGCCACCACCCGCCCGGACCTGGAGCGGGCCCTGGCGGCCGTGGTCGGCCAGGGGCTCTGCGACCACCTGGAGGTCGAGACCTACACCTGGGAGGTTCTGCCGGAGGCCGAGCGCCCGCACGGCCGCGACGCCCTGGTCACCGCCCTGGCCGCCGAGCTCGACTGGGTCCGCGGCCGGATCGCCGGCCACCCATAGGGTGCGCCAGGCGCAGCGCGGTGCACCGCATCGACGTCGTCGCCCGGTGTGCCTGTAGGGGCACGGCATGCCGTGCCCGTAAGGGGTGCGCACCCGACGGTGGTAGGGCATCTGCTCGCCATGTACCCGTAGGGCGCAACCCGCCCGGCGCGGTGTTCGTTTGCAGGGGTGTCGGCCGAATGGATTCGGCCCCACGGATGTGGCGCGATTCCGTAGGGTGGGCGTTGCCGCCGTGTCGGTGTAGGGGCACGGCATGCCGTGCCCGTAAGGGGTGCGCACCCGACGGTGGTGCGACATCTGCTCGCCATGGACCCGTAGGGCGGGTTTCCACCCGCCCGGCGCGGTGTTCGTTTGCAGGGGAGTCGGCGGAATGAATTCGGCCCCACGGATGTGGCGCGATCCCGTAGGGTGGGCGTTGCCGCCGTGTCGGTGTAGGGGCACGGCATGCCGTGCCCGTAAGGGGTGCACACCCGACGGTGGTCTGGGCTCGGGCCGTCGCATGGGGCCAAGCCCAACCAACAGGCCACCCCTCATCCCCCGCCGCCGCGCGACCGAACAGCGGCCCACGGGTGACACGCGCCGGCAGGTGCGCCACAGTTCCGCGCGCGACGGTCTCTCCTCCGCCCGAGTGATCCGATGGCCAACCGCTCCGCTCCCCTGGTGGTGATCAACGTCGTGGGGCTCACCCCGGCCCTGCTCGGGGAGCACACGCCGCACCTCAACGCCCTGGCCGCGGACGGCTTCCGCGCCGAGCTGGGCACGGTCCTGCCGGCGGTCACCTGCACCGCCCAGGCGACCATGCTCACCGGCCACCTGCCGCGCGGCCACGGGATCGTCGCCAACGGCTGGTATTTCCGCGAGCTGGCCGAGGTGCGGTTCTGGCACCAGGCCAACCTCCTGGTGGGGATGCCCAAGGTGTGGGAGGTGGCGCGCGACCGCGAGGCGGGCTTCACCTCCGCCAACCTCTTCTGGTGGTACAACATGTATTCCACCGTGGACTGGTCGGTGACGCCGCGGCCGGTCTACCCGGCGGACGGGCGCAAGATCCCGGCGATCTACTCGGAGCCGACCGAGCTCGCGCGCCACCTCGCCAGCGAGCTGGGCGACTTCCCGTTCTTCGATTTCTGGGGGCCGAAGGCGGGGATCCGCTCCTCGGAGTGGATCGCCCGGGCCGCGCGCGCCACCTTCGATCGCCACCACCCGGACCTCACCCTCGTCTACCTCCCGCACCTCGACTACAACCTCCAGCGCCTCGGCCCGCACGACCCGGCGATCGCCGCGGACCTGCGCGCCGTCGACCGCGTCGCGGGCGCGCTCATCGACCATTGTCGCGGCCAGGGGGCGGAGGTGGTGGTCGTCTCCGAGTACGGCATCACCGCGGCGACCGGCTGCCTGCACATCAATCGCGCTCTGCGCGAGGCCGGCCTCCTGCGGGTCCAGGAGACGGTGGCCGGGGAGCTCCTCGACGCCGGCGCCTCGCGCGCCTTTGCCGTGGCCGACCATCAGGTCGCCCACGTCTACGTGCGCGAGCGGGAGGAGATCGCCAAGGTGAAGGCGATCCTCGAGCGCGGCGACGGCATCGAGCGGGTCCTCGACGCGGAGGGCAAGCGCGCCGCCGGACTCGACCACGAGCGCGCCGGCGACCTGGTGGCGGTGGCCGCGCCAGGCCACTGGTTCACCTACTATTACTGGCTCGACGACGCCAAGGCGCCGGACTTCGCGCGCACCGTCGACATCCACCGCAAGCCGGGTTACGACCCGGCGGAGCTGTTCCTCGATCCGGACCTGCCCCTGGTGAAGGGACGCATCGCCTGGCGTCTGGCGCAGAAGCGCCTCGGCATGCGCTACCTGATGGACGTGATCCCCCTGCGCGCGGACCTGGTCAAGGGCACCCACGGCCGCCTCCCCGACCGCCCCGAGGATGGCCCGGTGCTCCTGTGCTCCAACCGGGAGGGAGCCTGCGAGCGCATGGCCATGACCGACGTGCGCGACTTCCTCCTCGCCCAGCTCGGCCTAGAGTGATCGCCCGCACGTCTGGCACTGCGCGCCGGCGAAGGCGCATGCCCCCAACCGTAGCGGCATGCGCGATCTTAGGAAGGCAGGAAGAAAAGGAAGGCAGGAAGCGCGATAGAAGGCGGCGCTTATTCCTGCCTTCCTGCCCCTTTCCTGCATTCCTTAGATGGAATGCCGTTCACCGCAGTGCCCCAGTGATTCGCGTTGGCCGCCGGAGCGAGCGGGTGTAGCGGCGCCGATCGTCACGGTCGTACCCTGCCGCGCCCGAACATGAACACCTCCCTCGCCCTGCGGACCGAGCTGACCGTGGCGGTCTTCGCCGTGGTCTACGCCGGGATGTTCCTCGGCCGCCTGCCGCGCCTGCGGCTCGACCGCACCGGCGTCGCCCTCCTCGGCGCCATCGCCCTGATCGCCGGCGGCGCCCTGACCCTCGACCAGGCGGCGCGGGCGATCGACGTCTCGACCATCGCCCTGCTGTTCGCCTTCATGGTGGTCTCGGCCCAGCTCCGCCTGGGGGGCTTCTACACGCGGGTCGCCACGGCGGTGACCGGCCTGCGGGTCTCCCCCGTGCAGCTCCTCGGCGCCGTGGTCGCGGTGAGCGGCGCCCTGTCCGCGGTGTTCACCAACGACATCGTCTGCCTGGCGGTGGCGCCGGTGCTGATCCAGGCGTGCCGGCGCCGCGACCTCGATGCGGTGCCGTTCCTCCTCGCCCTCGCCTGCGCGGCGAACATCGGGTCGGCGGCGACCCTGATCGGCAATCCGCAGAACATTCTCATCGGCCAGGTCCTGCACCTCGACTTCGCCGCCTACCTGGGGTTCGCCGCAATACCGTCGCTCCTCGGCCTCGCCCTCACCTGGGGGGTGATCGCCATCCAGTACCGCGGCCGGTGGGAGTCGGCCGACGCCGGCGCGGTGGAGGCGGACCTCACCCTGCCGGCGTGGGACCGCTGGCAGGCGGCCAAGGGGCTGGCGGTCACGGTTGCCCTGCTGGTCGCCCTCCTGGGGAGCACGGCACCGCGCGACACCCTGGCCCTGGCCGCGGCCGGGCTGCTGCTGTGCAGCCGCCGCCTCCACTCGCGCCAGATGCTCGGCCTGGTCGACTGGCAGACCCTCGTCCTGTTCTGCGGCCTGTTCGTGGTCAACCACGGCTTGCAGGCGAGCGGCGTCCCGGAGCGCCTGGTCGCCCACCTGGTGGTCCTCGGCATCGACCCGGCCGCCCCGGCCTGGCTCGGCGCCATGACCGTGGTGCTCAGCAACGCCGTGTCCAACGTGCCGGCGGTGATGCTCCTCCTGCCCATGGTCGGGGAGGGGCCGACCGCCGGGCCGCTCCTCGCCCTGTGCAGCACCCTGGCGGGCAACCTGCTGATCGTGGGGAGCATCGCCAACATCATCGTGGTCGACACGGCGGCCCGCGCCGGCATCGCGATCGCCTGGCGTCGCCACGTCCGCACCGGCGGGGTCGTGACCCTTCTCTCCCTGGCCGTGACCGCCGCGTGGCTCTCCCTCTGGCGGTGACGCCGCGCCGAAACCGGTAGGAGCGGGCTCGCCCGCGATTCCACGGCAGACATCCCGCAAGCGTGGCGGCGTGGCGGTGCGCGACCGAGGTCGCGCCTGCGCGTTCTCCGCGCAGTCGGAGCCAGCGCCGCGCTGCAACCGGATCCACCCCGTCGCCATCTTGGCGGTTGCCCCACCGCCGCCGGTGGCGCCAAATACCCGCGCGGAGGCAATTTCAACCGAAGTTCTTACCTGCGGAGGCATCGGGGCGCCGGGCGATGCGGCGTGATCGGGTGAGATGGGTATCTTGCGACTGACTCTCGCGGTGGCGCTCCTGGTGAGCGCCACGGCGGCCTGCGTCACCGTCAACGGCCCCGTCGGGGACGCGGCCCCTGCGGGTGCGCAACCGGGCGGGGCCGAGCCCCTGCCCATCGCCGGCGATGCGGGCACCACCCCGGGTGCCGACGCGGACGCGGGCCACGACGTGGCCGCTCCGGGTGGGGCGAACGACGCGGGCCCAGCCGCGGGCGATCGCGGGGGTCCAGGGGAAGGGGCCACCACGGGCAATGACGGCGGCTGGGTGATCGTGCTCGACGGGAACGGCGAGTCCACGTACAGCATGTCGGGGTCGGGGGAGGGCGGGATCGTCGTCCATACCCCCGGCGTAACCGCCGGCATCGGTGACACCGACCAAACCGGCGGCGAAGTTGAGCCCCCCCCGGCGAATGACGGTGACCAAACGGACACCGGGACGGATGGAGGGGGAGGCTCGGCCGGCGCAGGGGGGCAGACGACCGGCAGCGTCGGCACCGGCGATCTCGCGGATTGGCTCGCCAACCTCCCCGCTCCCGGTGCCGGCGTGTCCCGTGTCGAGCCCATCCCCGGGGAGCGCGACCAGGCGTCTGTGGAGCCCACGCACAGCAGACCACCGCCACCCTCGCCACCGGTCCCGGTCGCGCCCGAAGGCGCCACCGCCGCCCCGCCAGCGCCCCCCGTGGCCGCCGAGCCCGTCCCGGGCGAGCCCGTGGCTGCGGCCCCCTCCGATTCGGTCGGGGCGGCGATCGACGCCTACCTCGCCGGGTTGAAGAGCGCCGCCTACACCTTCAACCCGCCGTCACCCATCAAGGTCGACCGGCCCCACACCGTCCACCTGTGGCTCGACCCGCAAGCGACGCCCGAGTCCCTCGCCGACGCCCTGCGAGCGGCCGTGCCCGAGGACGCGGCGCGGGTCGAGGCCGGGGAGACCCCGTGGAGCCCGATCATGGAGGCCACCCTCACCGGCGGCGCCTTCGCCATCAAGGCCATCACCCCCGCGCGCCAGTCCATCTCCGCGAGCCACCGCAGCGAGTGGACCTGGGAGGTCACCGCCACCCGGGCCGGTGAGGATCTGCCCCTCTACCTCACCCTCAACGTCATCCTCCCGGAGCACCTCGGCCCGCCCCACACCGTCGCCACCCTGGATCGCCGCATCGACGTGCAGGTGACCTTCTGGTGGGCCTTCGACCACTACTTCGACCGCTACTGGAAATGGCTCCTCGGCTCCGTCGGCACCGCCTTCACCGGGGTCGTCGCCTGGTGGTGGAAACGGCGCTCCGCAGCCGCGGCGACCGCCGCGACGTAGACACCGCGCTACCGGGAATCGCTCAGCGCGAAGGCGCCAAGGTGCTCTCCCGGGAACCGCCTAACGCCAAGGCGCCAAGGCGCAAAGACGCCAGGTTAAGCAGCCCGGCTAGGGAAGACGTCCCCTCTCCCCCCGGGAGAGGGCCAGGGTGAGGGCGTAACGGAAGATCCTCCACCGGCGGTCTTCGCCACCCGTAGGAGCGAGCTTGCTCGCGAACCGCCGAACCGGAACCGCGAACCGCTTAACGCAGAGACGCAGGGACACAGAGGGCATCGCAACCGCCCGGAACCGAGTCCCCTCTCCCCAGCGTGGGAGAGGGACAGGGTGAGGGGGCGACCACGTCCCTCCGCTCGGTACCCCACTCTGCTCCCCCGCCAGTCCGATGTTGGTCCGCCTTGTCTCATTGGCCTCCGAAGTTTTGACAAGGGCCTGCCCCGCAAGTAGCTTGGATCAACGTTGAACCAGGGGAGACGGGATGGACATCACGTCCACACGGGGAGGGATCAGTGACCCGCGCAACACCACGCCATCCGCCGCGGCGTTTGCGGACAAACGCCGGTCCGCCTTTCCCGGTTGCCCCAGTAGCCACAGTAGCGCGATCCGTCCTGGTTTCTCAGCCGGTTCCTGGAAGACCTTTACCAAACCGTTTCCAGAGATAGGCCGACCGGCCGGCCATGTTTGCCGGGAAATCCGGAACTACCTAATTCAGAGTAGACGAACTACGGCTCTCAAATGGACCTCGATCGCTTCCTCAACCTGCTCGTAGCCGTTTTCGGAGCGATGGGTTCCCTTTACGTGCTCAAGGGACTGCTAGCGCTTTCACCCAATCCCATGGAGCGTATGGTTCGAACCTACGTCGGTTTCAACTTACTTCAAATCGACGCCCTTGCTGCGCAGAAAGCAGACAGCATCGTTGGAGTCGTGCTGGTTGTCATTGCGCTGGTCTTGGCCATCGTCAACATCGCGGTGGTTCCGGAGGGAGTGCGGGCAATCCCAAGTCGTGGAGTAGCTCTCGGCGTGGCTGCTGTGTTAGCAGGTGGTATGTATGTCGCTCTGGTCTTCATTGGCGGTTCAATTTACAAACACCAGAAACGTGCGGTTGGCCGCATCATCACATCGCAGTATGTTGACAGCCTACTCGAGAAAAAGCAGCTTACGAAGAATCAAGTACCATCGCTTTCCGTTTACGCACACACACTGCTTGACCTGCAGGTCGGACACAACCAATCGCCTAGGGATCTCCTTCGAATGCTCGCGGCGGAGGTTGGCAAAGAGGTTCCGGCCGACTTCGATTTCTCGGGGATCGAAAACCAGTGACTGCTCGTCGGCAGGCTATGTCGTCTAACGAGACGCTCGAGCCGACCCGGCAACAGGTGCGCTCCCTTGCATTCGAAGTTCGTGTCTCATCACTCACACACTGTCAGGTTGGTTGCTGGGTCGCCTAGGCTTGACAACGCACGAGCAGAAGTGGCCACGCGACAATGACAGAGCGAAGCACAGCCCATCCCACATGGGAATCCTCAATAAATGAAAAGGTAGAGCGGATTGCGCTGACAGAGGAACCTGTACTGATAAGCGGTGAGGCGGGCACTGGAAAGTATGTCGTCGCGCAAGCGGTCCACAACCAAGGTACGCGCCATCACAAGCCCTTCGTTCGTGTCGAGTGCGCAACGGCTCCAGATCGCTTAGAAATCGAGTTATTCGGGTTCTCCCGGAGTCCTGAACCGGGGGCACTTCAGACGCGGCCCGGAATTCTGCATGCAACGGTGTCCGGTTGCCAGTTGATCGAGTATTTTTAGATGTCGTATGTGGCGCATCCATGGCGACCATAAACGTGTTTAACGAAGCGATCGACAAAAGCATGGGATTGTCGTGCAAAGAAGCGAAC
>Ga0210124_1000675_pt1 | contig 16496 bp, 14 predicted proteins | sample Muzzi_PWC_D2_FD_185554 | JGI IMG/M metagenome (GOLD analysis project Ga0210124, IMG submission 185554) | Wetland microbial communities from San Francisco Bay, California, USA, that impact long-term carbon sequestration - Muzzi_PWC_D2 (SPAdes) | ecosystem: Environmental > Aquatic > Marine >... | reverse complement strand
CAGGCTGGAGACCTGCGGAAAACCTGTCGCTGCCGCCATCAACAAGACTGCGCTGGGCGGCGGTCTCGAACTCGCGCTCGCCTGTCACTACCGGGTCGCTGCGGATGATCCCAAGTCGGCACTCGGGCAACCGGAAGTGCAGGTGGGATTGATTCCGGGTGCCGGAGGCACACAGCGCTTGCCGCGACTCATTGGCATCGAGCCGGCACTCAAGTTGCTGACACAGGGGAATCACGTCAGCCCGGCCGAAGCGCTCGAACTCGGGTTTATCAACGAGGTGGTTGCCGCGGGCAACGAAGTTGCTGCTGCGAAAGCCTGGGTCAGGCAATGCGACGACGCGACGCCGGCCTGGGACCAGAAAGGATTCAAGTTTCCTGGCGGAGCCGGCCTCATGAATCCACGTGCGATTCAAACGCAGATGATCGGAACCGCGTTGTTGCAGAAAGCGACAAACCATAACTATCCGGCGCCAATTGCGATCATGTCTGCGGTATATGAAGGCAGCGTGCTGCCGATGGATACGGCGCTCGATATCGAGTCGAAGTATTTTGCTCGAATCCTGATGACGCCAGTCGCGAGAAACATGATTCGCACCCTGTTTATCAACAAGGGAGCTGCGGACAAGCTGGTGCGCCGGCCTGAAGGTCCACCGAAGAAGCCGGTCACCAGGCTCGGTATTCTGGGCGCCGGCATGATGGGCGCCGGGATAGCCTACGTGTCCGCCTATGCGGGGATGGAAGTCGTTCTGCTCGATATGTCCGAGGAGAAAGCCGAGAAGGGTAAGGATTATTCACGCAGCCTGCTGCAGAAACGCATTGATCGCGGAAAAATGGATGCGGACAAGGCAGCTGACATTCTCGAACGAATTCACACCACGAGCGATTATTCCAAACTCGAGGGATGCGAACTGGTTATCGAAGCCGTATTCGAAGATCGCGAGATCAAGGCAGACGTCACCGCGAAGACCGAAGCTGTCATTGCCGCCGACGCGATATTCGCATCCAACACTTCGACGCTGCCAATTACCGGCCTCGCGGAAGCGTCGCAGAGGCCCGAGCAGTTCATAGGCATTCACTTCTTCTCTCCGGTCGACAAGATGCCGCTCGTTGAAGTCATCATCGGCCAGAAGACGGGAGACGTCGCGATCGCGCAGGCGCTCGATTACATCCGGCAGATAAGAAAGACGCCGATCGTCGTGAATGACAGTCGAGGATTTTATACCAGCCGCGTTTTCGGTACGTACAGCAAGGAAGGCATCGCAATGCTTGCGGAGGGTGTGAATCCTGCGTTGATCGAGAACAGCGCGAAGCACGCCGGTATGGCGGTCGGACCACTGGCAGTTACGGACGAGGTTTCCCTCGAGCTGAGTTACCACGTCATGGAGCAGACGAAGAAAGGACTCGGCGCGGATTACAAGGCATCGGCCGCGGACGAGGTCATTACGAAGTTCGTTACGGAACTTGGGCGCAGCGGAAAGAAATCCGGCAAAGGATTCTACGACTATCCGCAGGGAGCGAAGAAGCACCTGTGGTCCGGGTTGAGTGAACAGTATCCGCTGGCAAAGGTACAACCGACACAGGACGAAGTCAGGAAGCGACTGCTTTACATTCAGTCGATCGAAACGGTCCGGTGTATGGACGAAGGCGTCGTGACGCATCCTGCCGATGCAGACATTGGCTCGATATTCGGCTGGGGATTTCCGCCGTATACCGGCGGCACGATTTCATTCATAGAGACGGAAGGCCTCGGGCACTTTGTTGCCGAGGCCGATCGGCTGGCGGCAACTTACGGCGAACGATTCACGGTACCGGATAGCCTGAGATCAATGGCCGAAAAAGGTGAAACTTTTTACGGGCAAGCCGGGCGCAACGCGCAGCGGTCTGCTGCCTAGAGGCATCCAGTGAGCGACTACGAAACTGTCAAATACGCTACTGACGGACAGGTGGCGATCATTACGATTCATCGCCCGGAGGCGATGAATTCGTTCGATGATGCGCTTCGCCGGGATCTGTTGTCGGCGTGTGACAGGGCCGCCAAAGACAGGAATGTGCGTGCAGTCGTGCTGACGGGAGAAGGCAGGTCGTTCAGTGCCGGCGCTGATCTCAAGAGCGGCCTCGATCCGAATCGAAGCATTGAGGAGATGCTGCAGACCGAATACCGGCCTGTCCTGGAAAGCATCTGGCACATGGAAAAACCGGTCATTGCGTCTGTCGGTGGCTCGGCGGCGGGTATCGGTATGTCGTTTGCACTGGTCTGCGACCTGTTGATCATGGCGGACAATGCCTTCCTGTTGTCACCGTTCACCACGATCTCGCTGGTCCCCGACGGCGGCCTCAACTGGCTGCTGGTCCACCAGCTTGGTTACCGGCGCGCGTTTCAACTGAGCGTTGAGTCCGAACGCATTTCGGCACAGCGATGCCTGGAACTGGGGCTCGCAAACAAAGTCGTGCCGGCAGACTCGCTGCTGGCAGACGCGGTTTCGTGGGCGAAGTCCCTCGCGGAGCGGGCACCACTTTCTATCGCAGCGACGAAGAAAGCCATGCGACACGCGACCAGTGGGTCATGGGCAAGCACGTTCGATGTCGAAGCACCATTGCAGCAAACACTTCGTTTCAGCACAGATAGTGCCGAAGGCATCAGTGCTTTTCTGGAAAAACGTAAACCTGAATTCAAAGGCAAATAGGATTTGCCGGGAATCAAACTCTGGATGACTAAATGAACAGACGAATTTTTGATGAAGAACACGAGATGTTTCGCGATTCGGTGCGGAGCTTCTTGCAAAACGAAATCCAGCCATACGCCGACAAGTGGCAGGGTCAGGGCATTGTCGATCGCGAGGCATTCCTGAAAGCCGGCGAACAGGGCTTGCTGCTCATGTGGGCAGACGAGGAGTATGGAGGGGCGGGCGTTTCCGATTTTCGATACGAACAGGTATTGATCGAGGAAAACGCACGCTATGGCGACGCCGGGTTTTTCGTGTCATTGCACAGTCGCCTCGTCGGTCCCTATATCGGCGAGTTGGGAACAGCAGAACAGAAAGCACGCTGGTTGCCCAAGTGCATTACCGGCGAACACATACTTGCGGTCGCGATTACCGAGGCGGGTGCCGGCAGCGATGTTGCAGGCATTCGGACCAAAGCAGAGGATAAAGGTGATCACTACCTGCTGAATGGATCCAAGACCTATATCTCCAACGGAATACTGGCGGATCTCGTCGTCGTCGTTGCACGGACCGATAAGAGCAGGCACGGGCTCAGCCTGTTCGTCGTTGAACGGGGCATGGAAGGATTCGAGCGGGGCGATAATCTTAAGAAGATGGGGCTCAAGAGCCAGGATACGGCCGAACTGTTTTTCAACAACGTGAAGTTGCCGAAAGAAAATCTGCTTGGGGAGTGGAACAAGGGCTTTTATCAGCTGATGCACTTTCTAGCGGAAGAGAGATTGCTCGGGGCGGTGGGCTACCTGGCCACGTCGAATGCGGCTTTCGATATCACGCTGGACTACATCACCGAAAGAAAGGCGTTCGGACAGACGATTGCTGATTTTCAGAACACGCGATTCAAGATGGCCGATATGAGAATGGAGATCGATATTGCGCAGACGTTCGTTGATCAATGCGTGATCGAACACAATGAAGGAAAATTGAGCGCCGACGACGCGGCAAAGGCGAAACTTTTTACGAGCGAATTGGAAGGCCGTGTCGTTGATGCCTGCGTTCAGCTTCACGGTGGCGCCGGCTACATGGATGAGTATCCGATCAGCCGCATGTATGTGAACGCCAGGATCTCGAGGATCTATGCGGGCAGCTCTGAAATCATGCGCGAGATTATCGCGCGCTCCGTCGGGCTCGACCCACGCAAGAAACAGCCAAAACCAGTCGGGAAAGACCAGGCTGCCTGACAATCTCCGTGTGGCCATGTAGTCTTGCGACGTTTCAGGACCTGATGGAGTAATCGTATGCGCGTTGCATTTGTCGGCCTCGGTGTCATGGGATACCCGATGGCCGGATATCTCGTGAAAGCCGGCCACGAAGTCGTCGTTTTCAACCGCACGACTGCGAAGGCGGAACAGTGGTGCCTGGAATTCGGCGGTGAGAAGGCGGCCACGCCTGAAAAAGCCGCGAAGAACGCGGAAATTGTCTTCTGCTGTGTCGGCAACGACGACGACGTCCGCTCTGTCATCCTCGGTGATGGTGGGATACTTGCCGGCATCGCCGATGGTGCTGTGGTTGTGGATCACACGACAGCATCGGCGGTGGTCGCAAATGAAGTCGCCAAGGCCGCAGCAAAGAAAAACGTCGGCTTTCTCGACGCACCACTGTCCGGCGGCCAGGCAGGTGCCGAGAACGGCCAGCTGACGATCATGGTCGGTGGCGACCAAGCGACATACGATCGCGTATTCCCGGTCATGAACTGCTACGCGAAAGCGATTACACTGATCGGGCCGGTTGGTTCCGGTCAACTCGCGAAAATGGTGAACCAGATCTGTATAGCAGGCATCGTGCAGGGCCTGTCCGAAGCACTGCATTTCGCCAAGCGCGCCAATCTCGACGTTGCGAAGGTCATCGATGCCATTTCGAAAGGCGCGGCCCAGTCCTGGCAGATGGAGAACCGCTGGCAAACGATGGTCGACAACGAATTCGAATTCGGTTTTGCGGTCGAATGGATGCGCAAGGACCTGAAGATCGCTTTGGAAGAAGCGGAGAGAAACGGCGCGAAGCTCGATATGACCAAACTGGTCGACGGGTATTACGCTGAAGTGGAGAAGTTGGGGGGCAGGCGATGGGATACGTCGAGTCTCATCGCGAGACTCGAGGGCAAAAGCTAGGTTGTCGTTGTGGGACGGAGAATCGGCGGACAGAAACCTCGCTGTTGGTCATCTCTGGCACCTGACCCGACCGTAATGACAATTAAGATTTTCGTGACTCTGAACTCCGAGTGAGCATTGCGGGCGCATACAACACAGAGGGCGAGCACTGCATTGAGGTCATTACAGTATTCGAGGCTCCAGGGGATGAGATGCTTTAACTGAAATGATTACTTTGCGTCATTAGCTAACAGATTCACAGATATTGGCCCAACGTCTGCTTTTCTCGAAAGTGGCCGTTCAGTCGGCTGAAATAAGGGGAAGTTGGATGTCTGCTTTCGGCCTATTCTGTTGAAAAACTCGGATCGATAATACATCGATGAGATAATGCGTGCGTGTTGATTGCCGGAGTGATGTCCGATGATGGGCAGCAACGACAAGCCGCAAGACGAGTTGTTTTACGCATTTAATCTCGACGAGATCGTGCCGCAGGATCACTTGCTACGCGACATCGATCGACTTCTTGATCTCACTGAGCTTCGCGAACACCTCGCGCCGTACTACAGCCACACCGGACGACCCTCCGTTGATCCGGAACTCATGATTCGTATGCTGTTGATTGGCTACTGCTGCGGCATACGCTCCGAACGTCAGCTCTGTTATGAAGTGACAATGAACCTGGCGTATCGCTGGTTCTGCAAGTTGAGTATTGACGACAAGATACCGGACCACTCCACTTTCTCGAAGAACCGGCACGGCCGGTTCCGCGAAGCGGAAGCATTCCGTTTTGTCTTTGAACAGGTTCTGCAACGCTGCATGGATGAAGGCCTGATCGGCGGAGAAGGTTTTGCCGTCGATGCCAGTGTGGTGAAGGCGGATGCCAGCAAGCAGAAGCATCACGATGACGATGACAACTGGGGCAGTGGCAGCCGGGCGATTAACGAGTACCTGGACTCGCTGACCGAAGACGGCTCGTCGATCCAGAAGCCGATGAAGATATCCCAGACCGATCCGCAGGCCCGCTGGACCTGTGCGCCGGGCGGCCCAGCGTACTACGCGTACTCCACCAATTATCTGGTGGACACCAAGGTTGGCATCATCGCGGATGTCGAAGCGACACCGGCGCTTCGAACACCGGAGGTGTGGTCCACCAAGACGATGGTCGAGCGAGTAAAGGATCGCTTCGGCATTGAGGTCGAGAAGCTCATCGGCGATACCGCCTACGGCACCGCCAAGTTCCTGGACTGGATGGTGAACGAAGCCAACATCGAACCGCATGTGCCGGTGTAGGATCGGGGTGACGAGCGAGATGATCGCTTCGGCCGCTCGGACTTTACCTTCGACGAAGCGAACGACCTTTACACCTGCCCCAACGGCAAAGAACTGCGGCGCTTCTGGCGCAACTTCAACACGCCTCGCAGCGGCATCACCAAGGCTAACGAGATCAAATACACCTCGCGCAAAGCCGACTGCGCGGCTTGCCCGATGAAAGAACAATGCTCTCCAAACACCGAGATCCGCAAAGTCACGCGAAGTCTTTACGAACCGGCACGAGACGTTGCTCGTGCTGTTGGGACAACACCGGCGTATCGAAAATCCCGGCGACAGCGCAAGCAAGTGGAAATGCTGTTTGCACACATGAAACGAATCTTAAAGATGGATCGCTTGCGACTTCGAGGCTTAAGCGGTGCAAATGACGAGTTCCTTCTGACTGCAACAGCACAAAACTTGAGACGCATGGCCAAATGTCTAAGCACCGGTCCGCCTGGAATCAGCGGAATGGTACCAACATGAGCAAAAATACCCGGATAAACGAACAAGAACAGAGCTAAAAAACAAAAAATCCGGCAGCGCCGGATCAAGAAGCTCGCATCAACAAAATCGCGACTACAATAACCGCTTCAACAACGAGTTTTTCAACAGAATCGACCAAGAGCGGCCGTTGCGGCTGGGCTAATTCTTCACAAGTTCACGGCCGAGCAAGATAAACCCGGAACCCAGCACTGCGTTGCCTAGCGCACCGCCCAGTTTGAACGATGTCACCGCAGTCAACAGCGGAGTGGCAAAGAATCCTACGATGACCAGAATCGGTCCCAAGCGAGAGAAGACATTAGCGCGCATCATCGAAACCGCGAACGCGATCCACCCCAGTGCGAAAGTCACCAAGACGATGATTGCTTCCGCATCATAGAAGTTCATGCCTTCTGCGTCCTCAATCGCCTGGAGAGCGTCTGGGGCCGCTACTGCCAAACTGTGTACGTAAAAAACTTGGGCCCATTCATGGGCAAAAAGTAGCGCACAACCCAAAAATGTCAGACCAAACGCAACTTTGTCGAAGGGTCCCGACTGGGCGGCCTGGTAAGCATGAAGACCGGGGGAGCCAACCATGAGCAGAAATACAGCGAGGGCCGCCAAGCTCAAGCGCCACAAATAGGCGTTGGAAGCCATCATCTCGGTAAAAGAGACTTCGAGGTCCAACATTGGCGTCACTACGGCGTTGACAAGAATCAAGAGTGTGCCACCAGTGATGACGGCCACCCCGCTCATTTTCGTAAAGCTCATTTCTTGGCCCTCAAGTTGTTAGAATCCGACTTTGAAGTAACAGCGAGGCGATAAGAAGTTTTTCAGCCGTTCCCGGGGCGCTGTCGTCAGATCACCCCCTGGGCGATATTCTTGGATTTCTGCTGATTCCTGCCAACGTCTGCATTGGGTCACAGCCAGTCATATTACCTCAGTTCTGCTGGACGTCCGCAATGCAAAGTAAAGCCGCCTTAAAATTCCTAGCCAGGTGTTATTCGGCAGTCGGCCAGAAGTGGCCACTGCAAGATTCGTGATAGAAACCATTGGGCCGCCACATTCTCACGCCGGTTTGTCGTGAAGCTGCCGATACATGCGAAGTCCATACCAAATCTGAAGTGCGGAATACACCAAAGCTGGCAACGCCGTAACCGGTGAGTTGATTCTAAAGTGTGACACCACCGCTCCCGCAGTGAGGACTGTCAAGACCATAGCGCTCCAAGGTGCAGCAGAGCGCACAAAAAGCACTAACGAGCAAACAAACTGGATGCCGGAAACCAGATAGAGAAAATCAGGCGAGTAATCGAATCGTTGAGAAATAAGCCCTGTTCTAGCCTCGACAATTGCGAAAACCGGCGAACCAATGGCGTACGAAAGTACCAAAAACCAACCGACAATTAGTTGCCGTCTGTCCACTCTCGCGCTTCCCATCCCCAGCCCCATCTGAATGTCGGTTTACATATCGTTGGTGTTCGAAATTGGCGAATACTACCCAAGAAAAGATGGTATCTCGTCAATGTCCGCTTCAATAGCAGCCTCACGGCAGTTTAGCAGCTCAGCGGTCACTTTCGGCCACAAGCAATGGGATGGACTCCTCCTCAACTTAACGGCATCGCAATGTGCCAGACTGAATTTGTATTCGTTGAAGCGAAATTTTCAGTCACGGGAAGAGAAGGAGTCCGTTATGAAGCTTAGTAGAGTTGGCGTGGATTTGGCAAAGAATGTCTATCAACTGCACGGTGTGGATCGTCATGGCAAGGCGGTCTGGAAGCGGCGCTTGCGCCGCAGCCGGTGGCTTCAGGCCCTGATAGACAAAGTTGAGCCCGGCTGTGAGATCGGCATGGAAGCCTGCACCGGTGCGCACCACTGGGCGCGGGAACTTCAGGCTCGAGGTTACACGGTGCGACTGATCGCGCCGCAGTTCGTGAAGCCCTTTGTGAAGAGCAACAAGAACGATGCCAATGATGCCGAGGCGATCTGCGAAGCAATGAGCCGGCCGCACATGCGCTTTGTAACGGTGAAGACGGTTGAGCAACAGGATATCCAGGCCACCCATCGGGTTCGTGAGGAACTCAAGGCGCACCGCAACGCCAAGGCCAACCAGATCCGTGGCCTGATAGCCGAGTACGGGCTGGTTGCGCCGAAGGGGATACTTTCACTGCGACGGGTGATCCCGGAGTGGCTGGAAGATGCCGAGAACGGTCTGACAGATAACTTCCGTTACTTGTTGCACGGACTGTGGAACGATCTTCTGACGCTCGAGGATCGTCTCAAGGAACTCGATAAAAAGATCGAGAAGCTCGCCCGACGCAACGAGGTCACAAAACGACTTCAGCAACTGCGTGGTGTCGGACCATTAGTGGCGACGGCGCTGGTGGCAACGGTGGGTGATGGCAAGCAGTACGCCAAGGGCCGCCAGATGGCATCGGCCCTGGGGCTGACGCCCAGGCAGAACAGCTCCGACGACAAGTACCGACTGTTCGGCATTAGCAAACGCGGTGACGTCTACCTGCGTACACAGATGATCCACGGTGCCAGAGCCGTCGTCTCGCAAGCCAGACACCGGGACGATCCATTAAGTCGATGGGTAACGGACATCGCCAAACGACGGCATCCGAACGTTGCTGCCGTAGCGTTGGCGAACAAAACCGCACGCATGGCCTGGGCCATGCTGCGAAATGACACGAATTACGAATCAAGCTTGGCCGTCGGTCGGGCCTGAGCAACCAAGGAGATCCTCAACAGCGATTGCAGAAGCAAACTGCTTGATGGCAAACAGGTCGAACCGGCGTCGGCACACCCCGTGAACGGCTGGGTACTACGAGTACGAAGAAGCGATTGGGAGCTGACGCGCGAATAACCCATTATGGCCCGGCATCAACGTATGCCCACTACAGAGGCCGGATATACGTACGCAGTCGCGCCATGCTTGCCTTCAGCAATTTGCTTGCAATGAGGAGGAGTCCATATACGGCCGTCGAATAGTCTGAAAACTCTTCATTTACACTTCGGCCCATGGCTCGGCCAAAGGCATTCACTCAATGCCGCAGGTTTTCTATGTCCGAATGAATCTCGTGACGTCGAAATAAAGCGCCGCGGCCCAGCATCCCCAAATCCAGATGAAACCACTTAACCAGCCGAGCGCCCAATGCACATCATAGAGTTTCAGGGTCGCCAGGATTCCACCGGCAACCCACATAACACCGGCTGTTCCAAGCAGGCTTTGAATCAATATGGATTTGATTTCACTATCTGTCTTGGAGCCGATGATTTGACCGGATTCATTGTTCATCTGCCTCAACTCCTGCGTAACGATGCCCAAACCTGAATTATAGACTGGATGTCTGCCCACACTGGGTCATCAGCGGGCTATTGGGAAAAGTTTAGCTCAATGTCGGCTTTCGGGGGCGAAGTCGACGCTCAAACTCCCCAAAGCCACAAAATTCCAGGCACCGCTTTCGGCCAGCAACGCTGCTAGTCCTGCAAATTCCAATTACCGATTGTGACATTCAATCCTTCCCCTCCGGGTCGTCCATCCCTTCCAAGAGTGTAGATGTCGATCTGCTCATGTTGGCCTGGATTGGCGTAAAGATAGTCATTTCCCCACGGGTCCTTTGGCAGCCGATCAAGATACCCGCCTTCCTTCCAATACTCGAGATTCGGCGCATTGGGTCGTTTGACCAGGGCGATCAAACCTTGCTCAGCGCTTGGATAGTCGTCGTTGTCCAGACGATAGAGCTGCAGCGCTGACTCGATGGCACGAATATGATTTCTGGCAGCTGTTATCGGACTATCATCCAGGATGCACATAACTGTCGGCGAAACTATTGCAGCATTCATTCCGAGAAAAATAATAACTGCCAGGATCTTGATTGTTGCAGATGCTTTCATTTGTCGTCGTCAGGATATTTCGCAAAATGAGAGTGCCAGAATTAATAACGCGTCAAACGCGTGCTTTGGGTCAAAAAATATACGCTTTTCCCAGGTTTAGACTTATGTCCGGTTTCGGGGCGAAGCGGAAATTCGGCAAGGTCGACAGCCGCGCCGGGCTCCAATCGAACTACTAATTGCGTTATAGTGACGCCCGTCACGGGGGTGGTCGCATGACCTGAGATCCCTGGCGCGACAAGACACCCGCGCCGTAAGGGGAACCCTAGAACCTGATCCGGGTAATGCCGGCGTAGGAAGAGGATTTCCCGATGCAAACAGCCAAAGTACTTTCGCGATCCGGCCTGGTCGCGTTGTGCTGCTGCCTGCCGCTCAGTGCATCTCCGCAAGAAAAAAAAGTTGTCGACGAAATCGTCGTTACCGCAGACTACCGTGGCCGGGCTGCTTCGGAGGTGCCTGCCAGTATCACGATTCTCGATGCCGCTACGATTTCGGAAACGGCGGTACAACATTTCGAAGAACTGATCGGTAGCCTTACAAACCTCAACTGGTCGGGAGACGGGCATCGTGCGAAGTACCTGCAGATTCGCGGCGTCGGTGAGTTGGCGCAGTACCAGGGCGCGCCGAACCCGTCGGTCGGCTTCGTCGTGGACGACATCGACTTCAGCGGAATCGGTGGCATAGCGACGCTGTTCGACATCGACCATATCGAAGTGCTGCGAGGCCCGCAGGGCACCCGTTACGGCGCCAACGCACTTGCAGGACTGATTTACATGCAGAGCACCGACCCTGGCGAGTCGTTTTCGGGCCACCTGAACCTTTCCGTCGGCGAGGATGACACGATCGGCGGTGGAATAGCGATTGGCGGACCGATGGGTGAGCGTGCCGGATACCGCGTCAGCGCGCATCATTATGAGAGTAACGGGTTTCGAACAAATCCCTATCTTGGAAGAAAAGACACCAACGGCATTGATGAGACGTCGTTGCGTGCCAGGTTCAAATGGAAGGCAGGGAGCAAGTGGTCTTTCAAGCTGACCGGCATGCTGGCCGATGTGGACGACGGTTATGATGCGTTCGCAATCGACAATAGTCTCACGGTGTTGTCCGACAAGCCCGGCAAGGACGCTCAAAGAAGTCTCGGCGCTTCTTTCAACATCGACTGGGATGGAAGCAACAAGTATGAAATATCGTCGGTTTCGTCAGTGGTCCATTCCAAAATCGATTTTTCCTTCGACGCGGACTGGGGCAACGACGATTCCTGGGCACCGATTGCCTATGATTACATTTCGCTGAACAATCGTGAACGCATGACACTGAATCGCGAAGTCCGTTTCATCTCGAAGGACGCAGGGAGGTTATTTAACGGTACGACAGACTGGCTCTTCGGCTTCTACATCAACAAAATGGACGAGGACCTGACAACGATCAATCAGGGTGAGTACTTCGACCCGGGTTCCGGTTTCTCCGATTCGCTGGACGATCGGCTCGACAGCGAGTTTACAGCGCTATCCACAGCGGCCTTCGGCCAGTTGGAGTTTCCCGCGGGAGAACCCGGCAAGCTGATACTCGGGGTGCGGGTTGAACGGAGAAACGTCGACTACGTTGATTCCGGCGGGCTCGATCTTCATCCGGGAGAGACTATGGTCGGCGGCAAACTCGCGTATTCTCTCAAGTTCAGCGACACCGTGACCGGCTTTGCCACCCTGTCCCGTGGCTACAAGGGCGGCGGTTTCAATCTCGGTATCGTGCCAGCCGGCCGGCGTGAGTTTGCGCAGGAGTCGATGTGGAACGCGGAGGTTGGCGTCAAATCCAGCTTTGCCGACTACCGGCTGGAAACGAGTGGTTCCATTTTCTACAGTCTGCGCAAAGACCAGCAGGTGGAGACATCGTTTCAGATCGATCCGAATGACCCCGCGTCGTTTGTCTTCTTTACCGACAATGCCGCCGAGGGTCGAACCGTCGGGCTGGAAGCCGATGTTCGCTGGTTCCCGAACGACCTGATAGAGGTCTATGCCAGTGTCGGTTTGCTCAATGCCGAGTTTGACAAGTTTGTAACGCCACAGGTCAGCATCAGTGGCCGTGACCAGGCGCATGCGCCGCACTATACGTTCGCGCTCGGCGGTGTTTATCGCCACAAGTCCGGCGCATTTGCACGGGTCGACATTTCTGCCAAAGATGAATTCTATTTCGATGTTTCGCATAACCAGAAATCGAATGCCTACTCGGTGTTGAACGCCCGCCTGGGCTTCGAAGGTGACCGCTGGAAGTCACAACTATGGTTGCGAAACGCTTTTGATGAGCACTACGCCGTTCGTGGTTTTTACTTTGGTAACGAGCCGCCGGACTTCGAACCTGCTTTGTATATTCGCCAGGGCGATCCTCGCCAGCTTGGCCTGACTTTTGACATGAGGTTTTAACTATGCGTGTAGCAGTCGATATCAGTCTTTATCCGTTAGACAAGAATTTTATTCCGCCGATCAAGGATGTGATCAAGCGTCTCAAATCTCACAGTTCTCTCGAAGTGACGACCAATCCGATGAGTACGCAGATTCGAGGTGAATACGACGACGTTATGGACGCATTGCACAAGGAAATCGGCACGACGTTCGAGACTCTGCCGAAAGCCGTCTTTACCATCAGGATTCTCAACAATCCGCTCGGAGACTGAGTGACGACTGTGCCCTCGGTGCTATCAGAACTTCTCGCTGACCTCGGCACATGGTCGCCGAGCGAGGTCGTGGCCGTTGCGTTCGCGATTGCCTATCTTGTGTTGGCAATCCGGGAGAACATCTGGTGCTGGTTCTGTGCGGGCGTCAGTACGGCGATCTATATTTATCTTTATTTTGCTGCGCATTTGTATATGGAATCTTTGCTCAACGTTTTCTATTTCGCGATGGCGGTTTATGGTTGGTCGGTATGGCGATCTGGCACCGGTGTTGAGGATACGATTCCGGTTACGACGTGGAACGGGAAAGTGCACGCGGTGGCTGGTGGCACTATCGTTGCGCTGGTACTCGCGTCGGGCTTCCTGCTCGGCACATTTACCGATGCTGCCTTTCCGTATATTGACTCGGCGACGACCTTTGCTGCCATCTGGGCGACGTTCCTCGTTGCCAGGAAGGTCCTGGAGAACTGGTGGTACTGGCTTGCAATCGACAGTGTGTCAATTTTTATCTACTGGTCACGAGGTCTTGAGCTGACCTCGCTACTCTTCGTACTTTATGTTTTTATGATTCCGTTCGGCCTCGCCGGCTGGACAAGATCCTTTCATGAGCAGAAGGAATCCATCGCGACATGACTCAGTATCTGAATGCTTTCGAAGCGCTGGCCCTTGTGCCGGACTGGGATCCCGCGAGTTTCGAGATTGAAGAATTGAAAGGCGGCCTGACCAATCGAACCTATTATCTGCGTCGCGGAGATGAAGAATACGTCCTTCGCCTCGATGCAGAGGAGGCGGGCTTTTTTCGCTTCGATCGGACCAGCGAGTTGTCGATTCTGGGTGTGGCGAGCAAAGCGGAGCTGGCGCCACAAGTCATCTATGCCGACAGGGACAGTGGCGTATTGATAACGACCTTTCTACCTGGACGCGTATGGGAAGAGTCGGACCTGAAATTGAACCGCAACCTCGAAGCACTCGCGCAGCTTCTTCGCGGAGTTCACGCCCTCCCGCTTTGCGGAAACAGAATCAACGTGCTGTCGGTTGCGAGAAATTATGAAACGTACCTCGAAAAACGTCACGGACTGCATGCGTTTGCAAATCGTTGCGTTGAGGTGATCGACCGGGTGCCGGTGCATGAAGAGGCCGTTTGCTGTCACAACGACATCGTCGCAGCTAATGTCATCGAGGGTTCCGGACTCAGGCTGATCGACTGGGAATTTGCCTGCGACAACGACCCGATGTTCGATCTCGCGTCCGCCATCGGGTTTCACAATCTCGACGCCCAAAGCGCAGATGTCCTGCTTGATGCATACGCGGGAGGCGCAGATTCGGAACTCAAGGAACGGCTCGTTCAGCAGATCAGGGTCTACGATGCGATCCAGTGGTTATGGCTCGCATCGCGGCATCTGGTGTTTCCGAGCAGGGCGCAGTCTCGCCGCCTGGAAGAGCTGCAGCAAAGGATTCGCTAGGCTTTCGCCGCGATTTGCATTACCAGCTGTTCCGCAGCTCGCGCAGTTTGAGGAACACCTCCCTTGGGGATGGCGATTCACCGAGCTCCGGAAATTCTTCGCGGATTCTGGCGATCACCTCCGGGCTGTCCAGCCGGAAGAAGGTATTCATTTTTCTTTCCATCGCCAGGGTCGTGACCAGTGCATCGTCCGGGTCCTGGTTACCATACTCCGCAAGCATTTTCCGCGCGTCGGCATTTTCGGGTTCGCGGTCGAGCGTGAACTGCAGATTGTTGACAAGGTAATCGTGACCCGGGTAGAGCAACGTGTCATCCGCAAGTCTTTCGAGTTGGTTCGTAAAAGTTTCGTAGAGTTCTTCCGGGTGTCCCCCGTTGTGACAATTACCTGCGCCTGCATTGAACAAGGTATCGCCGCTGAACAGTGCCGGTTGGTCCGTGTGTGACAAAAGACAAATATGACTCATCGTGTGGCCAGGCGTGTCGAGGCACTCGAGTTCGACGGTCCTGCCGACCTTGATCAGGTCACCGGCACCGACACCTCTGTCCATGTTCGGAATACGGTTCACGGCATTTGCATGGGCAATTATTTTTGCACCGGTGGCGGCAACCATTCCCTTGTTACCCCCGGTGTGATCGCCGTGTTCATGCGTATTGAGAATCTGCGTAAGGGACCAGCCGTTTCGCTCGGCGACCGAGAGGCATTTGCGGAAATCCAGCGGATCGACCGCCAGCGCCTCGCCCGTCTCGGGGCAGGCGACCAGGTAATTGAAGTTACGGTAGGCGTTGCCGGTCCAGATCTGTTCAACAATCATCGTGTACCCCAGTTTTCGCAGTCGGCGCTGTCCGGGTCTTCGCAGCGTTCATAAACAAGCTCGCCGCCAACCCACGTCTGCAGGACTTGTATATCGTCGATCTCGGATTCCGGAATCTCGAAAAAGTCGCGATCGACAACGATGAAATCGGCCCACTTGCCAGGTTCGAGACTGCCAAACCGGTCTTCCTGCAACGCAGCATATGCCGACGCAAGCGTAAACGAATGCAATGTTTCTTCGCGCGTGAGCGCGTCCTCTGCACGCCACCCGCCCTCCGGCAGTCCCGCGCGACTCTTGCGCGTGACCGATGCGTACATGCCGTACATCGGGTTGGCGAGTTCGACGGGGAAATCCGAGCCGTTGGCGATAACCGCACCCGAATCGAGCAACTTGCGCCAGGCATAGCCGCCCTTCAGCCGTTCCGCTCCAATTCTGTCTTCTGCCATATTCATGTCGCTGGTTGCGTGCGTAGCCTGCATTGAGGCGATTACGCCCAGTTTGGCAAACCGCGGTATATCTTCCAGAGTGATGATTTGCGCATGCTCCACGCGATTGCGAAGCGGAGAGGGCACACCGCCCTGCGCCAGTTCGAACGCATCGAGAGACTGGCGATTCGCAAAGTCGCCGATGGCATGGATGGCAACCTGAAATCCCATGTCATTGGCTTTCTTCACCTTCGCATTCAACTCGGCCTGCGTATACATTCGAAGGCCGTGATTTTCGGTGTCGTCTTCGTAAGGATCGATCATTGCGGCGCCGCGGCTGCCGAGCGCGCCGTCGGACAACAGTTTGACGGAACGAATGTCGAGATGGTCATTTCCATAGGCAATGATCGGTTTGCCGATCGCGTCGAGGTTTTCTTCGGCCTCCCAGATCATCGCGTAGATACGCATCGGCATCTCGCCGTTATCAGCCATCGACATATACACTTCTGCCTCGTCTATGCTGATGCCGGCATCGTGAACGGATGTCAGTCCAAGCGATGTCAGCTCTTTGAATGCAGCGAGGAACGCCTTGTGATAGTCGTCTTTGCTCGATGGAGGAACCTGCGATGAAACGAATTCCA
>Ga0210124_1000674_pt1 | contig 16516 bp, 12 predicted proteins | sample Muzzi_PWC_D2_FD_185554 | JGI IMG/M metagenome (GOLD analysis project Ga0210124, IMG submission 185554) | Wetland microbial communities from San Francisco Bay, California, USA, that impact long-term carbon sequestration - Muzzi_PWC_D2 (SPAdes) | ecosystem: Environmental > Aquatic > Marine >... | reverse complement strand
GTGCCGCCTACCCCGGGATGGCCCCCCTGCCGGACACCGGCGCGACGGCGCGCCTCTACACCGTGCCCGGCTTTGCCGGGCGGGTCGGCATCATCGCCGGCCACAGCCGTGAGTTCTGTGCGACCTGCAACCGTCTCCGCCTCACGGCGCGCGGGGCGTTGAAGAATTGCCTGTATGGCGACGGGGTGCTCGACCTCAAGGCCCTGGTTCGCGGCGGCGCCAGCGACGACGAGATCGCCGCGGCCCTGGTCGGCGTGGTCGGCCACCGGCAGCGCGACGGCTTCGAGGCCCACGCCCGCCGCCTCACCCTGCGCGGCGAGTCCATGTCCGCCATCGGCGGCTGACCCGGAAATCTCCGCCAAGGTGCGTCGAGCGCGGCGCACAGGGTCAGCCGTGGATGGAGGCCGACGGTTGGGTGGCCGCCTCGGAGGGCTGGCGGAGGTTTGTGCGCCCGCGCGATAAAAACCCGATGACGGCGCCGCGGCAACTCCGGGCATGGCTCGCAGCGGCCGCTGGGGGCAACATGGGGGTCGCCGGACTGGAGGAATCGAATGCAATACCCACCGACATCGGCCAGCGGATTCGTCCTGATCGCCGCGGCGTCGTCTCTGGTCTGGCATCTCTTCGTGAAGACCTATGGCCCCGCGGCGCTCGGTGCTGCACTGACCACCGCCGTAGTGTTCCGCGTCGTGGATTATCTCGTCTTTCGCTCTCTGGAACCCTACTTCTACGTGGCGATGGGCACCTCGCTCCTGCCGGCCCTCGCCATCGCCGCCGTGATCGGCCTGCCGTTTCGGATCGTTCGCGCGAGAAACCCGAAGGGCTGACGTGACGCACCACGACCGGCCGAAGTGCGTGGCATCGGCGCGACCCGCATTCTGTCACCCGGATGGAAGCGGCCCTTCCGTGCCGACGTCGGTGACGGCCAGGTAACCCATCATGGTGGTGCTCCTCACTGCGCTCACGCTGGTCGCGTTTGCGGCCAACTCGTTGCTCTGCCGCATGGCCCTCGGTGGGGACCTCATCGATCCGGTATCGTTCACGGCGCTGCGTCTCGCGAGTGGCGCGCTGGCTCTGGCCCCCATCTCTCGGTGGGTCGCGGAATCCAAGGCGCCTCACAAGACCACGGGTTCCTGGGGCTCGGGCTTTGCGCTGTTCGCCTACGCCGCGGCGTTCTCGCTGGCCTATGTCTCGCTTACCACGGGGACGGGAGCGCTCATCCTCTTCGGGGCCGTGCAGGTCACGATGATCTGTGCCGCGCTGTACTCAGGGGAGCGTCTCGGGCCGGTGCAGTGGCTGGGCTCCCTCGCCGCGGTGGGGGGTCTCGTCTATCTAGTGCTGCCGGGGATCGCGGCTCCCGACCCGGTGGGCGCACTCCTGATGTGCACGGCCGGCATCGCGTGGGGCGTGTACTCGATCCGCGGTAAGGGCGTCTCGGTACCGGTGACCATGACCGCGGTGAATTTCCGTCGCTCCACGCCCTGGGCACTCGCCGCGAGCGCCGTGGCGCTCTCCTCGCTCCACCTGAAACCCGCCGGCGTCCTGCTCGCCCTGACCTCCGGGGTCGTCACGTCCGGGCTGGGATACGTCCTCTGGTACAAGGCGTTGGCCCACCTGACGACCACCCAGGCCTCCGTGGTGCAGCTCCTGGTGCCGGTCCTCGCGGCCTTCGGCGGCGTCGCGCTGCTCTCCGAGCAGGTGACCGTGAGGTTGATCTCCGCCAGCGCCCTGATCCTGGGAGGCGTGGCCATGGCCGTCGTGAAGCGCAGGCCGCAGTCCGTGGCGGTGCCAGCGGAGGAGACGGGCGTTTGACAGGCCAAGAGCGGACCCGTCGGCCCCCTAGGTGGCCGCTATCGCCCACGCCGTCGTCCACGACCGGCCAGGTGAGGCCCTCGGAGCCAGCCGCCGGGATGCGATAGTCTGTTCCCCCCACAGGGCGCGCCAAGCCCTGCGCCCCTCAATGCAAAGGCGGTCGCATGAGACCTCGCATCACGGTGATTACCATCGGCGTCGACGACCTGGAGCGCGCGCTGCGGTTCTATCGCGACGGCCTCGGGCTGAGCACGGAGGGCATCATCGGCCAGGAGTTCGAGCACGGTGCCGTGGCCTTCTTCGATCTGCAGTCCGGGGTGAAGCTCGCCCTCTGGCCACGCGAGAGCATCTCCCAGGAGACGGGCCTGCCACCCAGCGGCCCCAGTCCGACCGAGCTCATGTTCGCGCATAACGTCTCGTCCAAGGCCGAGGTCGAGGCGGTCATGGCGCAGGCAGAGAACGCCGGTGCGGTGATCGTGAAGCCGCCCCACGACACCTTCTGGGGCGGCTACGCGGGCTATTTCCAGGATCCCGATCAACACGTCTGGGAGATCGCCTGGAACCCGGCCTGGGCCATCGACGACTGACGCCCACCTTTCTAGCGAGACCGAAAACGGCTAGCCGCGTATGGACGCCCATGGCTCGGTGCCGCCTCCATAGGGTGCGCCAAGCCCCGCGCGGCGCACCGATCACCTAAACCGCTTAACGCAAAGACGCCAAGGCGCAAAGAGGGTTGCTGCGGGGACGCGCGGAACTGCTTAACGCAGAGGCGCAGAGCGGGAGCTGCGTTCTCGCACTGTGTCGCGACCTTCTCCCTTCGCTGCATCTCCCCGACGCCGGGTCGAGGGAATGCTGGGACTACTCCGCATTCCGCCCCCTGGCGACTTCGCGTCTTCGCGAGAGGAACCCTTGACCGACGCGCTTCGTTTCTCTGTTCGGGTCTTGATTGACACTCTTCAGCGACGGCCAATACGTTTGCCGCCAGAGAAAGAGGAGAGGGCATGGCCTCAGCAAACCGAGGGCAGGGACGGCAGGTCGATCCACGACGGGTCGCGCCACCCACCCCGCGGAGCCATGCCCGCAACGGCCTCGCCCGCCATTGCCAATCGCCGCACCCCCTCGCCGCGTTTGCCGAAAGATGCCGACCGGCCTATCCCCGCCGCTGGATAGCCAACGAGGGACGCTTGCCTGCTGTCGATGCACAAGGTTGCCGGACGATCCTCGCCAAATCCCAGCGGCACCAGGGCGACCGATCTCGCGACGATTACCGGCAAACACGGCACTGTCGAATCCAAAGTTAGCCGACAGATGATCGCACCAGCGATTCGTGCAGACATCGGTGTCCTGCTCGACCAGCTCGCGCGACTTGGATACCCGGTGGTCGACTCTCGGTACTCGCCCGAGTGCTTCGGGAACTGGGTGGTAGAACTCGCCGGCCCCAATGTGTTCAGGATGTGCAAGGACCGGAGCCAGTCCATGGTCACTGCCGATCGGAGGTCGCTGGAGCGGGCCGACCTGTGGCGGGCGTTCGACGATCGCGAGGCGTTCGCGCGCCTCGTGCTCGCGTGGGCGGCGGGCTGACATGTCGCTCCAGCCGACGGGCGGTGGGCGCGCTTCAGGCGAGGGCGCTATCATGCAGGCCGCCGCTCGCGGCTGAGCGGCAGGACGTTGATCTATCCTTCGTGCTCTTCGTGGTGAAGTCTCTCCGCGTCCTCTGCGTCTCTGCGGTGAGAACGACGTCAGGGCGATGCTTTCCTCCCGCGGGGGCCAGGGTTTCCTCTCGCGAAGGCGCGAAGGATTTCGGTCAGCCCGTGATCGATGGCCATTCAAAGTTGTGGGTACGGTCGCTACGGTAGGTATTTGCTGTCTTGGCTAAATTTGCTGCGGTTCGGATGCAGTACGGCGCGTTCAGAGCGTGTCCGGAATTGTGATTCGTCCGTTTCTGCGGAAGAATCGGCCACCCGGCGGCCCGGTCCGCTACAACAGGAGGATTCATGTCAGCTCGATCGGTAATCGGCCAGGGCGGTTGGTGCATGCGCTGGGTGTTGGGTCCACTGCTGGTGCTCTCCACCCTGGGCATTGCCAGTTCCTCGTCGGCGCAGACCCAGCAGATCCCGCAGATCGGGGCGTTCCTTCCGTCGGTGGTGGATGTGCCGCCGGGCGATCCGCTGGTGATCGACGGGCTGTGGAAGATCTCAGCCAACGACAAGCTGATTCGTATCGATCGCGGCCGTGCCTATGCCATTGACGGCTGGGTGCACCTGTTTGTGCTCAAGATCCAGCCCGGCATGGTGGTCCTGCGCCACCTCAAGGAAGCCAAGGAGGGCACCTACACCGGCGAGGACCTGCCGCTTGCGGGCCCGCTGCAGGCGACCCTCACCGGGGATCGGATCCTGGATGTCAAGGTGGCTGGCAAGATGGGGGCGGTGCGCTACCAGCTGATTCCCCAGCAGCTCGATGAGCAGGAGGCGTTTGACGCGCTGATCAAGCGCATTCGCAAGGCCGAAAGCGAACAGCCCGAAGGCAAGTGAGCGCAGTAGCATCGGGAGGCTCCGGCAGAGCCGGACGGCCAGCGACGCCAGGGTGTCGCCTACCGGGCCTGTCGGAACGGTTCGAAAGCGGGCCCGACAAGTAGGCGTTCATTCCTTCTTCGTGCTCTTCGTGGTGAAGTCTCTCTGCGTCCTCTGCGCCTCTGCGGTTAGAACGACGTCGGTGCGATGCTGCCTTACCCACGGAGGCCAGGGTTCCCTCCCGCGAAGGCACGCAGGATCTCGATCAGCCCCTGGCGGCTTGGCGCCTTGGCGCGAGAATTCTCGACCATTGCAGCGTGAGGAGACGCCGCGATGCAGGGAGCGACGCTTCGTGCCATCCTGCGCAGGGTAACTCGATGAAGCTTGTTCGGACTCTCATGCGTGCCTCGGCCGTCGTCGTGATGGCGGCCAGCCTGGTCGGCTGTTCCCTCGGGCGCTCGCCGGCGATTCAGCGCGAGACCCTTGCGGCGGAGATCGCGGCGGGGACCGCACCGGTGGTCCTCGACGTGCGGTCGGCATCCGAGTACGACGCGGGTCATGTACCCGGGGCGATCAACATCCCCTTCCAGTCGGTCGCCTCCCGGCACGAGGCGCTCGCCGTCGCTGCGGGAGCGCCGATCGTCGTCTATTGCGCCCACGGCCCACGTGCGGCCTGGGCGGGCCGCGCCTTGCGCAAGGCGGGCTACACCCATGTCGTCTACCTCGATGGCCACATGACCGCCTGGAAGAAGGCCGGCCTTCCCGTGGAGACCACGCCGCCCCCAACCGATCCGCAAACGGCGCCGGATGGCGATCCGCCACGATGACGACGGCGGTCGCGCGTCGCGGGTGAGTGGCCGTCTACGTCGTTCCGGAGCCGCCGCCTACAGGGTCTTCAAGTACTCGATCAGGGCATCCTTGTCGGCGTCGCTCAGGTCCACGCCGTACTCGTGGCCCTGGTTGCCGTTGCCGCGGCGCCGGGTGTCGAAGCGGGAACCGGTTCGTGCCGCCGCCTCGCCCTGGGTGATGAATCCCACGTTCTGTTGGTCGTAGACGTCGTAGCCGCGATAGAACTGCGCCGGGCGACCGGCCGCGGGGGTGAGGAGGTCGCGCAGGGTGGGGACCGCGCCGTTGTGCAGGTAGGGGGCGCGCAGCCAGACGCCGTCGAGGTGCACGGCGATATAGCCATCCAGGGCCTCCTCCACCATGCCCCGGCGCTCGGCCCCGAGCTCCGTGGCGGTGCGGTTGGCGGCGATCGCCGCCGCCTTGTTCCAGCTCGCGATGCGGTTGCGATCGGTGCCCACCTCCTCCGCCGGGACGCTCTTGCCCGTGCGGGTGCTGGCGTGGCATCGGGCGCATTGCGCGTCGAAGACGCTATGCCCGGTGTCCGCAAGGGTCTGATCGATCGGGAACGGGTACTTGGGCGGCGGCAGGGATCCCAGGTACTCCACCAGCCAGTCCATCTGCGCCGCGAAGTCGGCCTGGGGCTTGGCCACGATCCCCAGGGCCGAGTCGGTGATCACCGAGCGGGCATCGTAGGTGGCGCCGTCCCAGTTCAGGCGCATGCCCTCCTCCGGGCGGTACTTGTTGAGGTTCCAGATCGACGGGCAGTCGGTGGGGCCGTAGGTGCCGTCCTCCGGCATGTTCAGCATGAAGTACTTGGTGAGGTTCATGGCGTCGTCGCGCCCCGGTCCCCACGGCGCCATGTCCTCCCGGCTCATCCAGTCGAAGTTGCGTTCCACGAGGGCCTGGTGCGTCAGGGGGATGATCAGGAAGCGATACAGGATCCGGTCGAGCCACGAGAGGTCGGTCACCAGACGGATCTCCGCCAGGATGTTATCGGCGTTGAAGCGCGGGTCGCGGGCCGCCTGGCTGAGGAAGGAGAAGAACCCCTGGATGTTGTTGGTGTGGGCGGGACCCGCGATCACGAACACCGGCGGCGCGTCCGGCGACTCACGGTAGGAGGCGGTGTGACACACGGCGCAGGTGTTGCTCACCCGGGGAAAGCCCACGGTCTTCTTGGTGAAGCCGATCGGCAGCTCGTGCCCCTCCTCCCAGGCGACCCCGAGGGAGGCGTAGCCGCCGGGGCCCGGCAGGTACTCCGGGAACATGCGCGGCAGGACCACGAAGATCCAGTACGGGATCCCCGCCTCGTTCTCGCCGCCGAGGGAGCCGTACTTGAACCGCTCGTCGCCGCTGGCGAAGGGCGGCTGGTCCACCTCGCGCAGCAGCTTGTACCAGCCCACGGCCGCGCCGGTGGTGACCAGGGCGGCGAGCAGGACGACAACCGTGAAGATCCATCTCCATTTGCGCTGCTTGGGGCTCATCGGGGTCTCCTGTCAGGCGGCCGTGGCCGTTTCAAAACGTCTTGAGGAATTCCACCAGGGCGTCCTTGTCCGCGGGCGGCAGGTCGGTCCCGTACGCCGCTCCCTCATGGCCCGCATTGCCGTTACCGGCGATGCGGGTGTCATAGAGGAAGAACGCGCTTCCGTCCTGTGCCGGGACGTCGGACACGAACCCGACCTTGATGGGGTCGTACACGTCGTTACCGCGATAGAACTCCGCCGGCCGGTCGGCCGCCGGTTCCAGGAGGTCGCGCAGGGTCGGTACCGAGCCGTTGTGCAGGTACGGGGCGCGTAGCCACAGCCCGTCGAGGGGCATGGAGGCGTAGCCGTTCGTCTTGCGGAAGTGGCTGAAGCGCTCGTCGCCGTAGCCTGCATAGAGCAGGCCCTGGTTGACCGCGAGCACGCGGGTGTAGGAGTCGAGGCGGTGGCGATCGGTGCCGATTTCGTCGATCGGCACCACGGTGCCGACGTACTCGCCCGAGAAGTCCTTGCCGCTCACGCCGTGGCAGGTCGTGCAGTACTCCCGGTAAATCGCCGCGCCGCGCGTCGCGGCGGCCTGGTCGATCGCGTAGGGCCACGGGGGCGGAGACGCATCGAGCAGCCACTCCTCCATGCGCCGGATGCTCGCGCGATCCAGTGTGGCAGGGGTCGCACCGGTCCCGAACGCGGCGCTGCGGTTGCGCTCCTCCACCTTGGTGTTATTGCCGTCCCAGTGGAGCTGCATGCCCTCGCGTGGCCGCTGGTTCCAGATGGAGGGGAAATCGACGGTGCCGATCAGCTCCGCCGGATCTGCCCGGTCCAGCGGGAAGTTGAAGATCACCTTCGCGGAGTTGAAGGTGTCGACCCGCCCCGGACCCCACGCCGGCTGATGGTTCACGAAGTCGAAGCGCTCGCGCAGGATCATCACCTGATCGCGCATCAGCAGGACCGCGAGGGGGTAGACCAGGTAGTGATCGATCACATCGAGGTCGCCCCCCATCGCCTCGATGGCCGGGATGATGTACGCGGGCGAGAAGCGCGCGTCGGCGACGCAGTCGAAGAAGAACCGCTCGAAGCTCAGCAGGTCGACGGTGTTGGCCGGCATCCCCGCGATCACCCGCGGGGGCGCACCGGGGGCGTCGCGCACGGTGCTGGTGTGACACACGGCGCAGTTGAGGAACACCCGATCCAGGCCGGTCACGCGGCGCTTCGACATGCCCACGGGGAGGTCGTGTCCTGGCTCGTAGATCATCCCCAGGGAGGCGTAGCCCTCGCCCGGCAGGTGGTCCTCGCACACCGTGGGTAGGACCTGCCAGATCCAGTACGGGAATCCGGACTGACGCTCCCCGCCGGTGGAGCCATATTTGAAGTGCTCCTGCGGGTCGGCATACACGACTGGCTCGTCGACCCCGAACCGGCTGACGGCCCAGGCGACGATGGCCACCAGGAGGATGAGTGGCACGGCCAGCGCCAGCCAGCACGGCACATGCCGGCCGCGCCGCGGCGTAGGGGCGGGGGCTTCGCTTCCAGGAGTGTTCGCCACGATCGGGTCCTTTGTCGGATCTGCCTATCCCGTTGGCTCAGTCATTGTGAGGGCCAACGGAAACAGCGATTGGGCCAGGAAACAGCTCCGCGCGTAGGGCGGGCTTCAGCCCGCCGGACGCCAACACCGGTTGAGAAAACGGCGTCGGCCGGTTGAAACCGGCTCTACAGGTTGGCGGCATATCCGCTGGAAGGAGCGCACCATCTTCCATTTCCGCTGATCCTCTGTGCCCTCTGTGGCGGACAAGTCTTCTGGGTCGATTGCCACAGAGGGCACAGAGATCACAGCGGTGGTGCGGCAGGTGGTACCCGAAGACGGACTGCCTAGCATGAGGTGTCATTCATGAAGTCCTTCATAGGCGCGATGGTGGAACGGTCGGATCAACCGGGATCGGCCAGACAGGTGCGGAGGTTCTCGTAGCCCCGCGCCTCCAGCTCCTCCAGCACCGGCGGCTGCCCGGTCTGGGATTGCAGCAGGTCGGACACGTAGCGCCGCAGCGCGGCCAGCTCGGGGCTCTCCGGCCAGGCCGCGGGGCTGACGCCGAGCTCCTCCAGGGCGTGCACCGGCGGCATCGGGGTCTTGGACCGGGCGTCGTTCGGCCGGCCCCACATGGCGAGGCGCACGTAGAGACGCTCGGCGCATTGTCCGAGGTTGTCCCGCACCTGCACGGGCGTGCCGCGCAGGAAGTTGGGTGGCGAGCGGTCGTTCGTCTGATGACACAGGGCGCAGTAGTGATAGAACCCCTGCTCGGCCCGTGCGGCGCCCTGCGCGGCCGCCTGGCGCAGGACGCCATCGTCCGGATGTTCGTCCACGGCCGCCGGCGGCAGCGCAGAGCCATCCTCGCAGCAGGTGCGCAGCTCGCCCATGCCGAGGCCGGCATGGAGGGCCTCCAGTACGGCGGGTCGACGGAACGGCCGCGACGAGAGCGTGTCGTCGGCGTCGCCCTTATCTGCGAGGGCGTCGAGGATGGCCGCCACGGCCGCGAAGTCCTCCACGACCGTGAGGACCGCGGGGCCCTCCGTCCCGGGTGAAAGGTCGGCAATGGTCGCGCCGGAGCCGGGGGTATTCCATGCGACCCGCAGGCCCTCGATGGTGTCGCCATCGGCGCCACGCGCCCGCAACGCGCCGCGCGAGAGCCGCAGGGTGAGTTGCCCGCCACGGTCGGTGTCCGCGAACGATCCACCGGCGACCTCCAGGTCGATCAGGGTGGCCCCGTCGGGCAATGTCAGCCGGTCGATGGTGCCACGCACGACCACGCCATCGTGGAGATAGACCCGGCCACGCATGGCGAAGGAGGTGGCGCCGGCGGGCTCCCGGCCGCCGCAGGTGAGGCTGACACGGAGGCTGCCGTCGTCGCGACGCTTCGCCGTCAACCCGCACGTGGCGTCGTATTGCCGGCGCGTGGCCGCGCTGCCGAGCGCCCGGTCGTAGAGCTCGCGATCGAGCCGCTCCACGTCGACGTCGGCGAGAAAACCGGCGAGGCCGGTGACCAGCCGCTCCGCGCCCGCCGCGGCGGTCCATGTCTCCAGGGGCGGCCGCGGCTGCAGCGGGTCGAGGGACGATGGCACGTGCAATTGTTGCTGCAGGTGGTCGGTGGCGTGGTCCGTGGTGTCGGTCGCGCCCGCCGCGACGACCTCGGGAAGGGGGCGACGGTCGGGGATATCGGGGTTGGAGATCAGCAGCCCGGCGGGCCATTGCCGGCGCCAGTGGCCGGCGAGGGTCGCGGCGAAGCGTTGCCAGTCCCGATCGTCCGCGCGGCCAGATGGCAGGTGGCCCGTGAGGCGGTAGCGGAGGGCGAAGCGCAGGGCGCGGGCGCGGCAGCGCCGCGCATCCCGGTCGTCCGGGTCTGGACCACAGCCCCGCTGCCAGAGGAGCTGGATCGCCGGGATCTGGTTGGCGCGGTCGGTGGCGTCGTCGATCCCGTTGGGGACGTCGATGCCGATCTGCACGGGGATGCCGTAGAAGTCCCGGTGCTCCTGCTCCAGGAGCGCGGCGACGCGGGCGTTGGCGTTGGTCTCGTCCCACAGGGGACGGGAGAACAGGGGCGCCGCGTTCTGATGGCAGGCGGTACACACCGCACGGTTCGCGTAGAACACCCGCGGCTCGCCCCCTGCGTGGTAGTCCTTGACGATCTGAAACTCGAAGCGTCCGGCCGCCTCGTTGTAGCTGATCACCTCGATCACGCCGGTCTTCTCCATGTACCCGAGATACAGGCGATCCTTGAGGAAGATGCCAGCCGTGCCGGGCTCCGGCGCCGGCTCCCCGTCCACCGCCAGCACCACCCGCGGGTAGCGCGCGAACTCCGGCGCGGCGGCGGTGCGCTGGAGGGAGCGCCCGAGGGGGATCAGCACCTGCTGGAACGGCGTGCTCGCTGGCGACGAACGCAGGTGGCGCGCCAGCTCTGCGCGCAGGGCGGAGAAGGGAAACGGGATCCGGTAGGCGGGCGCGCCGCCGCGGTCATCGGTGAACAAGAAGTCGAACAACGATCGCCCGATGGGCGGCAGGTTCGGCCCCGGCTGGCGGGGGTTCACCACCCACGTCGCCCCAAGCCCCTTCGCGCGGGCCACTGTCCCCTGCCCGGTGGCCTCGTGGGACGGCGGATTGCCGGCGGCGAATCCGCTCGCCACCGGCGTGGCCAGAGCAACCACCAGTGCGAGGAGTGCCATCGGCTTCGTCCAGGGGGTCATCCGTTCGCGCCGGCGTCGCCACGCTTCATCGGCCGCCGCGGAGGGCGCAACCCGTTCACGCAGTACGGGAAGGGCCGGATCGCTAATGCGCGACGCTGGCCACCGCCAGGCGCTGACTGCCGACCGAGCACTCCTCCGCGGGGCTCCCGGCGGTGAGCCACTGATCGAGACCCGCGTCGGCGATCTCCTTGTTGTAGAGCGTGAAGTTCAGGACGAACACGCGGTCGAGATAGGCCCGGCCGAGGTAGAAGCCGGGGCGGATCATGCGGATCTCGTCGCGCACGGCGAAGCCGCGCCGGGTGGCGAGGAAGTCCGGCCGCTCGCGATAGCCCGCGATCTCGTCGCTGAAGGCGTAGTCGATGATGAGCGACTCGCGGCGCCCGTCGAGCAGGCTCTGGCCGCAATACAGGCGTGCCGGGAACATCAGCCAGGCGTCCTTGCGGTCGACGTCGATCTTGGGGATGTCCCCCAGGGGCCCATCGATCAGCGGGGCGAGGATGGCGAGGTCCTCGATGCGGTTGCGCAGCACCATCTGGTCCCGGTAGAAGACCTTGCCCTTCCACAGGATGCGGCCCAGGGCCTCCAGTTTGCGTGCCTTGAAGCGCACGACCAGCCCCTTCAGCCCGCCGATGATCTCCGCCGCACGGACCTTACCGGTGCTCCCCTCCGGGAGAAACAGATCCCCGTCATAAGGGCCGTCCGGGATCGGGCCGGCGGTGAGCCGCGCGTAGATCTGATCGACCTTTTCCTGGTCGAGGTGGCCCAGGTACTTCGGGGTGATCCGGGCGAGCTCTTGGCGACTCTCCACCGTGTCCCCCAGGGGATAGCGGTGCTCCAGTCGCGCGAAGTCGGGCTTGGTGCTGTAGCGGGCGTCATAGCCCATGAACTGGATGTCAGGCTCGGCCTGACGGCCCCCCTTACATCCGCCGAGTACGGCGACCGTGGCGAGGACGAGGACCGCCGCTAGGACCTGGACGTGGCGACTATACATGGGAGCTCCTGGTCTCAGAGGGTGGCGAGGAAGGCGATCAGGGCCTTCTTGTCCGACTCGGGGAGATCCCCGCCGAACTCGTGGCCCTTGTTCTCCACGTCGTCGGTGCACGAGCTGTAGGTGGCCAGGAGGTCCGGCTTCGCCCCCAGCACGCCGACCAGCGAGGCCGGGTCGGCGAACATCTGGGTGGCGATGTCGCCCAACTCGGCGCTGACCCGCCCGGCCGCCGCATCCGTCATGTTAGCGAGGAGGCGCTCGTGCAGGGCCTCCGGGTCGGTCTTGGAGAGCACCACGTCGACCAGGAACTCCTTGTGCAGGAAGTTGCCCAGCAGGCCGGCGTTGGTGCCGGCGGGGACGCGGAGCTGCAGGCCGAGCACCGGGTTCTCCTGCTCACCGTCCCATAGCCGCGGGCCGACGTCGACGATGATGTCCTCGTCGAGCTTGGTGATCTTGGGGATGCGGCGATCCGGATGGAGGAGGTCCTCCATGGACGCCTTGTAGAGGGCGAAGCGGCCCTCGACGCTCGGGTCGTACTTCACGCAATCGGGGGGATCGGCGAGCAGCTTGCCGTCGCCGTCCACGTAGCTCTGGCGATAGAAGTCGTTGCGGGGATTCTGCGGCTCGCCGCAGATCTCCGGCCCCAGGGAGTTGTCGTGCAGGAGCGGCGCGTGGGCCCAGAGGCTCACCAGGGAGATGTTGCGGTAGTAGCCGCGCCCGCCGTCGGCCCGCTCCGGGACGTTGGCCTCCCGCGGCCGCTCCTTGTAGGTGGTGGAGGAGAACTGTCCCCAGATGTGGCCCTTCATGTGGTTGGAGTGCAGGGCGCGACAGCGATTGGTCCCCACCTCGGAGACCGGCGTCGGCTGATCGTTGCCGAGCCAATCGTCGCGGATCCCGGTCTTGTCCGAGATCGCGTAGAAGTCACGGGTCTCCACCGGTCCCTCCTGGCTGGAGTGGCAGCGGGCGCAGTTCTCCGCGAACACCAGCCGCCCGCGGCTCACCGCCCCCTGGCCGAACTCCTTCTCCAGATCGTCGATCAGGTCGTCGCGGGTGTAGGTCGCCTTCGGATCCCGCTTGCGCACCTCGTTCTCCCGCGCCTGCTGGAGGTCGGTCGCCAGCACCCGCGGCGAGAGGAAGAAGTCGACCACGTGGCCGATGCGGTCCTCGATGGCGCGGAAGTTGGGACAGTCGCGCCGGCACTGGCCGATGTCCGTCTCGGTCTGGCCGTAGCCGCGTTGCTGCGGGTCGATCTGCCGCATGTCCGTGAGATGGTTGACCCAGCACTCCTCCGAGCAGGAGCCGATGTTGATGTACACACGCTGCAGGGCGAGGTCGATACCGACGCTGTCACCACCACCCTTGAGGATGTGGTGCACGGCCTGGAGCTCCTCGCTCTTGCGCCAGCACTTGGTGGCCTTGCCGGGCTCGCACCAGCACTGATCCTCGTCCGCGTCGTCGGGACAGCTCGCCACGCTACGCCAGCGGTCGACCTTCTCGTTCGGGAACGTCGGTCGCTCGGCGATGTTGAGCAGGGAGTTCTGGGTCCCCGCGTTGTTCACCTGATCGTTAGGCACCGCCGAGGTGTCGGTGGCGCCGGGCCGCGAATGGGCGAAGACCTGCCACTCCAGGCTGTTGACCGGCATGCCCGAGGCCATGATCTCGGACACCCGCGCATACTGGTTGCCGATCGCCCCCTTGAGGTTCTCCCACTTCGGGTGGGCCGGATCGTCCGGGGGATGGAGGGGGTCGAAGGCGATGTGACAGGCGCCACACGCCATGCCGATGGTGAACGGCGGCTCGATGGAGCCGTCCCGCAGGTGGCTCACCCGGCTGTCGGAGTTGGCGGGATTGTCGCTCAGAGGGCGGTCGAACCCCTCCCAGGTACCGAGCTGGCCACCGTTGACCTGGCGCCAGCGCGCCGCGTCGAAGTGCGGGTTGGGAAACTTGCGCAACCCGAGGACGCCGGTGGAGGTACCGAACTTGAGGTCGCAGGGCGACTGGCGCTGATCCGCCGGCCCGTGCGGGTCACCGGCCGGGATGGGCCCCTCCTGGAAGTCGCAGGCCGGGTCGCGGTAGCCGGTCTTGCCGACGAACTTCAGCAGCTCCTCGTCGCCCGGGCACCAGTCGAAGCCATAGGTCTCCTCGTAGCTCTTCGCCGGGCACCCCGGGCTGCCGGGCTGACAGCAGTCCGGGTCGTTCATCACCCCCCATGCGGCAAAGCGATCGTCCCGCTCGCGGGAGCCCAGCACCCGGTACCAGTCGATCAGCACGCCGATACGCTGCTGGAAGACGTAGGTATGGAAGCGATCGTTGCCCGCCGTGGCCTTGTACCAGATCTCCCGGCCCGCCCGCTGCGACGGGGTGAGGCCGGCATCGGACGCGTAGTAGCCGGTCTCACCGTACGCGGGCGCCGTGGGTGTGGGGGCGGCGAACGCGGACGGGACGGTCAGTCCGAGGCCGGCGACCGAGGCGATGAACATGGCGACACGCGCCGGATGAGAAAGGGTTCCCATGATCTTCTCCCTGACGGCGAGGACGCATCTGCTGCGCGTCGCACTCGCGGATTGCGCTCGAATCCATGGATGGGGTGGACTGCTACCACCGCGAACGAAGCGGAGGTGCTTCACGGCCTCCCCGGATCCCGTTGATGACGTCGTCGAGCCATCGTCTCCCTCGCCTCCTGCAAGTGGTGACTGCGCCAATGCCGCGGCGCATAGCAACCACTTTACAAATAAAGACGACCGGAAAAACTGTCTTTGGCTGTGCGAATTTCACCGGCGGTTCCCACACCACTGCCATTTGCCGCGCTGTCCGAAGGGGACGGACCTCGTCGCAGCTCTGATCGAAGGGCGGATGACCTCCTGACATCGGCGTTGACGCAGGGTCATCTCCGACGCATCGCGTAGCCACTCGGTCCGCAGGCGGGTCGCCATCGACCGACCCACCACCCGGCGCTTCATGCTCTCCGACGCGATGCCGGATCAAGCCGCGTAGCGGCGGATCCGACCATGACGGGCGTCGGCTCCGCTCCGCTTGAGCCGACCTACGGGTCGTGCATGGAATGCGACCGCGATCAGGAAACGAGGTACTTAACGGCCCGCCTCGCCATTCCGCGCCAAATGCTCAGCAGAGCAGTGGATAGACCGGTGCATGAACTTTCTTTGCGCCTTGGCGTCTTTGCGTTAAGCCGTTAACGGCCTGGCACCGAGCGTCGGGCCACGACGCCTTACCGCCCCTGCGACAGGAAGTCCCAGGCGGTCTGGGCGAGGAGGTGGGCGCCGAGGGGCAGCGCCGACTCGTCGACGTCGAAGCAGGCGTGGTGCAGGGGGTGCTGGGTGGCCTCGCCGTCGTTGGCGCTGCCGAGGCGGAAGTAGACCCCCGGCGCGTGGTCGAGATAGCAGGAGAAGTCGTCGCCGCCCATGGACGGCTCGGTGATCTCGACGATGTTCTCGGCGCCGACCACCTTGGTGGCGGCGGCCTCGAACAGGTCGGTCAGGGCCGGGTCGTTGATCACCGGCGGGGCGCCGACCTCGTAGTGCAGGCGGTAGGTCGCCCCGTTGGCGCGGGTGATGCCGTCGATCACCCGTTCCATCTCGGCGCGCACGTGGCGGCGCACCGGGTCCGACAGGGTGCGCACGGTGCCGGCCATGGTGGCGTGGCCGGGGATCACGTTGGGGGCGATGCCGCTGTGGAGGTTGCCGATGGTGAGGACCACGGGCTCATGGATGGAGATCCGGCGCGGGATGATCTGGTGCAGGGCGGTGACGACGTGGGCCGCGACCAGCACCGTGTCGACGCACTCGTCCGGGCGGGCGGCGTGGCCGGGCTGGCCGTCGATCTCGATGGTGAAGAGGTCGGCGGCGGCCATCATCACCCCGCGGCGCACGCCCACCTGACCGACGCGGATGTGCGGCTGGACGTGGAGGGCGAAGATGGCGTCCACCTTGGGGTCGGTCATCACCCCGGCCGCGACGAGGTCGTCGGCGCCAGCGCCGGTGTGCTCCTCCGCCGGCTGGAAGAGGAACTTCACCTGGCCCGGCAGGTGGTCGGCGAGGCGGGCGAGGAGGATCGCCGCGCCGAGGGCCGCGGTGGTGTGGCAGTCGTGCCCGCAGGCGTGGGAGACGTTGGGGACCTGGGAACGGTAGGCCACCTCCTTCTCATCCTGGATGCCGAGGGCGTCCATGTCCGCGCGCAGGGCCACGGTGCGGCCCGGCCGGGCGCCGCGCAGCAGGCCCACCACCCCGTGGCCGCCGACCTGGGTGCGGGTCTCCAGGCCGAGGGAGTCGAGGACGCCGGTGACCAGCGCCGCGGTGGCCTCCTCGTGGCAGCTGATCTCCGGGTGCTGGTGGAGGGTGCGGCGGATGGTCGACAGGGGGATGGCGAGGGCCTCGGCCTGGCGTGTGAGCCACTCCGCCACGGCCGTGGCGGAGGCGTCGTGCGGGGCGTCGATGCGGAGGTCTCGTAGGGGCATGGCGGGGAACGCGGGCTAATGGTTGGGGATTGGACGGCTGACGAGAAAGCCACTGGTGAAGCGCTCGGACATGGTGTGGACCACCCGCACGAGATCGCCGTGCTCGGCGAACAGGCGGCGTTGCTCGTCGGCGCCGGAGCCGGCGCGGGCGATGGCCGGGACCCGGGCGAGGTACTCCGCG
>Ga0210124_1000673_pt1 | contig 16516 bp, 19 predicted proteins | sample Muzzi_PWC_D2_FD_185554 | JGI IMG/M metagenome (GOLD analysis project Ga0210124, IMG submission 185554) | Wetland microbial communities from San Francisco Bay, California, USA, that impact long-term carbon sequestration - Muzzi_PWC_D2 (SPAdes) | ecosystem: Environmental > Aquatic > Marine >... | reverse complement strand
GCACCCTCGTCGAGGTCGAGGATGAAGAAGAACGAGAGGATCGTCATCGCTCTCGAGTAGCCGGTGACAGGTCTGTCGGACGAAGCGATCCACAATACCCGGCAAGGCACTGCGGACACATGCCAGCCGCGCTGTCGATCAGGGCTGGATCGGCAGGATACGGACGCGGGCGAGCACCTGGTCCACACTCACGATGGCCCCGCGCTGTAGGGCGTCGCGGTAGTCGGTGAGCACCTTCACGACGAGCGCTTCGATCGCCTCCGGAAAGACATCCTGCGTGCGGACCTGAACCACGCTCGGACCCGTTGCATGGGTCATGGCGAGTAGCGCGCCAAAGTCGAGGTCGTGGGTGAAGACCACATGCTTGTGATCCCGCGCCCACTCCATGATCTCCCCATCCGTCGCCCGCGGATCTCCCACGGCGGTCCAGTGAACCGAGTCGATGCCGTGGCGCTGTAGGACCTCAGCCCACCGAGGTGGCAGGTTCACGTCGATGATGATCTTCATGCCACCCGCAGCGGCACCTCGACCTCTTCCGCACGCCACGCCGCATAGGAGAGCGCCGCGCGGAGATCATCCGGTTCGAGATAGGGGTACGCCTGGAGGATCTCCTCATTCGAATGGCCGGCGGCGAGCAACCCCACCACGGTCCCGACAGTGACCCGCAGGCCGCGGATGCACGGCCGCCCCCCCATGACCTCTGGGTCGTGCGTGATCCTGGCCAGAAGCTCCATTCGTGACGCTCCAAAAACGCGGCGCCATACCGCTTGCCATCGAGACTATCCAGTCGGCCCGGCCTTGCCAAGGAGAAGCTCAAAGGCCCAGCCGTGCCATGCACCCTCCCCTTCCTTCTGCACTATGGTGGGGTCGTGGTGGGGTCGTGCTTGCGTTATTGCATTATCAGGTCTGCAGAATTAGCGACTCTAATCGTCCAGCGCGGTCCGGCGGTCTCTGACGTCAGTCGTTCGACACAAGACGAGAGAAGGAGAAGAATCATGGCGGACCTGAAGATCCGGGTGTTCAAGGGTCGTGAGTCGGCACCGGAGACGACGGTGACGGTGCCCGGGAGCGTGCTGAAGATCGCGTCCAAGCTCATCCCGAGGCGGGCGAGGGAGGCCCTTCAGGAGCGGGGCATCATCAAGCTCGCCGAGAACCCGGACGCGCGCGGCACCCTCGTCGAGGTCGAGGATGAAGAAGAACGAGCGGATCGTCATCGCTCTGGAGTAGCCAGTCGCCCGATCCTTCACGCCAACGGATTCACCGTTTGCGGCCCGCGAGTCCACCGCCAGATCATCCTGCCGGTGGCATGATCCGCAGGAGATGAACGGCCCCCGAAGATGAGAGATCTGTACGAGTATCAGCGGGATGCAATCTGGATCAAGGAGTACCCCATCCACTTTGCAGGGACGCGGTTCAACTCGCGAATGACGATCGTCCGCCTGGCGAGTGGCGGGCTATTTGTCCACTCGCCATGCGAGATCGATGCGCACACGAAGAGTGCGATCGGCGAGCTGGGCGAGGTGGCATTCATCGTGGCACCCGGTTCGTATCACCACCTCTACGTACCGTCCGCCCAGGAGGCGTTTCGCGAGGCGGAGACCTTCATCTGCCCGGGGATTGAGCGGAAGCGGCCGGAGATCGAGTTCGACTGGTTGCTGGGAGATCGACCCGACCCGAGGTGGGAAGCGGATTTCGAGCAGGTCCTGGTCCGGGGGAACAGGTTCATCTGGGAGGTGGCCTTCTTTCACAAGGCGACCCGGACCCTCCTCCTGGTCGACCTGATCGAGAACTTCACAGATCAGACGGAAGACGTGAACCTGGCACTGGAGCTGTGGTGGAAGGCAGTCTTTCGCATGTGGGGGAAGCCGAAGCCCGCGCCGGAGTACCAGCTCGGGTGGAAGGACAAGAGGGCCGCTCGCCGGTCGCTGGCGCGGATCCTCGAGTGGGACTTCGAGAGAATCATCCTCTCCCACGGAGACCTGATCGAGGACAACGCCAAGGAGGTCGCGCGCCACGCATGGCGACGGCCCCTCGCCGCGGGCGAGGATCGATAACGAGGCGACCGGCGGGACCGGTTTCCCGGCCGCGGCGCCATGGCGGGGCTAGCCCGCAGTTCCTACCACGTCTTGTGGGTCGCGGTACAAGCGCCCGGTGCGGCGCCGCACCGGACGCATGGTCCGGCTGGGTGGATCAGTCGGGACAGCTCGCGCAACACGGATCACATTCCACGGGATCACATCCACATCCGCCGCCTCCACCCATCTCCCTTTCGACCCCGAAGGCAAAACTGTCCGCGACGAAGAACGCCTCCCCCGCAGCCAGGTCTGCGGTGAAGAACTGGCCAAAGGCAGCGCGCGCCATGCCGTTGGAACCGCACGCGAGGACATGCCGGTAGAGTGGACCGCCGTCGTTCTCCGTCCCGGGGACCGGCGTGCTTCCCTCCTCGACGAAAATGCGGCAGTCGGGCTGCACCACAAGCTGTCTCGAGCTCCCTATCAGCCGGCCGGACAGGTAGACCGTGGCGGTCAGTTCCTGTGGTCCCAGCACCGTGAGGTCTGCCAGGCACAAGACCCCCGCACCGCGTGCAGGCGCGGCCGCCGGGAAGATCGACTGCAGGGTGAGGTCCTCGGCACAGAGCGCCGTGGTGATGCCGGCCCCATGGGAGAAGACCCGCTCCTGCCAGACGCGGCTCTCCCCCGGGGGGAGTCCGCCGACGAACACGCGGTCCTCGTCGGCGCTCAGCAAGGGGGGATGGTTGGGCAGGGCCGCGTCATCGCCCCTGGCGCCTGTTGGATGAGCTGCGCAGAGGCAGAGACAGAGCACTGCGACCCGAACAGCGATCTCGTTCTTCATCGGGCAACCTCCTTCGTTGGTGATCACAGGTGCGCCGTTGCCTGGTGCGGGTGTCGTGCGATGGGACGACCGACTCGCGCGATCCGGCAAACGGGATCAATCGGGACAGCTCGCGCAACAGGGGTCACATTCCACGGGATCACACTCGTCACACACCCCGGTGTCGTCGGGAACAAAGAGCCCCACGTCGTCGATACCGTCACCGTCGAAGCTTGCGTAGATCCCCCCCTCCTCCAGACCCGTGGTGAGAAACCGCCCGAAGAGCGTCCCCCTCATGCCGTCTGACCGGCACGTGTACACATGCAGGTAGAGTGGGTCGCCATCGTCGTTCACCGCGGGGAGCGGCGTGCTTCCCTCCTCGACGAAGATGCGGCAGTCGGGCCGCGCCACGACCTGTCTGGAAATTCCTCTCAGCCGGCCGGACAGGTAGGCCGTGGCAGTGCGCTCCTGCGGTCCCACCACCGTGACGTCCGCCAGGCACAAGACCCCTTCACCACGCGCAGGAGCGGCCGCCGGGAAGATCGGTTGCAGGGTGAGGTCCTCGGCACAGAGCGCCTTGGTGGTGCCGTCCCCGTCGGAGAAGACCCGCTCCTTCCAGACGCGGCTCTCTCCGGGGGGGAGCCCACCGACGATCACGCGGACCTTGGCGGGGCTCAGCAGGGGAGGATGGTTGGGCAGGGCCGCGTCATCGGCCTCGGCGCCAGAAGGGTGCACGGCGCAGAGGACGAGTCCAAGCATGGCGATGACAGCAGAAATGGAATGGTTCATCCGGTGACCTCCTTGGCGGGCGACAATCGGCTCGAAGCAACCCCATGTACTACGGTGTGAACGGCTCGGTCGGAGGCCTCTGCCCACGGCTGGCGGCCACCCGAGGCCCTCGCCAGGACCCCTGCGATTGATCTCGTCTCCGGAAGACACGGTCTCAAACCAACGGAGTTCTGGGCTGCATGCCGTGGATCCGCCACTCTCTTGAAACCGACGAATTGGGCCAACGGCATTCGACACCTGCCTATCAGACGATGTTGTCCCGCCAATCCCATATCTGCAGCTGGCTGGTGATGCCGCGGCTTCGCGCCGTCGCTGCCGTGACGAGTTGGCAATCCGGATCGATGGCGCCCGCGGCGTGGAGCCGAATTGCCACGAGCACGGGCACAAGATCGTCGTCTTCCGCTGTCGTGTCGTCGGCGAAGATGGTCACCTCATGCTGGCTCGATTCCTCGGCTTCGATAGGTTCCACGACCAACCGATCCGCAAGGGGTTTGAACGTCCCGGCGTTCACGACCGCGACCTCACCCTCGACCGGCGGACAGCTCCCCGGATCCCTCAGGCCATCCGCCTCACGCTGATCCCGGAAATACGCGAGTGCGATGCCGATCTGCGTCTCGCGCGCCGCCAGGTGAGAAAGCGCATAGGAGGTAGAAACCTCTTCGCGAGGCGTGGTGTGCGGGGTGATCGAACCCGGCTTGGCCAGGACCTGGCCGCGCCTCACGCCGGCGTCTTCCGTCTCGACCTCGCACACCAACTGGAAGTCCGGTTTTGCAAGCAGATCGATATTGTCGACCATGAGCGACACCGTTTCACCGAGCGCCCCTGGCACCGGCTGGAACGGGATCGTGGTCTGCTGGCTCGGGGGGGCGTCTTCGCCGCTCCATAGAAAGCCGACAACGAATGGATGACGGAGGTCACCGTGTTCGAACGCCAGGAACGGAAAGTTGACGTTGGCATAGCGATCGACGGCGCCACGAACCACAGCGACGGGGTCCGCGGTGTCGTCGAAGATGGCCTCGATAGCCGGGACAAACAGCAGGCTGCAGACCAGACTCTCCCCGCTGCTACCGGTCGCGGTGACCACCACACCTCGCTTCGGTGGTACGACGGTGTCATCCGCGCCGGCCACGCCCACTTGGGCGGTGACGGCGAGGGCGCTCAACACGAACAGGACGGGCCGGGGGAGATGGATCATTGAAACCTCCTCTTGTTCCCACGCGACGCTTCGAGATGGGTTGGATCCCTTTTTCTGGGTGGGCGTTCTGGCCGGGCGGTCACCGGGAGGCGCGACGATGAGGGCCAAACGGGGTGGTCTGGCTCTGGACTCGGGAAAAGAGTGCATCCCGAAGAGGCGCCGCACGGCCCTGTTGGTCTCCTCCACAGCAAACCTGATGCCAAGGCCGGTCGCTTCGGGCTGGAGGCCGACGATTCGCTGACGGCCCTTCGGCAATCAAGAGGTTTGGCCATCAAATTTCAGGGGATTTTCGTCTCCCCCGCCATCGCGAGACTCGCCTCGTCGGGGCGGTTGTTCAATTTTGAGACGACATCGTCTCCATGCGACAGGCACGTTGCTCAAGATTGAGACATGGCCTTTGGACCATCGCCCGATGGTCGGATCCGGTCGGGTCAGGCTGGGGCTATCCCATCATTCGGTCTGCGGAAGTGGATCCGCTGTCGGTCCAGCGCCCGCGGCGGGCTCCCTCTTCAGCCGTTCGGTATGACCCGAGAGACGGAAAACGGTCATGGCGGACTTGAAGATCCGGGTGTTCAAGGGTCGCGAGCCGGCGCCGGAGACGACGGTGACGGTGCCCGGCAGCGTGTTGAAGATCGCGTCCAAGCTCGTCCCGAGGCGGGCGAGGGAGGCCCGTCAGGAACGGGAGATCGAGCTGGAGGAGCGCCGAGAACCCGGAGGCGCGCGGCACCCTCGTCGAGGTCGAGGAGCACAAGCGGGACGAGAGAATCGTCATCGCTCTCGAGTAGCCGGTGACAGGTCTGCGGAGCCGACGGAGCCACCGGGCACCGCGCCGCGGAGGCCCGCCTGGCGACGGCACAGTCGGCCGGTGGGGGGATCTGGACAAAGATCCGGGCGGTCCGGTATCCATGTAGGCAGCGAACACAACAAGGCCCGCCAGTGGTGGCGGAGGAGGTGGGTATGGGTATGCGGTTGCAGCTGCTGCTCGTCGTGACGCTCCTCTTCGTAGCCCTCAGCGAGGCCATCGCGGCGCCTCCCGAGGGTGGCCCGCACGCGCCGCCTCCGGCGCGGCAGATCCCCGGGCTGACCGCGCCCGATCCGTTTCCGCGCGGCTGCGTCGACTGCCACGTGAACATGCCCGACCAGAACATGGACGTGCGGCTCAGCACCCTCATGCGCGGATGGCAGGAGCAGGTGGAGCCGGCGCTGCTCGCCAGGGTGCGGGCGTTCACTCCCGTGGAGATCGCCCTCGCAGGAAATCACCCGCAGGTCGAGGTGGCCGGTGAGGCGATCCCGAAGGCGTGCCTGGAGTGCCACACCTCCACGTCCACGACCGCGCCACCCTTCGACCGCCTGCTGCACGGCCTGCACCTCGTGGGCGGAGCGGAGAACCACTTCCTGTCGTTGTTCCAGGGCGAGTGCACCCACTGCCACAAGCTCGACACGGCGACCGGCGTGTGGTCCCTCGGGAGTGGAGTGGAGCAGTAGCGCCCTCCGGCATCTTCCCCGCGAGGCGGGTCGTCCGCGACCACACCGAGAACCCAGACGCGCCCGACACCTTCGTCGAGGTCGAGGAAGCAGAAAAACGAGCGCGTGGGCATCGCTCTGGAGTAGCTGACAAGAGGCCGTGCCAATCGAGCCGCGGGTCGCGGCGGCTCACCGCGAACGTCAGGCCGCATTTCTCACCGGGGATCGTCGCGAGCCTGTGCAAACGGGGGCAGATCCTGGCCGACCCGCAAGGTCGAGCCCGCAGACCTGTCGAGGACTCGGACGAGGACACGACCAAGAGATGCGGGCGGTTGCACGGGCGCAGCAGATGAATGGTAAGGGATGCGGGCTAGGCCGCACGGGGTCGTGACGGAAGTTCAGTCCCGCTTGTGGGCAACCGAAGGGCCTTCGCCACCACCGAGCCTCCGCTATAACCATCCTCCTCACTCAAGAATCACCACTCTCCCCCGATGAGTCCCGCCAAGACGGAAGTGCTGCAGCACGTCGAGAGGGCGGGAGATTCCGAGTGCGGGTGCACCTCAACAAGAAGAAGATTGCCTTCGTCGCCTTCGTGGCCTGCGTCCTGGCCCCGCTCGTTTTCATCCCCACAGTGGCGGTGGTGTGTCCCCAACGGGGGTTGCTCACGGCGCTGGTCAGCGCGGCCTGTCTGGTGCAGGCGTCCACCGCCCTTTATTGCCTGATCGTGGTCCAGCGCCATCGGCGGCACAGCCAGCGATGCACCGAGTTTCAGGATCAGTGCATCCGCCATACGGTCCGCCAACTGGCACGCCTTTCCGCGGGACAACTCAACGTCGAGACCCTTAGCAAGCCCGACGAAGCCGACTTGGCGAAGCAGTTTCAAAAGTTTACGCCCGTACTGACGGCCATCATGACCATCTCGGCCGCGCTCAAGAACCTAGTCGAGGACAGCACCCAGGCGGCGGAAGGGGCGGTCTCCGGACGGCTCGACGTGCACGTCGACTCGGCCCGCCACTGTGGCTCGTTCGAGCACATCGTCGACTGCCTCAATAGGGCACTGGAGGGAATGGCCGGGCCCATCCGCGAGACGGCCGCGGTCATCGGTCGCCTCGAAAAGGGCGATCTGGCCGCACGCGTCAACGCCAACCACCCCGGCGACTTCGCCTCCATCGCCCGCGGCATCAACACCATGGCGCGCTCCCTCGGAACGGTGATCGGTAACGTGCGGCTTAGCACCGAGCAGGTGACGGAGGCGTCGGGACAGATCTCCCAGAACATCCAATCCATCGCCGCGCGTGCCGGGGAGCACACCGAGAGGCTGGAAGATACCCGTCAGCAGATCACCGCCCTCAACGCCTTGGCAGAAAAATCGACTATGTCGGCGGAACGGGCGCGAGAGAGCGCCGAGGGCTCGGAGGGCCTCGTCGAGGAGGGACAGAGGCGCATGCGCGAGCTGTCCAAGGCGATGTCCAGCATCAAGGAGTGGGCCCAGGGGACCGGCGAAATCATCCAGGTCATCAACGAGATCGCATTCCGAACCAACCTCCTGGCACTCAACGCCTCGGTCGAAGCCGCACGCGCCGGTGCCGCGGGGCGTGGCTTCGCGGTGGTAGCCGAGGAGGTACGTCGTCTCGCCAAGCGGACGAAGGATGCCTCTGCCCAGACCGAGGAGTTGATCAAGGGAGCAATGGAGACCACCGAGTCCAGCACCGCGATCTGCGCCGACATGGACGGGTTGCTGAGTCGCGTTGCCGACTCGACGAGCACCCTCTGCGACGTCGTACGCGAGGTCTCCGCAGTCAACAACGAGCAGCACGGCGCGGTGAACAAGATCAGTCAGGCGGTCGAGACCATGAGTCGCGTGGTGCGCGAGTCGACCGCGGACACCGAAGGTTCGGCGGCGGCATCGGAGGAGCTTGCCGCCGAAATGGAGCAACTATTGCAGCAGATGGAACAGTTTGCCGTGGACTCTTCCTCGCCGACCGACGGCTACGGCGAGAACATATAGTGGCGGCGCGCACAACGAGGAGCGGATCGCTGCCACCGCCGGAGCACCGTAAGTCGGGCCGTCAACCGATGCATCCAGCGAGATGCACTCACCACGGAGGCGATCATGAACTGCTGGGAATCCAAGAAGTGTGGACGCGAAGCGGGCGGTGCCAAGGTAGCGGAGCTCGGTCAGTGCCCGGCCTACCCGGACCACGGCCAAGACTGCTGGATCATCGCCGGCACCCTGTGCGGCGGCAAGGTCCAGGGCGCCTTCGCCGAGAAGATCGGCAACTGCCAGAAGTGCGAGTTCTACGGCCAGATGATGGGAGTCTAGGGGTCGTCGGAGGTCGACGATCATGAGCCGGGGCTAGCGCCCATTCGCGGCGCTACGCGTGCCCAGGGAGGGCACGATCCCTGGCCACCATCCGCGGATCAGCATTCCATCGTGGATGGGCGCACCGGCCTGGCGTGGCCGGGAGCCGCGGAAGCGGCGCGGATCTGCCACGATCGCGCTTCCCTGCCCGCGGCTAGACCGCGATGGTCTGTATCCTCCCCCAGCTCCTCTGCCCCGCCGTGGTTCCGCCTGCCGCTGGTGCCAATCCGACCTTGGCGGGGGACGTGTGCGCCACGGGCGTTCACGCCCGTGGAGATCGCGCTCGCAGGAAATCACCCGAAGGTCGAGGTGACCGGCGAGGCGGTCCCGAAGGCGTGCCTGGAGTGCCACGCCGCGACGTCGACGAGCGCGCCGCCCCTGGGCCGCCTGCTCCATGGCCTGCATCTCGTGGGCGGAGCGGGGAACCACTTCCTGTCCCTGTTCCAGGGCGAGTGCACCCACTGCCACAAGCTCGACCCGGCGACCGGCGTATGGTCCCTCGGGAGCGGCACGGAGAAGTAGTCGTCTCCGCGGCCACGGACGGATTCTCGTGGCGGCAACGAGCTCGCGACGCACGCTGGCTCGCGGCCTGCTCAGGGCGGGCGGCATTTCCATCGCCTCCGCGTCGTTGGGTCCCGAGGCGGTGGAGCACCGTACCGTAGGTGCGAATTCATTCGCACGACACCGGAGTGTCCGAGGACATGGCGTCGGCCGAATAAATTCGGCCCTACGCCTGGCTGCCTTGCCTCACGCGATCCGCCGTGAATGCGTCAAATCCGTGGTGTTTGCGTGTCCGCAGTTTGTCTGTGGCATCGCTCACCAGGATATCTCGACCCATGGGAGTCTCGTTGCCGCGGGAGGCCGACGGACAGTCTCTGATCGCGCAAATTATTTCGGGATCGAATGTTTACTCCCAGGACCAGCGGCCTTTTCAGACCTTGGAGCTCGCCTTGTTTGTCCTTTTTATCAATTTTTCCATAGACCATCGCTTAACTTTTACGGAATCCCGGTTTGCGCAATTACTTCGTGTTCATTAGAATTTCTTCCCTTTGTCGCCGTACCCGAAGACCATGGGATTCGAAGAGAACATCAGCGAAGAAATCGTCATCGCGTTGCGGCGCATCGTCCGGGCGATCGATCTCCATTCGCGACGGCTCGCCGAGGAGTACGGGCTCACCGGGCCGCAGGTGGTGCTGCTCCGGGAGGTGGTGCGCAGTGGCGAGATCCATGTGGCGGAGCTGGCCAAGCACATCAGCCTCAGCCACGCCACGGTGACCGACATCCTGAACCGGCTGGAGCGGCGCGGTCTGATCGTCCGCACGCGCTCGCTCACCGACCGGCGACGGATCCAGGTCAGGCACACCGACGAGGCGGTCGCCCTGGTCAAGAGGTCGCCCCCCTTGCTCCAGGAGCAGTTCTCCGCCCAGCTCGCGCGGCTCCATGACTGGGAGCTCACCCAGATCCTGTCCGTGCTCCAGCGCGTGGCGCTGATGATGGACGCCAAGCAGATCGATGCCTCCCCCCTGCTGTCCACCGGTTCGGTCACCGCCGAGCCGGAGGTGGTGGAGATGGTCACGCGCTCCGCGATCCGGCAGGCGACCGGTACGGCGGACCCGGATCGCGAAGACACGACCCACCCCGAGGGCGCCAAGCCGAGCGCCGCCTAAGCGGGCAAACCTTGTTATGCAGCACGCAGAAGTCATCTATCGCCCACCTGCGACCGCCGACGGCCCAGCCATGTGGCGGCTGGTGCGCGACTCCGGTGTTCTGGATGTCAACTCCACCTATTGCTATCTGCTCCTGTGCCAGCACTTCGCCGAGACCTGCTGTGTCGCCGAGGTGGACGATGAGGTGGTCGGCTTCGTGACCGCCTATCTCCCCCCAGGCCGGCCCGACACCCTGTTCGCGTGGCAGATCGGCGTCAGCCCGGAGCACCGCGGCCAGGGCCTTGCCAGCCGCCTGCTGACGGAGCTGCTGCGACGCGATGTGTGCCGCTGCGTGCAATTCGTCGAGGCGACGGTCGGGCCGACCAACCATGCGTCGCGTGCCCTGTTCACCGCACTGGCGCGCCGGCTCGACACCAAGCTGTCCGAGCAGCCCTATCTCGACACGACCCTCTTCCCGCAGGGAGATCACGAGCCCGAAAACTTGCTTCGCATAGGACCGTTTTCGCCTTATCAACCGAACGATAGCTAATACAAAGGCCATTGATCATGCGCATCTTCGAAGAACTTGAATCGCGAGTACGAGGCTACATCCGCAGCTTTCCCGCCATTTTCGATACCGCCAGGGGCTCTCACCTGTACGACGAGCACGGCAAGGAGTTCATCGACTTCTTCGCCGGCGCGGGGACCCTCAACTACGGGCACAATGACCCGGCGATCACCCAGGCCCTGATCGACTACCTACAGCGCGACGGCATCGTCCATTCCCTCGACAAGGCCACCGTCGCCAAGCAGCAATTCATGCAGAAGTTCCGCGACACGATCCTGATGCCGCGCAACCTCGACTACAAGATGCAGTTCACCGGCCCCACCGGCACCAATGCGGTGGAGACGGCGCTCAAGCTGGCGCGCATGGTCAAGCGGCGCTCGAACGTCATCGCGTTCACCAACGCCTATCACGGTCTCACCATGGGCTCGCTGGCCGTCACGGGCAACTCGTTCTACCGCGACGAGTCCTATGGCGTGCGCCACAACAGCGATTTCATGCCCTACGATGGCTACCTCGGTCCCGAGGTGAACACCATCGATTACCTGCGTCGTTTTCTGGACGACCAGAGCAGCGGGGTGGACATCCCGGCGGCGGTGATCGTCGAGACCGTGCAGGGTGAAGGCGGTATCCACGTGGCCAGCGACATATGGCTGCGCGACCTGGAGAAGCTGTGTCGCGAATTCGGCATCCTGCTGATCGTCGATGACATCCAGATGGGCAACGGCCGTACCGGCACCTTCTTCAGCTTCGAGCGTGCCGGCATCCAGCCGGACATGGTGACCCTGTCGAAGGCCATCGGCGGCGGGTTGCCCATGGCCCTGCTGCTGATGCGCCGGGAGCTCGATCAGTGGCAGCCGGGCGAACATTCGGGCACCTTCCGCGGCAACAACCTGGCCTTCGTCGCGGCCACCAAGGCGCTCGAGTATTGGGATAACGATGGCCTTGCGAGCGAGGTGCGACGCAAGGGCGCCATCATGGAGGAGGAGCTGAACCGACTGGCCGACAAGTATGACGACGTGATCACCGCCGTGCGTGGCGTCGGCATGGTCTGGGGCCTGGAGAGCCTCACCCCGGGGCTGCCCACCGATGTCGCGCGCAGCGCGTTCGACAAGGGGGTGGTGATCGAGCTCTCCGGCGCGGATGACCACGTGGTGAAGTTCCTGCCCGCCCTGACCATCGACGAGGAAACCCTGCGCGAAGGCCTGGCGATCATCGACGAGGCCCTCGGTGAGGTGGTCGCCGACCGCCAGAGACGCCCGATGCAGATGGAGGCCGCGCAGTGATCGTGCGCCGCCTTCAGGACATCGTCGGCAGCGAGCGGGACATCGCGGCGGAGAACGGCCACTGGGTGAGCCGCCGCTTCTTGCTGCGCGGCGACGAGATGGGGTTCTCGCTGCACGAGACCACCGTGTTCGCCGGCACCGAGACCTACATCCACTACAAGAACCACCTGGAGGCGGTGTACTGCGTGGGGGGTGAGGGGGAGATCGAGGACCTGGAGACCGGCGAGATCCACCCGATCACCGACGGCACGATGTACGGCCTCAACCATCACGAACGTCACCACCTGCGTGCCCGGACGGACATGCGCATGGTGTGCGTCTTCAATCCGGCCCTGACCGGGGCCGAGGTCCACGACCGGGAGGGCGCCTATCCACTGGTGGAGGAGTAGCCCATACGCTGGTCTGGACCGCCATGGGTAGGAGACGGTTGCACCGGCGACCCAGCCACCGGAGCGGCGCGCCCTGCAGGCCTGGATCGCCGAAGGAATTCGGCTCCGACCACCCCACATAGGAGACCCGAGATTTTGATGACCTGCGCAAGGAGTAGCCCATGAGCCGAGCCGAAGCGCTTACCGCACCCCCCCGCGGGGCCGACGACCCCTACGTCACGCGCGGCGCAACGGAGTCCATCGCCGAGCGGGTGGACCCCGTCGTGTACGGTAGTGGCGCGCCGCGTGGTGTGCACAGCCTCGACCCCGAGCAGCTCGCCGATTACGAGCGCAACGGCTTTCTCGTCGTCCCCGACGTGTTTTCCCGCGCGGAGGCGGATGCCTTGCTGGAGGAGTTCCGGATGCTGGCGACCTCGGAGCGGCTGCATGGCCGGGAAGAGCTCATCCTGGAGCCGGACAGCGAGCAGGCCCGCTCGATCTTCAATCCGCACCGGTTCAGTGAGCGCTTCGATCGCCTGTCGCGGGACCGCAGGATCCTGGACAAGGTGGTGCAGATCCTCGACAGCGACGTCTACATCCACCATGCGCGCATCAACATCAAGGGCGCCCTCAGCGGTCGCTCCTTCCCGTGGCATTCCGACTTCGAGACCTGGCACGCAGAGGATGGCCTGCCGCGTTGCCGCGTCCTGACGGCGTGGGTGTTGCTCACCGAGAACGATGAGTTCAACGGCCCGCTGTATCTCCTCCCCGGCTCGCACCGCGCCTTCGTCTCGTGTCGCGGGGCGACCCCCGACGGCCACCACAAGGCATCGTTGCGCAGACAGGAGTACGGCGTACCCAGCCTCGGGGCCCTCCAGGAGCTCGCCGCCGCGGGCGGCCTGGCCGCGGCCCACGGGGCACCGGGGACATTGATCCTGCACGAGGGCAACACCATGCACGGGTCGCCCGACAACATCTCGCCCACCGCGCGTACCAATCTGTTCTTCGTCTACAACAGCGTGTTGAACACCCCGGCGGAGCGGCCGTACGCCGCCGCCGAGTTCCGCCCCGAGTTCCTGGCCAGCCGCGACTTCACGCCGGTGCAGCCGATCGGCGATGGGCCGCGATGACGGGGGAAAGCACTCCACGCCGGGCGCTGGTGTTCCGCCTCGTGGTGGGCGCGGTGGTCGGCCTCCTCACGGTCACGGCGTGTGACCGCGGGGGGCCGGCTAGCGAGACGACCCTGTCACGCATCCAGCGCGAGGGGGTCGTGCGGGTCGGCTACGCGAACGAGGCCCCCTACGCCTACATGGATGAACAGACCGGTCGCCTGACCGGAGAGGCGCCGGAGATCGCCCGCGTGGTGCTCGCACAGATGGGCGTCGAGCACGTCGAGGGGGTGCTGACCGAGTTCGGCGCCCTCATCCCGGGGCTCAAGGCAGGGCGCTTCGATATCATCGCCGCCGGCATGTACATCCTGCCGCCGCGCTGTCGCGAGATCGCCTTCACCAACCCCACCTACCGGATCGGCGAGGCCTTCCTGGTGAAGGCCGGCAATCCCCTCGATCTCCATAGCTACGCGGAGGCCGCCGCCCACCCCAGCGCTCGCGTCGGGGTGGTGGCGGGCGCCGTGGAGCTCGCCTATGCCCGCGCCAGCGGCCTTCCCGATGACCGCATCGCCGTGCTGCCCGATGCGCCCAGCGCCGTAGCCGCGGTGCAGGCGGGCCGGGTCGATGCCTACGGCGGCACCGCCCTCACGGTCCAGGACATGCTGACCAAGGTGGACGACGACCGCCTGGAGCGGGCAACGCCATTCCGGGATCCGGACGTCGACGGCGAGACCGTGAGCGGCTATGGCGCCTTCGGCATGCGCAAGACGGACGCGGCATTGCTGGCAGTATTCAACAAGCACCTCGCCGCGTTCATCGGCTCGCCGGCCCACCTGGCGCTGGTGAAGCCGTTCGGGTTCACCGAGGCGGAGCTGCCGGACGGGATGACAGCCACGCGCCTGTGCGGTAAGTAGACCACGGGCAGGGCATCACCGGGCGGCAGCCGTCACGCGCCATCCCTGCGGCCGGACATCACCAGACTCTCGGATTGCGACCATGGAGCAAGTCGTCAAAGCGGGGCTGTTGCTCTTCGTGCTCCTCAACCCCCTGTTGATGGGGGTCTATCTCGTCGAGCTGATCCGCGAGACACCTCTCGCCCTGTTCAGCCGCATCATCTTCCGTGCGAGCGTGACCAGCGCCGTCGCCTTTTCGCTGTTCGCCTGGGCAGGGGACTTTGTCTTCACCGAGATCTTCCAGGTGCGCTTCTCGTCGTTCCTGATCTTTGGCGGGATCCTGTTCCTCATCATCGGCCTGCGCATGATGCTACGAGGCAGCGCCGCGATCGCCCCCCTGCAAGGGGGCGAGCCAAGCCGGGTCGCCGGCGCCGTGGCGTTGCCGTTCATGATCGGCCCGGGGACGGTCAGTGCCAGCGTGGTCATCGGGCAGCGGCTAGAGAATATCTCCTCGACGTTGATCGCCGTCGTCCTCGCGGTCGGCGCCGCGGCGCTCTCCCTCATCGCCGTGAAGGCCGTGCATGACTTCGTCCAGACGCGCAAAGAGGAGCTCCTGGAGCGCTACCTCGACATCATCGGCCGCGTCGTCGCGATGTTCACCGGGACGTACGCGATCGAAATGATCGCGCGCGGCGTGGAGACCTGGCTGAAGACCGCCGGCCTGACGGGATCGTGATTCCTCGTAATCATCAGTCAGCGATACCCGTCGGCAGGAGGCGGTGACCGTGCCGGCGCCGTTCGACCTCTTGCCGGCCCTGCTGCAAGGGCTGTGGGTCACCCTCCTCATCACTGCGGGTGGGGCAGCGGTGGCCGCGCTGGCGGCCTTTGCGGCGGGTCTGGCGCGGCTGTCACGGAGCGTCTGGGTGCGCATCCCCGCGCTGGCCTATATCGACCTGTTCCGCGGCACCTCGGCGCTGGTACAGCTCTTCTGGGCCTACTTCGCCCTGCCCTTGCTGGGCATCGAGCTCAACGCGATGACGGTAGCCATCGTCGTGCTGGGGCTCAACATCGGCGCCTACGGAGCGGAGGTGGTGCGCGGGGCGATCCAGGCCGTGCCCGCGGAACAGCACGATGCGGCGATCGCCTTGAACTTCACCGAGCATCAGGCCATGGGGCGCATCCTCCTGCCGCAGGCCCTGCGGGCCATGCTGCCCCCCTTCGGCAATCTGCTGATCGAGCTGCTCAAGAGCACCGCCCTGGTCTCCCTGATCACCCTCAACGACCTCACCTTCCAGGCCCAGCTCCTGCGTGGTGCGACGCTGCGCTCGGCCGAGATCTTTGCGCTCGTTCTCCTCCTGTATTTCGTCGTGGCGCAGGTCATCAGCCGGGGCATGCGCTGGCTGGAACGACGCATGGCGGTCGGACGCGAACTTGGGCGGGCGTGGTGATCTGGGACTGGGACTTCTCCCTGGAGATCCTGCCCGACTTGCTGCGGGCCCTCCTGGTGACCGTCGAGGCCACGGTCCTGGGCATGGCACTGGCCCTGGTCCTCGGTCTGGTGTGGGCGATCGCGCGCCGTGCGCGTCACCGCCTGATTTCGCTTCCGACGTACTGGGTGGTCGAGTTCATCCGCAGCACGCCGCTCCTGGTGCAGATCTACTTCCTGTTCTTCGTCTTGCCCGACGCCGGGATCCGCCTATCGCCGCTGACCGCCGGCGTCGTCGCCCTCGGCCTGCACTACAGCGCCTACACCGCCGAGGTCTACCGCGCAGGCATCGACGGCGTCCCGCGCGGGCAGTGGGAGGCGGCGCTGGCCCTCGACATGAGCCCGTGGCACCTGTGGCGTGCGGTGATCCTGCCGCAGGCCATCCCACCGGTGATCCCGGCCCTGGGCAACTACCTGGTGGCAATGTTCAAGGACACCCCGCTGCTGGCGGCGATCACCGTCCTGGAGCTGCTGCAGACGGCCAAGCTGATCGGCGCGGAGACCTTCCGCTACCTGGAGCC